>Ga0180062_1000242_pt1 | contig 10847 bp, 7 predicted proteins | sample EasRivT45_16_10D_FD_121775 | JGI IMG/M metagenome (GOLD analysis project Ga0180062, IMG submission 121775) | Soil microbial communities from meander-bound floodplain in the East River, Colorado, USA - East River metaG ERMLIBT45_16_10D | ecosystem: Environmental > Terrestrial > Soil > Floodplain ... | reverse complement strand
TCGGGAGCCCGTGCGACGAAGAAGCGGGTATCGAAACGCTTGATTTCGACCTCCGGCGTGACCCAGTGCGCGAAGTACGTCAGCTCATCGAGGGCAAGGCGGAGGCCCTCTGCACCGACGATGTCGGTGAACGTCGTCGTTCCGGCGAGCAGGTTGTGACGATGGGCGGTAAACCGGTTGGGGGAATCGCCATCGATCGTGACAACGCGGCCGTTCTTCCTCGCCAGCAGCGCGCCTGCTTCCTCGAACAATTCGCGAAGCGCCGCGACATGGTGAGCGATCGCTTCTTCTGAAGGGATGTCGGGCATGCGCACTGCAGACGACTCCGCGCCATCGGTCAGCGACTGCGCATCGCGGACCCGGTCAGCGGGGTCTACGCGGCCGCCGGGAAAAACGTGAGCACCGCCCATAAAGGCGATGCTGTCGCTCCGACGAACGAGAAACACCTCAAAGCGAGAGGCGGACGGGCGCAGGAGCACGACGGTTGATGCGGGACGGGGCTCGGCGGCGACGGTCATGTGAATCCATTTATATCGTGGTCCGAGTCGCGCGGTTCCGAATTGACGCCCGCACCGGTCCCTCCGCCCGCTGGTTACGTCCGGCGGGCGGCCGATCGTCAGCACCCTGGAAGCTACGAGGCTCCACCTCCAAAGGATGATTAGTGAGATAGCATCCGGCCATGAGGCCGTACCGGTTCGTCGCGGCGGTCCTGCTCCTGATCGCCGCGGCAGCCACCACCGCGTTCGCCCAGGCGCCGGTCGCCTATCGCCTGACATTTCCAGAACCCGAGCACCGATGGATGCAGGTGGAGGTCACATTCCCTGACCTCCCGGCGGCCCCGCTCGAGCTGCACATGAGCCGCTCGTCGCCGGGCCGCTATGCGCTGCACGAGTTCGCCAAGAACGTATATGACGTGCGGATCAGCGACACGGCGGGCATCGCGCTTCGCGTGACGCGGCCGAATCCTCAGCAGTGGGTCGTTGCGCAACACCCCGCTGCTGTTCGCGTGAGCTACCGGGTGTTTGGCGATCGCATCGACGGCACGTACCTTTCGATCGACTCCACACACGCGCATGTCAACATGCCGTCGGCGTTGATGTGGGCGCGTGGGCTCGAGGACCGACCGGTCAGTGTGAGGTTCGAGCCTCCGGCTGGCGTGACATGGCGCGTCGCGACGCAGCTCTTTCCCGGCCCCGACGAGCGGACCTTCACGGCTCCGAACCTGCAATACCTCATGGACAGCCCGTCGGAGTTCAGCGGTTTTGCGCTGCGAACGTTTACCGTACGCGATGGCTCGCGCTCACCGACATTCCGTCTGGCGATTCATCACGATGGCGACGAGGCGGAGCTGGATGCGTTCGCACGCGACGTGGAAAAAATCGTGCGGGAAGAACGCGGCGTCTATCGCGAGTACCCCGCGTATGACGTGGGAACGTACACCTTCATCGCCGACTATCTGCCGTGGGCCAGCGGCGACGGGATGGAACATCGCAACAGCACGATCGTAACACTCGCCGGATCCATCCGCGCCGACCGCGGAAGCCTTCTCGGCACGATCGCGCACGAGTTCTTTCATTCGTGGAACGTTGAGCGCATTCGACCGAAGTCGCTCGAGCCATTCAATTTCGATGAGGCGAACATGTCGGGCGAGCTCTGGCTTGCCGAGGGGTTCACGAATTACTATGGCCCGCTTGTGCTACAGCGCGCCGGGTTGACGGACCTTGCGGCGTTCGCCGAGACGCTGGGGAGCGCGATCAACAACGTGACGCTGAGCCCGGGGCGGCAGATCCGCACCGCCGAGGAGATGAGCCAGATGGCGCCGTTCGTCGATGCCGCCGCAGCCATCGATCGGACGAGTGTCGCCAACACCTTCATCTCCTACTACACGTGGGGAGAGGCCATCGCGCTTGGCCTGGACCTCACTTTGCGCGAGCGGAGCGGCGGCAAAGTCAGTCTCGACGACTTCATGCGCGCGATGTGGGAGAAGTTTGGCAAGCCTGGCGGCCACGCTCCCGGATATGTCGATCATCCCTATACGATTGCCGACGCCAAGGCTGTCCTTGCCGCTATTGCGGGTGACGCCGCCTTTGCCGACGATTTCTTCGCACGGTTCATCCAGGGGCACGAGGTCGTGAACTACGCGCGCCTGTTGTCGGACGCGGGCCTGGTGTTGAGGCCGCGGGCGCCCCAGGACGGCTTTGCCGGCGAACTGCGACTGCAGGATGCACCGGGCGGCGTGCGCATCGCGAGCTCTGTGCTGTTCGGCTCGCCCGCGTACGAGGCCGGGCTCGAACGCGACGACGTCATCGTTGCTGTCGATGCTGCGGCGGCAACCCGGGCCGAGGATGTGGACGCCGCGATTCGAGCGGCGCGGCCAGGGGCGTCGCTCGCAGTGACATATGTGCGCAGGAATCAGCGCGTCACATCCATGATCCGGGTGGTTGCCGATCCGCGTGTGGAGGTTGTCCCTGCCGAGCGGGCGGGGCAGACGCTGACCGATGCTCAGCGCCGCTTTCGCGATGCATGGCTGAGGTCGGCGGCCGGGAACACCTTTTGAAGGGTTGAGATCAGGTGAACTTCAGCAACCTCTTCAAGGCGGTGGACGCGATGATCGCGTTTCGCGACGCCGCCAAGCGTTTCAAGGGTCCGGCATCCGCACCGCCCCCACCAGATGCGGCGCTTTCCCAATCCGCCGCCGCGCAAGGACTTGCCGGGCAGATCGAAACCCGCTTGACCAGCGTTGTCGTCGCGGCGCTCAAGGAAGCGTTCGATCGCGATCACGCGCGACTCGAGCTCGAGCGCGCCCAGCTGGAAGAGGAGCGGCGGCGGGCCGACGAGGCGCTGCGGCTGGAGCTGCGGCGTCAAACCGTAGACCGGGAGCTTTCGCGACTGCGACTGCTTGGCGGCATTGCCCTGGTTGGATGGATCGCGTCGGTCGCCGGATTTGCCGTTCACGCCGGCGCCGCGTCCGTGGCAGCACGCGTTGTCATGGGAGGTGGATGGGTGCTTCTCCTCGCGGCGCTCGCGACCGCGTTTACAGCGCAGGGGCGCGTCAGCGAGAGAGTGTTCGACAAGAACGCGATCGAATCAGGTGGAGTGCCGTTGTGGCTGCTGATCGCGGGGCTTGCGGTAACCGCGATGAGTCTTTTGTTGTGATCGCGATGCCGCGGATCTACAAGGTCCGCGCCGCGAAGAGCACTCCTGCGGCGAGCTTTCCTTCAGGATCGAGCGCGCGCTTCACGGCTCGCATTTCTTCGATCCCGCGCTCGCCGTACAGCGCCACGAGCAACGATTGCTTCAGCGTGCTCCGGCCGACACCATGCTCCGCCAGCGGGGCGCCTCCCATGGCCGTCACGCCGCGCGCCATCTCCTGAATCGCGTCGCGACCCTTGTCAACATCCTCGAGAGATTTCGGAATGACGTTCGGATGCAGGTTTCCGTCGGACGCGTGTCCCCAGACCGCGTAGTCGAGACCCCGGCGCTCCAACGCCTCACGGTAAAGCGCCAGCGATTCCCCGAGCCGCTCGAACGGAACGATTAGATCGCCGGCCGTTTTCTGGATGTCCGGATGGACGGCCGCTTTCGCCGCCGCCACCAGCGCGTTCACCGACGCAGGTACCGATTCCCGCAGCTCGATGAGGCGGGTGGCGCCGCGATCGTCGCCTGGCAGCGCCAGCACCGGGTCGCTGTCGACGTGGCAGGCGTTCAGCAGCTCCTGAAGCATCAGGAGCGCCGTGTCATGCCGGGCGCCAAGCTCAATCTGCACGAGGAGCAGCGTCGATCCGCCAGGCGGTCGCGCGAGACCCGCGCGCGCAAAAACCGGATCATCGAGCAACGCCACCGACCTCGCGTCGATGTATTCGATTGCCGCCACGTCGAGTGCGCCTTCGCCGCGCCACGCCGCCATCGCCCGGCTGCGCAGCGCCCCCGTGACATTGATCGCCTGCAGCTCGGAGTCGCACCGAATGAGCGCGACGCAGACCGCCGGTCGAGGGATGACACGCAGGGTGGCGTCGACGATCACGCCGAGCGTGCCTTCCGATCCGACAAAGAGATCGACGAGGTCCATGCCGGGCGCCGCGTAGTACCCGGCGGACAGCTTCGAGACCGCCGGCATTGTGTAGGTTGGTATCTGCACGATCGTGACCTCGCCGGTGCCTCGCTCAACCTCGAAGTGTCCGTCATCAGAGGCACGGACATCACCCCGCTGAAGGTCGAGCATCGACCCGTCCGCCAGAACGATGGTGAGGCCGTCGACCCAATGGCGCGTGGTGCCGTACTTGAATGTCGCAGCGCCCGCTGCGTTCGTGGCGACAGTTCCGCCCGTGAACGCACCTTCAAATGTCGGCGCCGGCGGGTAATATAGGCCGCGATCCCCAAGTACCCCCTGAAGCTGCGAGAGCGGAACGCCAGCGCCTACGCGAATGGTTCCGTCACGTGGCTCGCCGATCTCGGTGAGCCGCCGCGTGCTGAGCACGACATCGCCACGCGGCGTGGCGCCACCCGTCAGCGACGACTGGGCGCCAACCGGCAGCACGCGTGCGCACGCGGCGATGACCGCCGCGACTTCGTTTGCGTCAATGGGGAATACAACGCCAGCCGCAACGCCGCCAGGCACGTGTGCGGCATCGCTGAGGAACGATTGGAGCAGGTCGTGATCGTGCTGGATGGTCGGCACGCGCGCGGGCGGCGCACGGTGCGCCGTGGCGCGATGTCGCAAAGGGCCTGACAACGAAAGGGGATCCTCCTGCCGCGCCGGATTATACCGATCGCAACAGGAGGCGTCTCTCCATCACCGCTTCTTCGTGCTCTTCGTCGATCGACGCCGCGCTGTGCCGGCCGTCGATGACGCCGATTTCTTCGGCGCTGTACCGCGCGCTGCGGTCCCGCTTCTTGCCTTCGAGCCACCACGCTTCGCCTTGACCGGCTTCCGGGCGCCGGCAGTGCCCCGTGTGCTGGCGATGCGCCTGGTCGCGACGTCAAGCTGCCGTTGCAGCGAGCCGATCATGCGACCAAGTGACTCCGCCGATCGGAGCAGCAGCGACTCGTCTTCGCGGGACCGGTCGCGCGCGGGAGTTGCGCGAAGTACTTTCCTCGCCATTCAAGCTCCCTTCTCGCGGGCCGTGTGCCCTTGCGCACCAATCGAGCAAGGCGCGGGCCAGCCGACTCCTTTCGCTGTTAGATCGCACGAGCAGGCTCGAACCTCAGCGAGGCGTCGGTGCCGATTCTATCCATCCGATCGCATCGAGGAGCTGCGCGTCGAACTCTTTGAGATTGTTGGAGAACCGGTGATCGCCCGCCGGAATGGTCCACAAGGCCTTCGGGTCGCGCGCCGCCCGCATCAACCGGTCGCTCTCCTCGGGCCTGACGAACTCATCGCCTGTCGATCGCAGCATCGCCACCGGAACCGGCGCGATCTCGCCGAGGACGTCTGTCGCGTGGAACAGCGGTTCTCTGGGGATCCCTTTGGTCACGTAGATGATCGCGTCGCGCACGTGCCACGCAAGCTCGTTGCTGTCGCCGAGGCCGATGGCGATCACCCCGCCAATCTCACGCTTCATTGCGGGGTCGACCGCCGCCGCCGCCGACAGCCCTGCGCCTTCGGAAATACCGATAAGGAGTGGCTTTGTCGCCGGTGCGTCGGCGAGCGACACGAGTGTCTTGTAGTCCCGCGGAATGTCGGCGACCGTCAGGCCCCGGTTCGCGTCACTTGCGCTGCTCAGATAGGTCCGCGTGTCGAAGCCGATAACGAACCATCCGCGCGCCGCCAGCAGCTCTGCGACGTGGGGCGCGAGGTGAATCCATCCACCGTCTCCGCTCGAAACGATCGCGGTGGGACCTCCGCGGCTGCCGTACAGATGGAGGGTCTGTGGCTTTCCGTGAACCATGACGGTCTGGATCGTCGGCGCATGACCGAAGAACGAGAGCGCCAGCAGTGCGAGTGCGGCGAGAGTCATCGCACTACGCCGTGCGGCGGTTCCGAGGCAGGAAGATTTGCCAGTAGCCACCGGCGATCACCGCCACGACGTCGGCGAGCGCGCGAGGCAGCGTGAGCCCGCCGGGATACATCAAGTAGCGCGCCTCCCACACGGGGTTGAACTTCTCTTTGTAGGCGCGAAGACCACGAAAGTTGTAGAACGCTTCGCCGTGCCGATAGACGAACTGCCCGAAGCGGGCCCATGTGCGTCGCACGGGAGATGGCGGCAGACCAGAGAGCGGCGCCATTCCGAGGTTGAACCATTGGTAGCCATGGTCGCGCGCCCAGAGCATCGAGCATGTGAATAGCGCGTCCATCGTTCCTGGCGGCGCGCTCGGACGCTGGCGCATCAGGTCAGGAGATACTTCGACGCGGGAGGGCACGGTCCACAGGTTGGCGAACGCCTCGATCCGCCCGTCGTGTTCGATGATCGCCATCGGAAAGCGGCAGAGATAGTCTTCCTTGAAGTAGCCGAGCGAGAATCCCTTTTCCGACGCGTTCTTGGTCGCGAGCCACTCATCCGAGATTTCCCGGAGCTCCGGCAGCCGCGCCGCGACGTCGCCGGCCTCGATCACGCGGAAGGAGCGCCCTTCGCGCGTCATCCGGTTGAGGGCGGAGCGGAACTCCTTGAACGACGGTCCGCTGAGCGAGAAGGACTCGAGTGGAACCCGCGCTTCCTCGCCAATCTTCACCGACGTGAGACCGTAGTCGGCGAAATCAGCAAGCCTCTCACGCGACGCTTCATACACGGCGGGCGTCAGGCCGAATCGATCGCACATCTCCAGGAACTGCTTAATCAATGGGCGGGCGCACTCGGGCGGGCCAACCGGATCGCCGAGCGCCACCGCGGAGCGCCCACAGACCGCATACATGACGAATGCTGTACGGTCGCCGTTCCACAGGAGCGACTTGTCGCCCAGGTACGCGAGGTTCGCGGTGGCTCGCGGTTGTTTTCCGATCGCCTCTTCGACACTGGTCATCGTGTCAGCTCCAGTTGCTGGACGCGTACGCAACGTGGGTCGCAACAATTCGTGCACTCCCAGAATCAGCGTTGCAACGGTGACGCCGATCGATGCCCTGAGAAACCGCGGCGCATCGGCGTCGAACTCGAACCGCCACCACAAGTCGTTCGAGTAGGCAACGTGCTGATACGCAAAGAAGCCAAGCCAGATCGATGCCGCGACGACGACGCCAACTGCGACGAGCCATCCCGGGGACAGCGGCGACTCGAAGACGCGCGCGCGGCGCGTGAAATGCCGTCTCGACACAATCAGCGCTGCGAGGACGACGGCCAGGATCGTCGCCTCCTCGTACTCGCCGCCCCTAAGCAGTGATGCGGCGCTTCCGATCGCGAGCGCTGCGGAGGTGATGTAGAAGGCCGCGTCGATTCGACGCGCGATGGCTCGCGACAACAGAAGCAGCAGCAGGCCGATGAGGCTTGCAACGAAATGCGACACCTCCACCAGCGGCAGAGGCATCACTCGCGACAGCCATGCGACGCGCGTGGGAATCGCCGGGGTTGCCCCTGAGAAGAGAAGCACCGCGCCGCTGACGAAGGTGAACGCCGAAAGAACAGCCGGCGTTGTCAGAGTGAAACGCCGCCACATCAGATGCCTCACTGATGGTCGTGAGGGCAAGTCACGTACCGCGAGAGTCGGTACCGGTTTCAGGAGAGTGTCTCTGTAGAGGCGGGTCTTTACACCTGCCTACGACCCGTAGCCACAACGCCAGGTGTGGCAGATTGCCCCACTGCAGCTGAGCGGCCTCACGTCGTACGCTCGGTGTCGTCCTTGAGCGCGATGCCGAGTCTTTCCGCCATGCGGTACAGCGTGCGCCGGTCGATTCCAAGTGCTTCGGCTGCTCGCGAACGATTGCCGCCAACCGCTTCGAGGACGTGCACCAGGTATCGTCGTTCGAGCTCGTCGAGCGACGGCAGGCCCTGGAACATCCGTTCCTCGAACGACGGCGCCGCCAGTACCGTGGCGGGCAGATCCGCCAGCTCGACGCGCCCGCGGCTGAACACCACAAGCCGTTCGATGGTGTTTTCCAGCTCGCGCACGTTACCCGGCCACCGGTACGACATCAACGCGACGATCGCGTCGGGAGATATGGTGACGTGGCGTCCTGTGCGTGCCGACGCGTTGCGCACGAACAGCTCGATCAGCAGCGGGATGTCTTCGCGGCGATCGCGCAGCGCCGGCAGATGGATCACGATGACGCTGAGCCGGTAATACAGATCCTGACGGAAACGCTGGTCCGCGACCGATCGATCGAGGTCGACGTTGGTCGCCGCAACAACCCGCGCGTCGGTGTGAATCGTGCGGTTGCCGCCCACCGGGCGCACCTCTCCATCCTGCAGGACGCGCAGCAACTTGACCTGCATCGCCGGCGGCATGTCACCGATTTCGTCGAGAAACACCGTACCGCTGTGCGCCTGTTCGAACACACCCTTGCGGTCGGCAATCGCGCCCGTAAACGCGCCGCGGACATGGCCGAAGAGCTCTGACTCGAGCAGGGTCTCGGTGATCGCGCCACAGTTGACGACGACAAACGGGCGCGCCGCGCGCGCGCCGTGCACGTGTATCGCGCGCGCGACCAGCTCTTTGCCAGTACCGCTCTCGCCCTGGATTAGTACCGGCGCCATCGAATCGACGGCATAGGCGATCTGCTTGTAAACCGCGAGCATGCCAGCTGTGCGTCCGATGATCCCCTCCGGAGGCACTCCACTGACCTGTTCGGTCGTCGTTCCACCCTTGCTGTCGCGCGCGAGCGCCCGGCCGACCGTGGCGCGGACCTCCGCGATGTTGAACGGTTTGCTGATGTAATCGAAGGCGCCCGCGCGCACGGCCTGCACCGCCGTATCGAGCGTGCCGAAGCCGCTGATCAGCACAACCTCGCCACCCGGATACGCCTGCTTGAAGGCTTTGAGCACGTCGAGGCCCGATTCGGGGCCGTTGAGGTTGATGTCCGAGATGACGAGATCGAACGTGTCCTTCTGAGCGAGCTCGATCGCCTTCGCTGCGGTCTGGCACTGGTGCAGCTCGCGGCCTGGCGCCGCCACGAGCTCCGCAATCAACCGACACGTCTCCACATCGTCGTCCACGATCAGGATTCGCGCGGGCACGGTCGCCGGCATCATGACACCTCCGCCAGCGCGTCGGCGGCAGGCAGCTCGATGGTGAACGTCGTGCCGTGTGCGGCGGACGTCGTAACAGCGATAGTGCCGCCGAGCGCCGTAATCAGGTCGCGCGTAATGCTCAATCCGAGGCCGGTGCCGCGCCCCGCCGGCTTGGTCGTGACCCACGGCTCGAAGATGCGCGACAGTACATCCGTCGAGATGCCGGATCCTGTATCGCTGACGTCGATCCTGACCCGCCCGTCCGCCATTCGCGCTTCCAGTGTCAACGTGCCGCCTTCAGGCATCGCGTCGAGCGCGTTGGTGACGAGATTCAGCAGCGCCAGTTCCAGCTGCGCTTCGTCAGCGGCCACGCTGGCCATCGGCTGAGCGAGCTTCAACTCGAGGTCGACGCCGCCGCTCGCGAGGCGCGCGCGCATCGCATCGCCGATGCGGGCTATGACTGTGTCGACGCGCACCAGCTGTCGCTCGCCCTGCGGCCGCGCGCGCTCGAGCAGGCTGCGCACTGTCGACACCACGCGATCGATCTGCTCCTCCACGATGTGCAGACGGCGTTTCAAGGCCGAGTCGGTGACTTCGTGCTGCAGCAGCTGCACATGACCGGAGACGAGATTGAGCGGCGTCCCGATCTGGTGCGCCACGTTCGCCATCGTCTGGCCGACGGCGGCAAGCTGCTGCGCCCTCGCGGCGGTCTCGCGTAGTCGCGACACGCTTTCATACGACCGCACAAGTTCCTGGTTCCTGTCCCTCAGCTCGCCGGTCGCGACGGAGACACGCTGGTTCAGCGACCGGTGCAAGTCGTCGAGCTCTGTCAACATCGCGTTCAAGCCTTCCGCCACGTCCCCCATTTCGCTGTCCTGCGTCACCTGCGCGCGTGCTCCCAGGTCGCCCCCACGTGCCCGCCGCATGACGCGGTGGATCTCGGCCAGCGGCGACAGGATCATGCTTCGGGCGAGCAGGTGGATGAGCAAGGCGATCGCCATCACCGCAAATGCCGCACCAGAAACGGCGACGATGCCGGCCCTGCGCTGCAACTGGGTGACGGCTCCAAGCGAGACGGCAACGGCGACCGCTCCAGACACGCGGCCGCCCGCCAGAATCGGGACGGCGACGAACATCATGTCGGGTGTCGTCTGGAGCGTCACCATCTCACCGCGAGAGATCACATCACGGACAAGCGCAGCGGGGGCCGGAGCGACGACCGAGGTGCTGACGAGCGTTTCGGCCGGGCCGTCAGTCGCGCGAAATACCGTGATGGAACGCAGGTCGGGTGCCGCGTTCATGAACGAGCGAAGGACCGGCACGAGCGCGTCGGCCGACACAGGTTCGGGGCGCAGCTCGATGTCGTCGGCTACGGCGAACGCGGTGACTTCCGCGGTCTCGCGCAGGTCGTTGTCCAGCTGCCGCTGGGCCAGCCGCGTGCCTGCGAACGTGATGACCGTAATGACCACTGCCACCGACAGCGTCACGTAGATCGTCAGCCGCGTGCCAAGCGGGAGGCGACGGGGCGATCGTGCCGTGGTGAGGCGATCGTGCTCGGCATCCGACGCGTCGTGTGCAGCGGTCGAGCGCATGAAAGTCACAGTAACAGAACCAGTTAGCCAATTACAGCGAGGGAGACAAAGGATGGCACTCCCTTTGACCTTTGCATGGCCGGATGCCAAAACAGTCGGCGGTAACCGTCCCAGTATCAGGAAAGTATCAGGAGGAAGTATGGCGCGTTCGATTCGATTG
>Ga0180062_1000239_pt1 | contig 10945 bp, 10 predicted proteins | sample EasRivT45_16_10D_FD_121775 | JGI IMG/M metagenome (GOLD analysis project Ga0180062, IMG submission 121775) | Soil microbial communities from meander-bound floodplain in the East River, Colorado, USA - East River metaG ERMLIBT45_16_10D | ecosystem: Environmental > Terrestrial > Soil > Floodplain ... | reverse complement strand
GCTGGGCGAAAAAAATCGGGAAGTGACGGCGGGAAGTGGCGAAAGATAAGGAGTTTGTCGGAGCTAGTCCGACAAACTCCTAGAGGACAGGGATGATCGAATGATCGGGCAGAACGCCACGACCTGTGATGCGCTCGTCATCGGATCGGGAGCCGGTGGCCTGGGCGCGGCGATCGCGGCAAAAAAACATGGCCTCGATGTCCTCGTGATCGAGAAGGAACCCTGGCTCGGCGGCACGACGGCACTTTCGGGGGGATGGCTGTGGATACCGTGCAACCCGCTTGCTCAACGCGCCGGCATCGACGATTCCCTGGATAAGGCCCGGCTTTACTTGAAACACGAGTTGGGCGATCGATACGACGATCGCCGCCTGGGTGCATTTCTCGAAGCGGGGCCGCGGATGATCGATTTCTTCGAGCGTGAGACGGCGTTGAAGTTCTTTCTCGGCCAGGACTATCCTGACTACCACCCCGACGCGCCAGGCGCCATGCCGGGAGGGCGCGCCGTGTGCGCCGAGCCGTTCGACGGGCGTGAACTGGGGCAAATGCTGGCGCATATCAAGCCGCCTCCGCGCGAGCTGACGTTATTCGGGATCAAGGTCGGCTCCGGCCCGGATTTTCGCCATTTCGCGAACGCGCAACGCTCTTTCGATTCGGCCCTCTACGTCGCCAGGCGTGTACTCGTTCACTTCATGCACTTGGCCGCGTACGGCAGAGACGCTCAGCTGATGAGCGGAGGCGCGCTCATCGGGAGGCTGGTCAAGACCGCGCTGGATCTCGAGATTCCTATCTGGCGTTCCACGCACGCGACTGAATTGATCGTCCGCGACGGTCGCGTGGCGGGCGCGATAGCGATGCGGTCGAATGCGCCGGTCACGATTTCGGCGGGACGCGGCGTCGTGTGCGCCGCGGGCGGTTTCCCGCATGACGTTGCAAGACGGAAGAAGCTGATTCATCAATCGTCGGGCGGCGGGGAGTACTACTCACTGGCATCGCAGGGAAATACCGGAGACGGCCTGCGGATGGCGGAGAAGATCGGCGCTTCCGTCGACGAGTCCTGCGCGAACGCCGCGGCCTGGATGCCCATCTCGCGTGTGCCTCATCCGAACGGCCGGTTTGGGGTATATCCCCACACGTTCGATCGTGGAAAGCCGGGGATCATTGCGGTGACGGCGGGCGGGAAGCGCTTCGTGAACGAGGGAAACTCGTACCACGACGTTGGCGAAGCGATGCTGCGCGCGCGGCCTGCCGGGGCTGACCGCTCGGCGTTCCTGGTGTGCGACCGCGCGGCCATTCGCCGCTACGGACTGGGCATGGCCAAGCCCTATCCTGTGCCGCTCGCGCCGTATGTGCGCTCAGGCTATCTCCAGCGCGGGGAAACGATCGAGGAGATGGCAACGCGGGCTGGCATCGATCCGCAGGCGCTGAGCAACACGATACGCGAGTTCAACGCGTCCGCCCAGGAAGGGCGCGACCCCGAGTTTGGCCGAGGCGCCAATGCTTACAACGCGTACCAGGGCGATCCCGCGCACCAGCCGAACCCCTGTCTCGCGCCGCTCGCCACGCCGCCGTTCTACGCGGTCAGGATCCACGTGGGCGATCTCGGCACGTTTGCCGGCTTGAGGACGGACGAGGAAGCCAGGGTTCTTGCCGCGGATGGCGCGCCAATTCCCGGCTTGTACGCTGCCGGCACCGACATGGCGAGTATTTTCGGAGGCTTTTACCCGGGTCCCGGCATCAATCTTGGGCCGGCGATGACGTTCGGCTATATTGCCGCCCGGCACATGGCGCGGCAGGCGCGATAATCGCGCAGGGTCATTCCAGCTTGACCCCGGCCCTGGCGATGACCTCCTTCCAGGTCTTGATTTCTTCATTGACGCGGCGCGTATGATCGGCCGGTGAACTCGAGATCGGGCGCGCGCCCTGTTTCTGGAACACTTCCTTCAGTGACGGCTTGTCCGCGGCGCGCGCGATCTCCTGGTTCAGCCGGGCCACGATTGCGGGCGGTGTTCCGACGGGCGCGGCGATGCCCCACCAGTACGACATGTCGTAACGCGGGAAACCGGCTTCGGCGTACGTCGGAACGCCGGGCAGTATCGGATGGCGTTCCTTGCCGGACACGGCGTACCCCCGTGTCCGTTCGTTGTGGATATGCGGCGCTCCGGCGGCCAGGCTCGAGATCAAGACGTCGATGCGGTCCGCCACGGCCTCGGCCAACGCGGGCCCGATGCCCTTGAATGGAACGTGCAGCATCTTGACCCCGGCCACGTTAAGGAACAGTTCCATCGCGAGATGGGCCGAGGAACCCTGGCCGCCGGAGCCGAACGTGACTTCCCCCGGCTTCGCGCGGGCGAGACTCACAAGCTCCTTGAGCGTTTTCGCCGGCAGCTTGATCCGTCCCGACATCAACGAGGGCGATTCCGCGATCTGGCTGACGTGGATGAAGTCCTTCAGCGGGTCGTAGGGCAGCTTGGCATACAGGCCCGGAGAAATCGCGAAGGAGTTGTCCGAAAGCAGCAGGGTGTAGCCGTCAGGCGTCGCGCGGGCCGCCAGTTCGGTGCCGATCGTGCCGCCGGCGCCGGTGCGATTCTCGACGACGACTTGCTGCCCGAGCTGGCCCGTAAGCTCGATAGCCAACGTGCGCGCGGATACATCGGTGAACGCCCCCGGGCCGAAAGGCACGATGATGCGGATCGGTCTGGCCGGCCAAGCCGGTTGCGCGTGTGCCTCGAACGCCAGGAAAAGCGAGAGAAACGAAATCACATACAGCAACGCTCTGTTCACTGGAAGTCTCCTATTTCCCGGCGATGTGCCGCTCCCTGCTTCGCTAGCCGACCCGCTCCGGGCGGTTGTCGGTGGTTGTCGTAATGACGAAGAACACCAGGTTGGATACCCCCGTGTTGTAGAGCGCGTGGGGCAGCCTGGGCGGGATGAATGCAAAGTTCTTCGGCCGCACGACGTGTTGCTTCGAGCCCAGCTCGAGCAGCCCTTCGCCCTCCAGAAAATAGTAGATCTGCTCCTTCGATTCATGCGCATGGCTCTTTACATAAGCCTTGGGTTCGTAGCTCGAGATGCGGAAATCGAGGAAGCGCGCCCCCGGCGTCTCCGGGCCGACAAGGACTTTCGAATAGGCGCCATCGAAATGGCCGGGGAACTGCTTCCACATGAATTCCACGAGCTCCCTGACCCTGGCCGGGGCCGGTTTGGCTGCGCGTGCCTTGCGGGTACGGGCTGGCATGTCCGGCCTCAGTCCACGACCTCAAACCTCACCTGCTTGGCCAGATTGACCCAGCGGTCCATCTCGCTCTTCAGGTGAGCGCCCATCTGGGCAGGCGTGCCGCCGACGACTTCAGCGCCCATCGCGGTCAGACGTTTCGACACCTCGGGGCGCTGAAGCGTCCTGGCGGTAGCGGCAAAGAGACGGTCGGTAGCATTCGCGGGCGTGCCCCCGGGTCCGAACAGTCCGAGCCATGCATTCACGTTGAAACCCGGCAGGGTCTCGGCCACGGTCGGCACGTCGGGGAAGGCGGCGTTGCGCTTCGACCCGCTTACCGCCAGCGCTCTCAACCGTCCGCTCGAGACGTAAGAATGGGCGGTAGGAACGGGCGAGAACACGAACGCGATCTGCCCGGCAACGAGGTCGATCATGACGGCGCCGCCGCCCTTGTACGGGACGTGCAGGGCGTCGATCTTGGCGGCGTACTTGAAAACCTCCGCCGTGAGATGGTTGTCGCTGCCGTTGCCGGCGGAACCGTAGTTGAGCGCGCCCGGCTTGGATTTCGCCAGTGCGATGAGCTCCTTCACGTTACGAGCAGGAATCGACGGGTGTATGACGAGAATGGTGGGCATCACGATGACCAGGCTCACTGGGGAAAAATCCTTGTCCGCCTGGTAGGGCAGTTTCTTGAACAGGATGGGCTGGGCGGCGAGAGCAGTGGTGGCAGCCACGATGGTATAGCCATCGGGCTTCGATTTCGCGACCAGGTCGAAGCCCGGGATCGCAGCGCCGCCCGGACGGTTTTCGACGATGACCTGCTGGCCGAGTTCCTCCGACATGCCGGGGGCGATGATGCGCGCCGTGATGTCGGTAACGCCGCCGGGCCCGTAGGGGACGATCATCCGGACCGGGCGGTTGGGGAAATCCTGGGCGAACGCCGGGCCTGCCACCAGTTGAAAGCAGATTGCCAGCACGGCCCCGATCAGGCCGTGAAATCGAATCTTCATGGAATCCTCCTTGCAGTGAATCGGTCCCGCCCCGGCGGAACCCGCGATCAGGCGGCTTGCAGTATCCGTTCGCGGAGCGCTTGCTGCGTGGCCCAAATGGACGATAGCACCGGGCGTCCCAGCTCGCGTCCGAGGTCGTCGAGAATCTCGAAGGTCGGAAGCTGGGCGCAGGCGATGAATAGCGCCTCGCAGTCCGCACCCATCGTTTCGCGCGCGAGCTGCGCTACGGCATCGGCCCGGATGCGACCCAGCTCCTCGACGTTCGCGGCGTAGAAGCTGTTGAAACGCCTCACCCGGATGCCGCCATCGGCAAGAAAGGCTTTCAGGCGCTCGTTGACCGCATCCCGATACGGCGTGACGAGAGCAATGTCATTCACTTGCAGGGCTTGCAGCGCGCGGACCATGGCACGCGCCGTGGTGACAACCGGCTTGCCGGTGATTGCGGAAAGCTCGCGCTCGAGTTGCGCATCGGCCGCCGGGCCGGCAATGAAACCGGCCGCGGTGCAGCCGTAGGCCACGACGTCGATGTCCCCCCGGCCGGCAAACTGTGCCGCAAGAGACAAGGCCTGCGCCTTGTAGGCTGGCAGGGTGTCCGGCGTGAGCAGACCCTCGCCGCGCGGAATGCGCAGCGTGGTGCAGGTCGAATCCGCGGGCAGCCACTCGAGCAATTCCCGCTCGAACGTGGTGTTGTTGATGGGAACCATCAGGCCGACGTTGAAGGCCGCGGTCATGAGGCGCTGGCTGGGTTGTGGAAACGCTTGAATCATCCTACCATCACCCAAGAGCTGTCAATTTCGACAGCGTGCCCTGGTGAACAATCATGCGTGTGCCATGCAAGACCGTAATTCTGCTCACGCTTGCACTCGCCTCCAGCGTCGCATTCGCGCAGTCCTATCCCACTCGCCCCATCCGCATTCTCATCGGTTTCCCGCCGGGGGGCGGGATCGACATCGTTGCGCGCATGCTGGCGCCCAAGCTCCACGAGAACCTCGGGCAGCCGGTGGTCATCGACAACCGCGCCGGCGCGAACGGCATCATCGCCATCGAGACCGTGGCCAAGGCCGCGGCCGACGGCTACACGCTCTTTTTCGGCACGACAGGCAACTTGAGCGTCAATCCCGCGCTCTACGCGAAGCTGCCTTTCAACATCGAGCGCGACTTCGCGCCCCTGACCCAGGTTTCGTCGGTGCCGTTCTTGATTTACGTCAACCCATCCGTCCCCGTAAGGACGCTCGGGGAGCTGGTCTCCCACGCCAAAGCGAACCCTGGCAAGCTCCACTTTTATTCGAGCGGCAACGGCGGCCTCCCGCATCTTGCCGGGGAATTGCTGAACTCCGTCGCCGCCATCAAGACCGTCCACGTCCCGTACAAGGGCAGCGCTCCCGGCATGAGCGACCTCATCGGTGGTCACGTGCAGTTCGGCTTTGACGCGGTTGCCATCGGGCTGCCGCACGTGAAAGCGGGCAGGCTGCGCGCCATCGCCGCTACGGGGCCCAAGCGACTGTCCTTCCTGCAGGACGTTCCGTCAGCCAGTGAAACACTGCCCGGCTTCGAGGTAGTGAACTGGTACGGCATGGTGGCGCCGGCGGGCACCCCGCGCGAGGTGATCGCGCGGCTGCATGCGGAGTTCGTCAAAGCCCAGAGCATCCCGGACATCCGCGAGAAACTGATCGCCCAGGCCACCGACCCGGTCGGCAGCACGCCCAGTGAATTCGGCGCCTTCCGGAAGGCCGAGGAGGCCAAGTGGGCGCGCGTGATCAGAGAAGCCAACATCCGTCCGGACTGATCATGGCCGGATTGACGGCCGACCTCGGCCGGTTCCTCGAGAACATCAAGTTCGGCCAACTGCCGGCAAGCGTATTGCCGCTGGTCAGAAACGCATTCACCGACACCGTCGGCGTGATCATGGTCGGCATCACGGAGCCCGTCGTCGATATCGTCCGGCGGACGCTGGTCGAGACGGGTGGCAAGCGCGAAGCGCGCGCTTGTCTATCCTCGATCCAGGTTTCTGCGCCCGACGCCGCATTGCTGGGGGGAACCGCTGCGCATGCGCTCGATTACGACGACCACTCCCTCACCGGACATCCGAGCGCGGTGCTGGTGCCGGCGATTCTGGCAGAGGGCGAATCCCTGGGGTCGGGCGGTCGCGATCTGATCACGGCCTACGTCGCGGGATACGAGGTCTGGGCCGAGCTCATCCGGCGCGACACCAGTCACCATAAGAAGGGTTGGCACCCGACCGCGGTGTTCGGAGTGGTCGCCGCTGCCGCTGCGGCGGCGGTACTGCATCGTCTTTCTGCGGAGCGTGCTTCGGCGGCTTTGGCGATTGCTGCGAGCCACGCCAGCGGCCTGGCACCGAACTTTGGAACGATGACCAAGCCGTACCATGCGGGACTGGCTTCCCGTAATGGATTATCTTCGGCACGCCTGGCTGCCGCCGGAATGACGGCGGGTCGCGACACCCTGGAGAACCCGCAGGGATTCCTCAACGCGTTTTCACCGTCCAGCGCCGATCGCGACTCGCCGGTGAAAGTCGGCAAGGATTGGTACCTTCCCTGGCAATCGCTCTGCGTCAAGAAGTATGCGTCGTGCTACTTCACGCACCGCTCCTTCGATACCGCGGTCAAGATGCTGGCCGGGCGCCGGCTCGGGCCCGACGACATCGCCGGCATCGAGGTCACCATGGGCAGGGGGCAGGTCGTCGTCCTGGCCAATCACAATCCGCAGACCGGGCTCGAAGCCAAGTTCAGCGAGCAGTTCGCGATGGCCGCCGCGGTCATACTCGGCCGCATGGGGGTGGAGGTCTTCTCCGACGCCATCGTGCAGCGCGCCGACGTTCAGGCGTTCTTCCCCAAGGTGAAGCTCATCGCCGTGGACGAGTACGACATCCGGGATCCGTCACACTCGCCGACGGAAAGAGTCGTGATACGGCTCAGGAACGGCGAGGTTCTGGACAGCGGTGAAATCGCGCGCATCCGCGGTCACGCCTACGATCCCATGAGCCCGGAAGAGCTGTGGACGAAGTTCGTCGAATGCACGGCGCGGACCCACGCCGAGCCGGAGGCCGGGCGGCTGTTCGACATGCTGCAGGCTATCGACACGCTCCCATCCGTTCGCGATTTGCCGACCTGCAAGACGATATTTGCCGCTTGACCGCTAAAATCCATGTGCTCAGCGCGGGGGCGATCGAGCCCGGACTCATCGCCGCGGTAGAGGCATACCGTGAGCAAAGCGGGCAGGACGTCAGGATTACGTGGGCGACGACGCCCGCGATCCGGAAGCGCATCGGCAGCGGGGAGGTGGCCGACGTCGTCATTGCGACGGATGAGGCGGTCGATGACTTCGCGCGGGATGGAACGGTGGCCGGGCAGGAACGCGTGATGATTGGGCGCGTTGGCATCGGTGTCGTGGTGCGCAAGACAGCGCCGGTGCCGGATCTGTCCAGCGTGGGCGCACTCAAATATGCAGTGCTTGATGCCGAGTCGGTGGTCTACAACCGTGCCTCGAGCGGGCTTTACGTCGAAAAAATGCTGACTGAAATGGGGATCCTCGACCGGATTCGGGCCAAGACGAGCCGCTACGGGAATGGCCCGGCGATGATGAAGCACCTGATCAACGGCAAGGGCAAGGAAATCGGCTTCGGCGCCATCATCGAAATTCTGATGTTCCGCGACCAGGGTCTGAAGCTTGCCGGTCCGCTGCCGGCGGTGATACAGCACTATACGAACTACGTGGCAGTGCCAATGACCGCGGCGTCCAATCCCGGCGGCGCGAAGCAATTTGCCCGCTACCTGGCCACGCCGGCGGCCAAAGCCGTATTTGCTGCGCACGGCATCGAGTAGCCGTCTTCACGGACAATAGGGAAGACTCCAAAGGAGCTGACGATGGGACAAATCACGGTAGCACGGGCTCTGGCCAAGTTGCTGGAAAAGATGGGCACCGAGGTCGTGTTCGGCGTGAACGGTCATGGCAACTGGGCATTGCTGGACCAGTTGGTGCATGAGACCAGGATTCGCGGCGTGCCGGCGCGGGCCGAGGACCACGCAGTCCAGATGGCGGATGGATTCTGGCGCATGCGGCGCGGTGGGCCCTTGCCCGTCGTGACGACCAGCGTCGGTCCCGGCAACATGAACATCGTTCCCGCCATTGCCACGGCCTTCTACGAATCGATCGGCCTCGTGGTGATCGCAAGCGCAGGCGCGACGCACTGGTTCGACCGGGGCGGGATCGAGGAGGCCTATCGCTACGGCCCCGAGGACTGGGTGGCCGTGTTGAAACCCATCACCAAGAAGTCTTTCATGATGACGCGCCCGGACAATGCGCTCGACATGTTCCTGCGCGCCTACCACACCGCTATCTCCGGGCGTCCCGGCCCGGTGGTCGTCCAGATTCCGTTCGATATCCAGGGCACGCTGATTACGGACAAGCTGCCCGATCCCAGGCCGTGGATGCAGTGGCATCCGCCTGCGCCCGATCCGGACGGCGTCAAGAAAGCAGCCGCGCTGCTGAAATCGGCAAAACGCCCCTTTATCGCCGTGGGCAGCGGCGTCCATAACGCGAGGGCCTGGGATGAATTGCTGAGCTTTGCCGAGGCGGCCGGAATTCCAGTCGCCACTACAGCCACCGGCAAAGGCGCATTCCCGGAAGGGCACCGGCTTTCCGTCGGCTGCATCGGCCGCGCGGGTACCGGCCATGGGAACGCGGCCGCGCGCCGCGCCGATGTCGTCGTCGGCGTGGGAACGCATTTCAGCGACATCGACACCGGGGGCTGGACGCTGTTTGACATTCCGGCCCGCACGCGCCTGATCCATCTCGACATCGATACCACGGAGCTCGGCCGGGCTTACCCGACGGCTGTTGCGCTGACCTGCGACGCGCGGCTCGGCTTGCAGGCGTTGACCGAAGCGGCCCGCAAGGCGGGCGTTCGCGAGCGCGGTGACTGGCTGAAGGAGATCGCGCACGAGCGGAAGTCGTGGGAAGACTCGGTGGCCGACCAGCGCCACTCCGACATCTCGCCCCTGCATTACGCCCGCATCTGCCACGACACCGCTGAGGTCGTGGCCGCGAAGGACCCTAAAATGCCGATCCTGTTCGACACGGGGCATTTGCTGAGCTTCGCACCGCCATTCCTGAAGACGTCCTCCCGCCACATCGCCCACAATGGATACTTCCATCGCATGGGCTGGAGCGCTTCGGCCATCATCGGTGCGAGCATCGCGCAAGGCAATCGCCCGGCGCTGGCCCTGATCGGAGACGGCTCGTTCATCATGGGCGGCACCGCGGTCGCAACGGCGGTCGAGCAGAACCTGCCGATCGTCTGGGTCGTATTGAACAATCGGTCGCTCCAGATCGAGCGCGAGCTGATGTTCCGCCTCTACGGCCGCGAGGCGTTCTGCGATTACCGCAAGGTGGGAGCCAAGGAACTGTGGAACCCCGATCTGTGCCAGTGGGCCGAATCGATGGGGGCTGCCGCGATCCATGTTACCCAGGCGGCGAAGTACGCACCCGCATTGCGCCGCGCCCTCGACAACCGCAAACCGACGGTGATCGTTGTCGAGGTATCGCTCGACGTCAAGGGCTACCGTTCCCTCTGGTATCCCTACCCGAACAACTTCCATGAAACGTGGGTGCCGGGCCCGCTCCCGGCGGCGGCAGCCGCGCCGGTGAAGAAGAAAAGCGCGAAAGGAGCAAGGAAGGTTTGACCGCCTTGGGGAGGGCGCATGCTGTTGCGACGACTGGCCGTATTGGTGCTCCTGCTTGGCGCGCCGGGCGCGGCGTCGGCGCAGAACTACCCGGACCGGCCCATCCGCTTCCTCGTGGGGTTCGTGGCGGGCGGCGCGGTGGACCTGACGGCGCGCACGCTCGGGCAGAAGTTGGGCGAACGCTGGGGCCAGCAGGTGATCGTGGACAACCGCACGGGGGCAGGGGGCGCGATCGTCATGCAGATCGCAGCGAAGGCGCCGCGGGACGGCTACACCATCATGATGGGTTCCTCGACCCAGTTTTCCATCGGTCCCGCGACGCAGACCGGGCCTTCCCCTTACGAGCCGCTCGCGAGCTTTACGCCGATCTCGCAGGCCGTGGTGTCCCCGATCATACTGACTGTCAATCCATCGCTTCCCGTTCGGTCGGTCCAGGAGCTGATCCAACATGCGAAGACCCGGCCGGGCCAGCTATCCTTTGCCTCGCCCGGCTCGGGGACGGGATCGCACATCGCGGGGATACTCTTCGGGCGCACCATCGGTGTCGAGTTGACCCACGTGCCCTATAAGGGCGGCGGTGATGCCATCGTCGCGCTGATCGGCGGCCATATACCGCTATCGCTCGGGGCCATCTCCACGGCGCTGCCGCACATTAAGACCGGCAAGCTGCGCGCGCTCGGCGTGACCGAGGCGAGGCGCCTGTCCATCGCCCCGGAAATACCGACGATCGCGGAGTCCGGGCTGCCGGGTTTCGAAGTTTCGCAATGGTACGGCGTGTTCGCACCTGCGGGGATACCCGGTTCGATCGCGAAAAAGCTGAACGGAGAATTGGGCAATATCCTGGCCCTTCCGGAAACAAGAGACCGCCTGTCGAGCCAGGGCCTCGAGGTCGTTTACGTCCCGTCAGAGCCGTTTGCGGCTTACATCAAGGCCGAACTCAAGAGGTGGACCAGGCTGCTCAAGGAGATGGGCATTCAAGGGCAATGAACAGTGACGAGATACAGGTGACGGGAGAAGGGG
>Ga0180062_1000237_pt1 | contig 10969 bp, 9 predicted proteins | sample EasRivT45_16_10D_FD_121775 | JGI IMG/M metagenome (GOLD analysis project Ga0180062, IMG submission 121775) | Soil microbial communities from meander-bound floodplain in the East River, Colorado, USA - East River metaG ERMLIBT45_16_10D | ecosystem: Environmental > Terrestrial > Soil > Floodplain ... | reverse complement strand
GCCTGCTGGCCGAGCCGGGCCGCGAGGGGATCGGCGATCACGCGCGCGCTGTTGTCGGTCACGCCGCCGGGCGAGAACGGCACTATGATCCGGATCGCCCGTGCGGGATATTCCTGCGCCACGACGCCCGCAGCCAGCATGATGCCCAGCGCCGCGCACGCTATGCGCGCAATAACTACTGCCATGGCATCTCTCTCCTTATCAATCAGCCCGGATCTGGTTTTCCCGCACCACTTTTCCCCAGCGCTCGGCCTCGCTCACCACGAATTTCTGCAAGGCCTCGGGGCTGCTCGTGACCACCGTCATGCCAAGTTGCTCGCTGAGACGCTTGCGCAGGTCCGGTGCATTGATGATCTTCACCAGCTCGGCGTGGAACTTCGCCACCACCGGCCGGGGAGTGTTGGCCGGGGCGAAGATGCCCCACCACGACAGGCCCGAGAACCCGGGGAAACCCTGTTCCGAGAGCGTCGGCGCGTCCGGCATCGCCGGGGAGCGCGTCTCGCTGGAGACAGCCAGGGCGCGCAACCGGCCGCTGGCGACGAACGGGGAAAGCACCGCAACCGTTGCGATGCCCAGATTGACCTGGCCGCCCATGGTGTCCTGGATCACCGGGGCGCCGCCCTTGTACGGCACGTGCACCGCCCGGAAGCCGCCTTCCTTCTGCAGGACCATCATCATGAGATGGCCCAGCGTGCCGTTGCCGGTCGTGCCGTAGCTCACCGAATCCGGCTTCGCCCTCGAGGCCCGCAGCACGTCTCCCATGTTCTTGTAGATGGAAGACGGACTGGTGACGATGCACTGCGGCGCGGTACCGATCAGCATCACCGGCGCGAAATCCTTGAAGGTGTCGTACGGCAGGTTGCGGATCAGCGCCGGATTGATCGCGTGCGTATCGAACACGAATACGAAGCTATATCCGTCCGGCGCCGACTTGGCCACCACGGCCGTCCCGACCACTCCGTTGCCGCCCGTCCGGTTGTCCACGACGAACGGCTGGCCGGTAATCTCGGCGAGCCTCGCGCCGAGCAGCCGCGCCAGTTGGTCGTTGGAGCCGCCCGGCGGGAACGGCACGACGAATCGGACCGGCTTGTTCGGCCAGTCGATCGCCTGCGCGCCGGTCGGCGGGGCTGAGAGCAGGCCAAGCGCAACAGACACGGCGGCGGCGCGCCGCAACATGGATCGTGTCACGGGAAACAGCATGGCCGCCTTTGCCGGCGGGCCAGGAGTTTGTCAGCGCGTCGAGTCCGGAAAGATACTGGAACGCACACCTTTTCGTACAAAATAAGTGTGCGTCCCTTTTTACCGGAGGATTTCAGCTCAATGGCCCGCCAACTCGTTCCACTGCGGCAGCAATACGATGCTGTTCGGGTTGTAGCCCCTGTTTTTCAGCGTGTCCACGCTGCCGATGACTTTTTCCGCCTTCAGGTCGACGACAGTGACCGAGCCGTCGCTCATCCCGGGCAGATTGAGGAGCGCATTCTGCACGTAGGCGTAACGCCAGTCCTTGGTGAAAGCAATGTGGTGCGCACCTTCGGCCGTCGAAATTGACTTCAACAGCTTCGGCTTGCCGGGGTTGCCGCTGATGTCGAAAATGTGCATGTGGCCGGGCTTCGCGGTGGTCACATACATCCGGCTAGCCTTCATGTTGAAATAGATCTCCAGCGGGACACCGGCGCCCTGCGCGGAGAAATCATGCACCTGCTCGACCGCGAAGTCCTTCTTCGCGGGGTTCCACGTGGCGGTCCACAGCGTACCGCCGTACATGTTGGTGACATAGGCGACGGGCGGATTGGCCCCGGGGACGAACAGGATCTCCACCGGCGCTTCGCGAGACGGCGATGGCTTTTTCGAGAGCTTGTAGGTGCCCAGTACCTTGCCCGTGCTCGCCTCCACCGCACTGATGACCTCACCCGCATCGCCCAGGTCGGAAGCGCGAACGGTGCTGGTAAGCAGGATGCGGTCGATCCCGTTGTGGATCGCGATGCCGTGAGGATAAGGCGCGGCCACCTTCACGGTCTTGAGCGGCTTGTCGGTCTTCGCGTCGCCGACGATCATCGCCTGCGTGCCCATGCAGCTCAGGTACCAGTGCTTGCTGTCGTCCGAAAACACCACGTCCTCGCCGACGCTGCAACCAGGCACCGCGACGACCTGTATCTGGTACGGCTTCTTCTTCATGTCGATCACGCGGAGCTCGCTCTTCCCGAGCGCGGTGATATAAGCCTTGCTTTGGTCCCGGTTATAGAAGATGTGGTGCGCGACAAGATCGGCGGGCAGCGGCAGGTCCTGCACCATCTGCCCGAAGCTCTTGGATTTCGGATCAACGTCTATGATCGCGATGCCTTCTTTGCGAGCTGGCGCGGCAATCGGCGACTTCAATGCCTTAAGCGAATCGGCCGACTTGGTCTCGTAGTTGAACATCGCATGGATCTGGCCAGCGGCGAGCGACGGCACCAGTGCAAGTATCGCGGCGGCGCAAACCGGCAGTGCGTAGGGTTGGATCATGATTGGCCTCCCTGGAAACATTTCGCTCGCCAGGCAAAATCCCGGATACTCTCACCTTGAGCGAGCTCGCGTACTATGAACCTCTAATGCCTCCCGGGCAATCCCATGCTTCATGTATCCGGCGCCCAAGCGTGGCCAGGAAAGCCGAGGGCTCGATTTCCTTGAGGCGGGCGCGCCGCGCACTCCTCGCCGGCGCAGCGCTCGCCTGCGCGTTGCCCATCGCCGGGCCGGCGCTGGCGCACGGTTTCGGCCAGCGGTATTCCCTGCCGATCCCGCTGTGGCTCTACCTGACCGGCGCCGGCCTGACCGTCGCAGCCTCCTTCGCGATGATCGCACTATTGGTACGCAGGGCGCCGCTCGCACAAGACCACAAACGGATTGACCTGATGCGGCTGCCGATCGGCCGCGTGCTCGGCGCACCGGTCGTGTTGCTCGGCTTGCGACTACTCGGCGTCGGGCTCTACCTGCTGGTCGTTGTCGCCGGGCTGTTTGGTACGCAAAGCCCGCTGAAGAACATCGCGCCGGCGATGGTCTGGGCGATCTGGTGGGTCGGTATGGCGTACGTGTCGGCGTTGCTCGGCAACCTGTGGGCTCTCGTCAATCCTCTCGACGCGCTGTTCGCCTCGGCCGAGTCCATTTGCAGGCGGCTGCGACCAGGGCAACCGCTTACGCTCGGGTTGCGCTACCCGGAATCGCTGGGTGTCTGGCCGGCGGTTGCGCTGTTCCTCACCTTCATCTGGATGGAAATGGCGTGGGAGGCGAGCGACCACCCGGCAAGCCTCGCGGTCGCGATGCTTGCGTACTCGGCGTTGACCTGGCTCGGGATGCTGCTGTACGGCCGCGCGGAGTGGCTACGCCGCGGCGAGGTCTTTTCTCTGGTATTCGGGCTGCTTGCCCGCTTCGCCCCGACGGAGACGCGCGTCGCGAGTGCCCGGGAGTGGAAACTGCGCCCGTACGCGGTTGGGTTGCTCGTCAACGAGCCGCTGCCTGCATCGCAGACCGCGCTCGTCTTGTTAATCCTCGCGGCCGTGAGCTTCGACGGCTTCCGGGATACGCCGGCCTGGGCGGCGGTCGTCGATTCGCTCGGCCATGACTTTCACCACTCAGCGCACACGCTGGGACTTGCCGCCTGGGTCTCGCTGTTCCTCGCGGTCTACCTCGGTTTTTGCCGGCTGATCGCTCGCTACGGAGAGTCGCCTTCACGTGTCGGCGTCAGTCCGGCCGCCGGGCATTCCGTTTCGCGGATCGCGGGCCTGTTCGTGCTGACGCTGGTCCCTATCGCGATCGCTTATCACCTCGCCCATTACCTTTTCTTCCTGGTTATGGCCGCGCAGTACCTGATTCCGCTCGCCTCCGATCCCCTCGGCCTCGGCTGGGACATCTTCGGCACCCGCAACTACTTCATCCGGATCGGGCTGATCGACGCCCGCATCATCTGGTACGTGTCGGTTGCCGCGATCGTTGCGGGTCATATCACTGCCCTCTACCTCGCTCACCTTCAAGCACTGCGGGAATTTCAGGACCGGCAGGCGGCCCTGCGCAGCCAGTGGCCGATGCTGGCCTTGATGGTCTGCTATACGATGGTGAGCCTGTGGATCATCGCTCAACCGATCGTGAATAGCGGATGAGTCAGTCTATATTACTTTTCGCTGCCGGCGGCCTGTTGCGCGCGTTGCTGCATCTGCTCCTGCATCTGTTCGATCTTCTGCTGCGCGCGGTCCTGGGTGCGCTTCCCCTCCTCCATCTCCTGCTTCTTGATGGAGGCGCCGGTCGCCGCGGTGGTGGCAGTGTCAACGCCGCAGCCCGCGAGGATGGCCAGGGCAATTACGGGAATAAGGTGTCTCATGAGTGCTCTCCTTGACGTGCGTGAGTTGTGATTCGCGGGTCGTGATTCGACGGGCACCCGTCACCAGTCACCGGTCACTATCTAGATGCTCCGCGCCGCGCCGCCGTCCACGTGCCACGCCGCGCCGGTCACGTAGCTCGAACGTTCCGAGGCGAGGAAGGTCACCACGTCGGCGACCTCTTCCGGCCGTCCCATCCGTCCGACCGCTAGTTCGGACACGCGTTCCCTGCGAATGTCCGCTTCCGGCCTTCCCGTGAGCGCGGCGAAGCGCCGCATGGTCTCGTCCTGGATGTCGGTGCTGATGATGTAGGGCACGACGGCGTTCACCAGGATATTGTCCGGGGCGAGCGCCCACGCCAGGGACTTGGTCAGGCTCAGGACCGCGATGTTGTTCACGCCCACCGGTATCGTCCGGCTCCCGGTCTCGCGCGCCGCCAGGCCCGACAGGTTGACGATCCGCCCCCAGCCGCGGCCCTTCATGGCGGGAATCGCGTGGCGGCAGCAGCGCACGTATCCATTCAGCTTCTGCTCGAACACCTGCATCCAGCGCTCTTCGGTGAGCGCCGCGAAGTCCGCCGGCATGACCGTGGCGGCGTTGTTCACCAGGATGTCGAGACGGCCGAACGCCTCAAGCGTTGCATCGATCAGGGCCTTGGCTTCGGTGTCGCTGGCGAGGTCCGCGGCGTGCGCCCGCACCTCGCCGCCGATTTCCTTCTCCAGCGCCGCGCGGGTGGCCTCCAGCCGCTTCGGGTCGCGCGCGGTGATCATCACCCGCGCGCCTTCCCTGAGAAGCGAGGCCGCGATGGCCCGGCCCACCCCACGGCTGCCCCCGGTGACAAGCGCCGCTTTACCTTTCAGTCCCAACTCCATGTTGCTCCGTTCGATCGACCCGTTGCGCCGGTCCGGTGGCCGCTACTGGCTCTTGTAAATGCCCGCTGCCTTCGAGACCCGCTCCCACTTGACCGTCTCGGCCTTGAGAAAGGCGGTGAACTCCTCCGGCGTGCTGCCGACCGGGTCCGAGCCCATTCCGGCCAGGCGATTGCTCAGCTCGCTGCCCTGCAGGTGCCGTGCGGTGTCGCGCTGCGCCTTCCCGAGGATCTCCCGCGGCGTGCCGGCCGGCGCGAGCGTGCCGCCCCATCCGGTCACAACCACCCCGGGCAGCCCGGATTCCACCATGGTGGGGGTGTCCGGGTATGCGCTGGCGCGCTTTTCCCCGCAGGTCGCGAGCAGCCGCAGCCGGCTGTTCTGGATCTGGCCGGCCACGCCCACGGCGGTGGCGAACAGCAGCCCGACCTGGCCGCTGATGGTCTCGGTTATCGCGGGCGTCTCGCCTTTGTACGGGACATGCACCATCTTCAGGCCCGACTCCACGCGCAGGAGCTCCGCCGCGAGGTGCGTGAGATTGCCGATCCCGAACGAACCGTAGCTCAACTCGCCCGGGCGCGACTTCCCCAGCGCAACCAGCTCCTTCACGGAGCGCGCCGGGAGGTTCGGATGGACCACCAGCACCATGGTGTTGGTCACCGTCTGCACGATCGGCGCCAGATCGCGAAACGTGTCGTACGGCAGCGACTTGTAGACGTGCGGGTTGATCGTAAGCACGGAGGTAAACGCGGCAATGAGCGTGTAGCCGTCGGGCTTGGCCTTGATCACCTGCTCCATGGCGATGATCCCGTTCGCGCCGGGGCGGTTGTCCACGATGACCTGCTGGCCCCAGGTTTCCGCGAGCTTCTGGGAGATCATGCGCGTATAGATGTCCACGCCGCCGCCGGCTGGCTGAGGGACGACGATGCGCACGGGCCGGTTGGGAAAATCCGCCGCCGCGGAAACGGCGGACGCCGAGAACAACACGCCTGACAACAGCAGAACAGCCGGTCCTCGCTTGAACATGTGATCCTCCTTTTCACTCTGCCTTGACGCCGGCGGCCTTGATGACGCGCGTCCAGCGATCGTGGTCCTTCTTCAGGAACTCGAGGAACTCGGCTGGCGTGTCGCCTACGGTAACCGCGCCCAGGACCCTCAACCGCTCCCTGGTCTCGGGCTTGACCAGGGACTTGCGCATGTCTTCGCTCAGGCGATTGACGACTGCCGCCGGCGTGCCGGCCGGGACGATCATCCCCACCCACGGCGCGGTCTCCGCCAGGCCCGGCATGCCCGCCTCCGCCATGGTGGGCGCCGACGGGTAGTCGGGATGGCGTTTCGGCGTGCCGACCGCGAGCACCTTGAGCTTCCCGGCCGCAACGTGATCCGCGATCCCGATCATCGGGTAGAACATGAAGGTCACCTCGCCCGACATCACGCCGATCAGAGCGGGGGCGTTGCCGCGAAAGGACACGTGCGTCATCTTCACCCCGGCAAGCGTCTCGAACATCGCGCCGCCGAGGTGCGCCGAGCCGCCGTGGCCGGCCGACCCGTAGGTCACCTCGCCCGGCCTTCTCTTCGCGAGCGCCGCCAGATCGCGCACCGAATTCACCGGGGTCGAGGGGCGCGTCACGATCAGCATCGGCAGCAGCGCGGCATTGCTGACCGGCGCGAAGTCCTTGAACGGGTCGTATTTGATCTTGTCCGGCTGCAGGATCGCGTTCACCAGCAGCGAGAGCGAGGAGAACAGCGCCGTGTAGCCGTCCGGCGCCGAGCGCGCGACGAAATCGGTCGCGATGATCGCGTTCGCGCCGGTCCGGTTCTCGACGATGACGGACTGGCCGAGCGACGCGGTCATGTCCTGCGCGATGACGCGCGCGATCACATCCGTCGGCCCGCCGGCGGCAAAACCCACGATAAGCCTGACCGGTTTCGCCGGGAACTGCTGCGCGGAGGACGGTCCGCTCGCCATCACGCCCGCGCACAGCGCTGCGATGACACCCAGAAATCTCAGCCGCTCATTCATCATATGTTGTCATCCTTGTCCGGTTCCGCCTGGTTCACCAGATCCCATCTCATGAATCCCCTCTCCCCTGGTTGGGAAGAGCGATAGGGTGAGGGGCCCCGTACATGATCCGGTTTCCCCTATGAAGGTCGACGATCCTCTTACCCTTCAGCCCAACCCTCTCCCCGCTGCCGCGGGGCGAGGGAGCGTTCTCGAGATTTGCTCTAGTCGATCCGCAGCCCGGCGTCCTTCACCAGCCTGGCATAGCGAAGGATGTCGGCACGGACCATCGCCGCGAATTCCTCGGGCGTGCGCGTGACCGTGCCGTCAAAGCCATTCTCAACCAGCTGCTCCCGGGTGCCTGGCGCTTGTATCGCCTTGGCGAAATCCGCATGGAGCCGGTTGACGATGACGGACGGCGTTCCCGCCGGCGCAAACACGCCGTACCAGGTCGTCATCTGGTATCCGGGCACCCCCGCTTCCTCGACAGTCGGCAGGCTTGCAAATTCTGCCACCCGTTTCGCGCTCGTTACTGCAAGCGGCCGCATCCTGCCTGACCGGACGTAGGGCGTCGCCGCCGGCATGGTGTCGAATGCAACCTGGTGCCGGCCGGCGAGGAGATCCGGAATCGACTGGCCGGTGCCCTTGTACGGGACGTGCAGAATCTTCGTTCCGGTCATCGTCTTGAACAACTCACCGGCAAGATGCGGCGTGCTGCCGTTGCCGGCCGACGGAAAGCTGAGCTCTTCCGGACGCGTCCTGGCCAGAGCGATCAGCTGCTTCACCGATGTCACCGGCAGCGCGGGATGCACGACGACGATATGCGGCACCGCGGCGGCGAGCGTCACCGGGGCAAAGTCGCGGTTGACGTCATAGGGCAACTTCGCGAACAGGCTCGGCGCAATGGCGTTGACGGCCACATGCCCCATCATGATCGTGTAGCCGTCCGCGGGCGACCTGGCGACAAACCCCGCGGCGACGGTGCCGGTCGCGCCCGGCCGGTTGTCGATTACCACCGATTGCCCGAGAAATTCCGAGAGCTTCGGCGCGAGGATGCGCGCGACCACATCGGTCCCGCCGCCGGGCGGGAAACCGACGATCATGCGGACCGGCTTGTTCGGGTAAGCCTGTCCCGAGCCTGTCGAAGGGCCCTGCGCGCGGACGCAAGTCGATCCACAGCCGAGCGCAAGCGCTGCCATGAAGAGAATCAGGCGCTTTCTCATCGTCCCCCCTGTCCCGCCGCAGAAATGGAGCCGTAATCCGGGGTTTCGCCCCGATCGGTGTCAATCGGCATTGGCGCCCACCGCGGCTTTCGCCCCCTTGTCGAGACGCTTCAAGACCTTGACCCGCTGCACCGTGTCGCCGGCGAGGTGCGTCCACACCATCGCGTCGCGCACCAATTTGTCCACGCGCGCGTTCATCATGCAGCCTTCGGCGCCGTGGATCTCCATGTTCAGGCGCGTGACGCGCTGGATGACGTCGGTCGACCAGTTCATCACCAGGCCGGCGTTGGCGGAGTGCTCCTTGCGGTCGTGCTGCCACGCGACCCGCATCACGTACGAGCGCAGCGCCTCGGTCAACGCGTGCATCTCGTTGATCCTCAGCTGGACCAGCTGATGCTCCATGAGGTGCTTGCCGGCGCGCTTGTGCGTCTTCGAGAAGCTCGTCGCCATCTGGCACGCGTCGTCGCACACACCGAGCGCGTTCGCCGCCAGCTCGAGGTCGCCGAAGATGTCGCCGCCCGTGGTGTCGCCCTTGCCCGCCTTGACCGAGCCGGTCCCCACGTCGCCCACGACGTTGGAGTGCGGCACACGCGCGTTCTCGAAGACCAGCTCCGCGTTCTGGTAGAAGCGCCAGCCGCGCTTGTTGAACACCTTGCCGATGCGGAACCCGGGCGTCGACTTCGGCACCATGAACAGCGTGCCGCCCTGCTTGATGCCAACGTCCGGGTTGGTGCGAGCGTCCACGAAGAAGAGCGAGCCCACGCTGCCGTTCGCGATGAAGCACTTCTCGCCGTTCAGGATCCAGTGGTCGCCGTCGCGGACCGCCCGCAGCCGGTAACCGGCCTTGGGATCGTTTTCCGGCGGCATGCGATTGTCGGAGCCGGCATTGGGCTCGGTGATGCCCCGCCCCATCACGTACCGGTGGTCCGCGAGGAACGGCTTGAGGAAGCGCTCCTTCTGGTCCTGGTTGCATGCAGACGCGATGAGATGGCTCCACTTCCAGTTCTGGCTGAACGCCTTGGACATGGCGCTGTCGCCGCGGGCGAGTTCCGCCATCACCAGCGCCTGCGACACGAAATCCGCCCCGGGGCCGCCCCATTCCTTGGGCACGGCCAGCGTGCGGAAGCCCAGCTTCGAGCCCTTCTCGATGATGCCCCAGTCCCACGGCTCGAAGCCGCCCTCGATCTGGTCGCGCTCGAGCGAGCGCGGGCGCAGCTCGTCGTCCGAGAATTTGCGCGCCTCCGATTGCCAGTGGCGCTGCTCTTCGTTCAGTGAGAAATCCATTTCTTTTCCTCAAAAATGTGACGAATAATGGTGACGATTAAAGGTGACGAATAAGGGTGACGTACACCCCGCGTGTCAGCAGCCTCTCGTCACCATCATCTCGTCACCCGTATCTCGTCACTGCTTCCGGCGGTCAGGCGGCATTCGCCGCCGGTCGCCGATACCCCGCGACCGCTTCCGCGACGGCGAGCTTCGCCTCGCCGCTGGCATCGTCGGCGTGCAGGAACACCATCGAATCGTGCACGTACTTCTGCAGCGGCATGTCGCGCATCACGCCCATGGCGCCGAAGCACTCCGCAGCGAGCAGGGCGACCTCATTGACCGCCTCCGCCGTGTAGACCCGCGCGATGACGTGGAGCGGAAGATCGGGCACGCTGCGGTCGGCGACGGCCTCGGGATGGTCCAGCGCCCAGGCCGCCTTCCAGATTACGTTGCGCGCGAGCTCCAGCCTGATCGCGCAGTCGGCGAGCTTGGTGCCGATCGCCTGGTGCTCGATGATGTTGCGCCCGCCCTGCCGGCGCAGCTTGGCGTAGTCCACCGCGGCTTCGTACGCCGCGCGGCCGAGGCCGAGATTGATCGCCGCGAGCTGCGCGACGCCGCGCGCCGCGTCCACCCCCTGGGCGAACGGGCTCCGTCCTTCCTTGCCGAGCAAGTGGTCCGCCGGCACCCTGCAATCTTTGAAGGCCACGCCGGCGCCGGCGCCGTGGTGCCAGCGGATGGCCTCGCCGACCGCCTTGAGGGGCTCGCGCACCGTGAGGCCCGGCGCATCGCACGGCACGAGCAGCGTGGTGAGGCCGTTCGTGCCGGTCTTCTTCGGGTCGGTCCTCACCTGGACCGCGAACAGCTTCGCGACCGTCGCGTTCGAGACGACGGACAGGGTGCCGTTGATCGTCCAGTCGTTGCCCTGCCTCACCGCGACCGGACCGGCCCCGCTTTCGGCGGCCAGCGGGCGATGGTAGCTCCAGCCGGCTGCTGCGCCGGGATCGTTTCCCGCGAACGCGAGGTGATAGCGATCATCCTCGACGAATTTCGGGAGAAAACGCTTGCGCTGCTCGGGCGTCATCAGCCGGTCGAACAGGACATGGGCGAGCGCCGAGGTCTGACCCAGCACCGCCGCAAGGTCCACGTCGCCCGCGCCCAGCTCTTCCATGACGATGCAGGAGGTGAGTCCGTCCGCGCCTGCGCCGCCCGCCTCTTCGGACAGGGCGAGCGTGCGCAATCCCATCTGCGCGGCCTTGTCGAGCAGGT
>Ga0180062_1000233_pt1 | contig 11017 bp, 8 predicted proteins | sample EasRivT45_16_10D_FD_121775 | JGI IMG/M metagenome (GOLD analysis project Ga0180062, IMG submission 121775) | Soil microbial communities from meander-bound floodplain in the East River, Colorado, USA - East River metaG ERMLIBT45_16_10D | ecosystem: Environmental > Terrestrial > Soil > Floodplain ... | reverse complement strand
TACGGCGACCGGCGCTGCAGCGAAAGCAGGCTGTACACCTGCGACACGTAGGCGCCCAGCCGCGACCGCCTGATCGCCGCTTCCATCGACTGGAAGCACTGCGGGTCGAACGCGATCCGCCACAGCATGAAGTCGACGTCCGCGCGCAGGCCCACAAGCGAGTAGGTGCGGAGGATCAGCTCGTCCGACGACTCCCACGTCCGCACCAGGTCGACGAACTCGGCCCCCGCCGCCCGCTGCTCGTTCGCGGGAAGCCGCCGGAACACCGGGTCGAGCCGGTAGAACGAATAGTTCAGGAACTGGCGGCGTTCCCTGTCCGGGCTCTTGCCCGTGACGATCCCGGTCGGGTCGAGGTCGACGGAGGGGCCGCGGCGGGGCGGAGGGCCCGTGTCCCCGGGGGAGTGCTCCATGCTCATACCTGCTTGGCGGCCAGCAGCTGAAAGTCGCGCGAACACGGCGCCTGGACGCGCTCGTGCTCGGCCTCGCTAGCCACATGGACGAGGCAACGTATGATCCTGCCATGGATTGTCAGGCGTGTGAAGCCCTGGCTGGCGGCCGGTGCGACATCGCTGTTCATGCTTCTGATGCGACGATACGACAAAGTCCCGCCCATGGAGGGCTACGCGCAATTTTTCTTATGCTGTCTGGATTCTCATTCTTTCCCCCGCAGGCCTCCACGCTCGCTCCCGAGATAGGCAACCTCTATTTCGGCGTGGTGGCGATCACCGCGTTCTTTGCGCTGCTTGTCGTCATCTTCGTCGTGTACTTCGCGATCAAGTACCGCGACGACACCGGCGAGAAAGTAGGCGCCCCGATCCACGGGTCGATTCCTCTTGAGCTCGGGTGGTCGCTGATCCCATTCGTCGTCTCTATCGGCATCTTCGTGTGGGCCTCGATCGTCTTCTTCCACTCGTAAGTGCGCCTGATCAGACGCTGGAGATCTTGCTGACGCTGACCATGTCCGACTATCTGTCGCGCGCTGGTTCACCGCCCCCGGCGGCTCGACGGCTGCCGGCGCTATTCACAGTCTCTGGACCACCTCAGCCGGTGCCTCCGGCCGAGTCTGGTCAGAACACTTCGCCGAAGTAGCTCCAGATCCAGTCGCGCGCCCGTTCGTCGAGCGGGCGTGAGCGCCAGCTGTCCAAGTCAAGTCTCTTCGAGCGTGTCAGGTCCTGCTCGAAATCCTTGAGCAGCCGCGCCGCCAGTGCACGGTCGAACACCGCGACATTCAGCTCGTCGTTCAGCTCCAGCGACCGGTTATCGAAGTTGGCGGAGCCGAACACGCTGAGCACGCCGTCGACCACCATCACCTTCGCATGCATCATGGTCGGCTGGTATTCGGCGATTTCGATTCCATCCTCGAGCATCGATTCATACAAACCCCGGCTGGCGTACTTGACCGCCTTCGCGTCGGTCTTGTCGCCCTCGACGAGCAGCCGCACCTGCACGCCACGACGCCGCGCCTCGTGAAGGCTCCACTGCGAGGATTCGTCGGTGATCAGGTATGGCGTCTCGATGTCGATCGAGCGTCGCGCTGCGCCGATCGCAAGCAGGTAGAGCAGCTTCAGCTCGTTGGCGCCCGTCTGCGGCGCGCTCCAGACGACGATCGAACGAGTCGGTCCAACCGCCGGCGCAAGGTCCGGCTCCACTTCAGGATCAACGACTCCGCCGGTCACGATCCAGTTCTGATTGAAGGCGGCTTCGACGTCCGTGACCGCGGGTCCATGGATCTCGACCTGCGTGTCGCGCCACGTCGGAAAGTCCTTCGTATCGTACGCCCACTGGTCCGCGATGCCCATGCCGCCGACAAACGCGACCTCCCCGTCGATGATGAGCGCCTTGCGGTGAGTGCGGTAATTGATCTCTTCGATCTGAAAACCCACGAGCGGATTGACCCACCCGATGCGAGCGCCGGCGTCCTCGAGCCGCTTGATGTCGTCCGCCGACATCTTCTTGGAGCCGACTGCGTCCAGCACCAGCCTCACCTTGACGCCGCGGCGCGCGGCTGCCTCGAGCGCATCCGTGAACTGCGTGCCGATCTTGCCCTGCTCGTAGATGTACGTCTCGAGGCCCACGCGCTCTTTCGCGTGCTCGATGGCTGCAATCATCGCGGGAAACGCCTGGTCCCCGTTCGTGAGCACGACATAGGAATCGTGTGCGGTGAGACGGTGGCCGAGAAGAGTTGCGAGATACTGCGGAAAGCGCGCGTCGTCAGCGTCGAGTGGACTCCTGATGCGCAGCGTCTCCTGATCCTGGGCGATCAGCAGACCAGCCGCGATAACGATCAGGACTATCAGGACGCCCGCAAGGATCCGGTGATGGCGTGACCAGTGGTGCCGCTGAGCTGCGTGCTTCGATCCCATATCGTGGCCGAAGACTTAGCAATTTGAACGCCGGATGTGTTCGAGCTCGACAAAGGGAACGCGTGTCAGGCGCGCTCTTCCCAGATCCGGGCCAGGTTGACGATGACATCGACCGCTTTTTCCATGTCCTGCACCGACACCCACTCGAGCCGGGAGTGGAAGTTGTGCTCGCCGGCAAAGATGTTCGGCGTCGGCAGGCCCATGAACGACAGCTTTGATCCATCCGTGCCGCCTCTGATTGGCCCTTCCCGCACGGTCATCCCCGCACGCCGAATCGCCTCGCGCGCGTAGTCTACGACCTGCGGGTGTTTGTCGAGCACCTCCCGCATGTTGCGGTACTGCTCTTCGATCGCGATCTCGACACGCGCGCCGTACTCGGCGGCCGTCTCGTGCGCGAGCCGCTCGAGCATCAGCGCCTTCTCTTTGAGCGCGGCGGTCTTGAAGTCGCGAATGATCAACCTCACAGATGTCGTTTCCCCGCCTCCTTGCAGCACGTACGGGTGGACGAAGCCCTCGTATCCGTCGGTCGTTTCGGGCGCCATGTCTCGCGGCAGCCGGCAGATGAAGGCGGCCGCGACCTTGATTGCGTTCACGAGCCGGTCCTTTGCGTACCCGGGGTGCGTATTGAAGCCGACAAAGGTAAGCGTTATCGCGTCCGCCGAAAAGCTCTCGAACTCCAGGTCGCCTCTGGTGCTCCCATCCATCGTGTAGGCGTACGTCGCACCAAACGCCGCAACGTCGAAGAACTTCGTTCCGCGGCCGATTTCCTCGTCCGGCGTGAAGGCGACCTTGATCGGACCATGCGCGATTTCGGGATGCGCCAGGAGGTATTCCGCCGCGGTGACGATCTCCGCCACGCCGGCCTTGTTGTCGGCGCCAAGAAGTGTTGTGCCCGACGCCGTGACGATATCGTCGCCGATGCGATCGGCGAGGGGAGCACATTCTGAAAGGCGGAGAATCGCGGACGGATCGTCAGGCAGCACGAGATCGCGGCCGTCGTAACGCCGGTGGACGATCGGTCGCACGTTCGCGCCGCTGACTTCCGGAGATGTGTCGACGTGGGAGATAAAACCGATTGCCGGCACGGCGGCGCTTGATGTGGTGGCCGGAACAGTCGCGGTCACGTAGCCGTGCGAATCAATGGCCGCGTCGGACAGGCCGAGCGACCGGAGCTCATCTGCGAGAGCGCGCAGCAGAACGAGCTGTTTGTCAGTGCTCGGGAACGTCTGCGACGTTTCGTCGGACTGCGTATCGTACCGGACGTAGCGAAGAAATCGATCAAGAACGGCGCTCATCCGCGGGCCTCCGGTTTGACTTCCGCCCGCGCGATGGCGTATCCATGCGGTGCATTCCAATCATAAGGATATGAGGAGTATGCGAACATCAACATCCTGTGGCAGATGGCCGGGAGCTATCACACGACCATTAAGGATGCGCCGGTGATGGCGCCGGTTCCTGTCTCCGCGCCAAAGGCGCCCGCGAAGAGTACGAACTGACCCACGCGTCGCGGCTCCAGGACGTCATCGCGCGCTACTGGGGGTACACGACCTTCAGGCCCCTCCAGCTCGAAGCGATGGAGGCGATCCTCGAGAGGCGCGACTCGGTGACGGTGCTGCCGACGGGCGGCGGCAAATCACTCTGCTTCCAGGCGCCGGCCCTCGTAGCGCCGGGGCTGGCAGTGGTCGTCTCGCCGCTCATCTCCCTGATGAAAGACCAGGTTGATACCCTGGTCGGCAACGGCGTCCCTGCCGCCCTGTATAACAGCTCGCTTTCATCGGACGAAAAAGCCGCCGTCGTGTCGGGTCTTCGCGCGGGACGCTACAGGCTCTTATACGTCTCTCCCGAACGGCTGGTGGGAGAAGGAAGCGACAGCTTTCTCGACCTGCTGTCATCCTGCCACGTGGGCTTCGTCGCGGTCGATGAAGCGCACTGCATAAGCCAGTGGGGGCACGATTTCAGGCCGGAGTACCGGCAGCTTGGCCGGCTCCGGCAGCTCCTGCCCGGTGTCAGCCTTCACGCGTATACCGCCACCGCCACCGCGCGTGTCCGGCGCGATATCGCCAATCAACTTGCGCTGAACGTTCCGCTCGAGCTCGTTGGCTCGTTCGATCGGCCGAACCTCCTCTATCGTGCGCTTCCACGGGGGACCCTGAAGCGCCAGCTGCAGGAGATCCTCGAGCGTCATCGCCGCGAGGCTGGGATCATCTACTGCACCTCGCGGCGTGAAGTCGACGCGCTCGCGGCATGGCTGACCGGCATCGGTGTTCCCGCGCTGCCGTACCACGCGGGCCTGTCTGACGCAGAACGCTCCCGCAACCAGGACGCGTTCATCAGCGAGCGTGTGGACATCATCGTGGCGACCGTTGCCTTCGGCATGGGGATCGATCGCTCCAACGTGCGCTTCGTCGTGCACGCCGGCGCACCCCGCTCGCTCGAACATTACCAGCAGGAGTCGGGACGCGCGGGGCGCGACGGCCTCGAGGCCGAGTGCGTGCTGATTTACTCGAGCGCCGACTTCATGAAGTGGCGCGTGATGCTTCAGCAGAACGGCGAGCTCACGGACGCCGCCGTCGCCCTTCTCCGGCAGATGGAGCGGTACGCGGCAAGCGTCGGCTGTCGGCACCGGCTCCTCGCCGAGTATTTCGGCGACCACTATCCACCCGCTGGATGCGCCGCATGCGATTTCTGTCTGGACGAGCTCGAGCCGGCAAGCGAGCCGGTGGTGCTCGCCCGCAAGATTCTGTCGTGCGTAATGCGAGTGGGTCAGCGATTCGGCGCGACCCACGTTGCCAGCGTCCTTCGCGGGCACGCCAGCGAGCAGGTCGTCGCGAGGGGGCACGCGAAACTGAGCACGTTCGGCCTGCTATCCGAGGCGTCCGTCGCGGAGGTTCGTGGATACATCGAGCAACTCGTCGGCCTGGATCTCCTCCGGTTGAATGGCGACGAGTATCCCGTGCTCGGTCTGACTGCGAGAGGGATCGAGCTCCTCAAGAACGACGCGAGCTATCCGGGACTGGCGCTGGCCCGGCAGCGGCCGCCGCGCAAGGAGGCGCCGCGTGCGCGCTCTCGCGTCGAAGCCGAATCGTGGGAAGGCGTCGATGGCGCGCTGTTCGAGCGGCTGCGCGCCGTGCGTCTCGAGATCGCGCGGTCGCGGGGTGTCCCGCCGTACGTGATCTTCCACGACGTGACCCTTCGTGAAATGGCGCGGGTACGTCCATCCACACTCGAGGCGTTGCTGACGGTCAAAGGCATCGGCGCACGCAAGGCAGACGATCTCGGCGATCTGTTTCTCGCGGCCATCCGCGGGCACGCGTCGTAACCGACCGTCCGGCGTTATGAAAGTCCAGGACAGGCGCCAATAGATGCCGATCGCAACGCTCGATCGCGTGTCCGTCGCGTACGGGCATCTGCCTCTCCTTGCCGATGCAAGCCTTCAGATCGAGCCGCGCGAGCGCGTGTGCGTGATCGGACGCAACGGCACCGGCAAGTCAACGCTCCTGCAAATCATCAGCAGCGATGTGCCGCCGGAGGGCGGGACGGTCTGGCGGCAGCCGGGCCTGCGCATCGGCAGGCTGGCGCAGGATGTGCCGCTGTCCGATCCGCGTCCCGTCTTCGACATTGTCTCTGAAGGGCTGGGCGATCTCGGTGACCTGGTCGCCGCGTACCACCATGCGGCCGTGCAGGTCTCGGAGGGAAAAGGGGGTGGCGCCCTCGAGACACTCGGACGGCTGCAACAGGAGCTCGAAGAGCGCGATGGATGGCGTCTCGAGCAACGCGTGGAAATGGTGCTTGCGAGGCTCGGCCTGTCCCCGGATGCACCCGTGCAGACACTGTCCGGCGGGTGGCGCCGCCGCGTGCTGCTTGCGCGCGCGCTGGTAGGCCAGCCGGACCTCCTGCTGCTGGACGAACCGACCAATCACCTCGACATCGAGACGATGACGTGGCTCGAGACGTTTCTCGCCGACTATCCCGGCGCCGTCGTCTTTGTGACGCACGATCGTGTGTTTCTCCAGAACGTCGCGACGCGAATCGTCGAACTCGATCGCGCCCGGTTGACGTCATGGCCCGGCGACTACGCAACCTTCGTCACGAAGAAGGAGGAGTGGCTGGCGAATGAAGCCGTGCAGAACGAGAAGTTCGACAAACGCCTTGCGGAAGAGGAGGCGTGGCTGCGGCAGGGCGTCAAGGCACGGCGGACTCGAAACGAGGGACGCGTCCGCGCGCTCATGGCGATGCGGGCGGAGCGTGCCGCACGACGCGCACGTATGGGCGCTGTTCGTCTTCAGGTCGAGATGGCCGAGCGGTCTGGACAAATGGTGTTCGAAACCGAGCACGTCACGAAGAGTTATGGCGGCGATCCGGTCGTTCGCGACGCGACCTTTCGCGTGATGCGTGGCGACCGCATTGGCCTCATCGGATCAAATGGCTCCGGGAAGACGACCATGCTGCGGCTGTTGATGGGGGAGCTCGTGCCGGACGCCGGCGAAGTCACGCGCGGCGCCAACGTTCAGATCGCGCTCTACGATCAGCAGCGCGAACAGCTCGATCTCGATCGGACAGTCTTCGACACGATTGGCGACGGCAACGACACCGTCGTCGTCAATGGCGAGCCGCAGCATGTGCACGGCTATCTCAAACAATTCCTCTTCGCCCCCGAGCGCGCCGCTTCTCCGGTGAGGTCTTTGTCAGGCGGTGAGCGCAACCGCCTGCTGCTCGCGCGGCTCTTCACCCGGCCCGCGAACGTCCTGGTCCTCGACGAGCCGACCAACGATCTCGATATCGAGACCCTCGAGCTGCTCGAGACGCTGCTGATCGACTGGCCGGGCACGCTGCTGCTCGTGAGCCACGATCGCGCGTTCATCGACAACGTTGTGACAAGTACCCTGGTTTTCGAAGACGGCGGGAGCGTGAAGGAGTACGTCGGCGGATACGAGGACTGGCTTCGTCAAAGGCCCGATCCGCGGCCCGGACTCGCGGCTCCCACGCCTGGAGGCCGGATCCTTTCGGATCCGGCGCCTTCAAAAAAGCTCACCTATCGCGAGCAGCAGGAGCTGAAACAGCTGCCGGCGCGAATCGAGGTACTGGAGGTCGAGCAGCAAGAGCTCAACGCGAAAGTCGCGGGGCCGGATTTCTACAGAGAGTCCGGCGAGGTAATCAGGCAGACGCTCGCCCGGCTGGAATCGCTGCACGAGCTGCTCCTCGAAGCCTACGCGCGATGGGACGAGCTCGATTCGAGGAGCGGCTAGCGACCGCGACGGCATGACAATGCCCGCCCTACAACCGCCTGCTACAATGAAAGGTTCATGATCTCAGTCAGCGGCGTGTCCATGCGGTTCGGGTCGAAAGTGCTCTTCGACGACGTGACGACGATGTTCTCCGTGGGGCGGCGGTACGGGCTCACCGGCCCGAACGGCGCCGGTAAGTCCACGTTCATGAAGCTGCTCACCGGGGAGCTCGACCCCCAGCGCGGAACGGTGACGCGCCCGCCAAAGCTTGGGGTGCTCCGGCAGGACCATTTCGCGTTCGACAGCTACCGCGTCATCGACACCGTGATTATGGGCAACCAGCGGCTCTGGACCGCGCTGGCCGAACGTGACGCCCTGTACGAGAAGCCAGACATGTCCAACGAGGACGGCATGCGGCTGGGCGAACTCGAGGGGATCGTCGGCGACGAGGACGGCTACACGGCCGAGAGCGATGCCGCAGTGCTCCTCCAGGGCCTCGACATCCCTGATGCGCTGCACGAGCGCACGATGGGCGAGCTGCAGGGCGGTCAGAAAGTCCGCGTCCTGCTGGCGCAGGCGCTGTACGGCAATCCTGCGGCGCTGCTCCTCGATGAGCCGACGAACCACCTGGACCTCGACTCGATCCACTGGGTCGAGGAGTTCCTGGGGCGGTACGAAGGCACGCTGATCGTGATCTCGCACGACCGGCACTTTCTGAACAACGTCTGCACCCACATTGCAGACATCGATTACCAGACGATCATCACGTATACCGGCGGCTACGACGATATGGTCGTGGCGAAGACACAAATCCGGTCAACGCTCGAAGCGCAGAACGAGCAGCGCGATAAGAAGATCGCCCAGCTCAATGACTTCATCGCGAGGTTCGGCGCCGGCACGCGCGCGAGCCAGGTGACGTCCCGGCGCAAGGAAGTCGAGCGGCTCCAGACGACCGAGCTCGCGCGTTCCAATATTCAGCGTCCGTTCATCAAGTTCTCGATGAAGCGTCCGTCCGGCAAGGTGGCGCTCGAATGCAGCGGCGTGGCGAAAGCCTACGGTGGAACGCCCATCTTCTCGGGCTTCGATGTTGTGCTCAATCGCGGAGAGAAGGTCGTCCTCGTCGGCCGTAACGGCGTCGGTAAGACGACGCTCCTCAAGGCGCTGATGGCGGACGCCCCAGACCTGCCGCTCTCTCCCGACGACCGTGATTCGGGTAAGGTCCGCTGGGGTCACGAGGTGTCGCTTGGCTACTTCCCGCAGGATTCCACAGGCGAGATCGAGAAGGGGATGACGGCCGTGGAATGGCTGCATCGCTTCGATCCCGACGCGTCACGGCAGGAGATCCACGGACTGCTCGGGCAGATGCTGTTCAGCGGCGAAGAAGGGCTCAAGCCGACTGACGCCCTTTCAGGCGGCGAGACGGCGCGCCTCCTGTTCTGCCGGATCATGCTGCAGAAGCCAAACGTGCTCGTGCTGGATGAGCCGACGAACCATCTCGATCTTGAATCCATCAACGCGTTGAATGTGGCTCTCCAGCGTTACCAGGGCACCGTTCTCCTGGTGACTCATGACCAGGACCTTCTGGAAGAAGTTGGAACGCGGGTCTGGCAGTTCGAAAACGGACGAATTCGCGACTTCAAGGGAAGTTACGAAGAGTACGCCGCGGCGCTCGCCTAAATCGCGTCGATCAAGAGCAGCCCTTCCGGGCGTTTACCCGCGACGGCGGTCCCGCCAACAGCCGTCCGTGTCGACTGGATCAAGGCCGCGGGTTTTCGACCTCGCACATGTGCCGATCTCGCGCAAATTGTTCGGCGATGTTTCGATTCGGAACACGCACCGGGGATTTTTCAGGAAGCAATTCCGGCTAAATATCTAAGCGCAAAGAGGTTGTCGAAGCGACCTTCTCTGGTTCTCCGTTTGCTCAAGCTTCGACACATACCCATGATCTCCGTACAGCCATCGAGCGCCGCACCGTCCCCGACCGCCGTATCGGCATCTTCACGAGGTCACCTGACCCTTGTACGGGCAGCCACGCCAGACGAGCATGAAGCGATTGCCGAGTCGGGGTCCGATCGGCGCGCGCATCGGCGAATGGTCGTCTCGGAGCTCTCGTGGCTCAATCACGTCAAGCTCAAATATGGCCCGCAAGTCTCATTGATCGATCTGTCGTCACGCGGAGCGCAAATCGAGACCAGCAGTTACCCGCTGCAACCCGGCAGCACCGTGGTCATCGAGATTGCCGTGGGGGAGCGCTCGTGCGCAGTCCCCGCCCAGGTCCTTCGCTGCCACATCGCAGGTCTTGCGCCTCATGCCAAGTATCGCGGCGCGCTGCTCTTCAAGCGTCCCTTCGACTTTCCTGAACCGTCCTCTGTCGAGGATGCGGGCGAGGTCGATTGCAACCCTTTCCACGAGTACGCAAGGCTCAATCTCGCGCTGAAGCGGGTGTCCGGAGCTGGCGACCAACTCGCGGCCACGAGCGCCGGCAGTGCCTTGACGCCAATTGGGGCTCGCGCGCTGGACGCGGCCTTCTCGATGATCGAAGCGGCTCGAGGGCGCGCGTCCGGTGCCCAATTCACGGGAGAAATGGGTCGGTTGCTGCGCGTGATCACGCGATCAGTGGAGAACGCGGCGGCCTCTGAGGCGATCGCGACGGAAATGATTGAGAGGCTGCGGCGCGCCGTTCCGTCGATGGCTGTGCGCGTCATAGAGGCTGGCGCAGGCGGGAAGATTCGGGACGATGCGGTCTTTTTCCAGCTGCCGTCGGATGGCGACGGCGCAGCTGCCCGGCTTGTGGTTGAGTTTCCAGCGGACTGCGGATTGGAGGATTGGCACCTCCAGCTCCTGCAGGGCGCCGCCCACTTGATCGGTGTCACAAGAAATCTCGCGTCGGACTGCCAAAGCTCGACGCTGGTTGCGCCGGAGCAGGACATCACTGTGAGCCAGGACCCTGCGCCCGTTGATTCGCGCGGGTGGAATCGTCTTGTCGTGCGGTATCTGGACGGCAGACTCCTCAAAGGCTTCGGCCGCGACTTTCAGCCGACCAGAGGAATGATTGATCTGTGGTCCGAGCCTGACGCAGCGGAAACAAGGATCACGATCCCGCTCGCGCAACTGAAGGCCGTATTTTTCGTCCACGATTTCGAGGGCGACCCGGCGTACGTTGGAAAGCCATCGGCTGAGGAAGGACGGGCCGTCGGCCGTCGCATCACGATCACCTTTGTGGACGGCGAAGTTGTGCGGGGAACAACACTGAGCTACAGCCAGAGTGGTCCGGGCTTCTTCGTCTCACCGCTCGATAGCAAGAGGAACAACCTGAAGATGTTCGTTCTGGCGGGCGCAATCCGGCACGTGCAGTTTCGCTGATTCAGGGCTGGCTGCGAGGATGCTGAACTGACGATCAGAGTTCTCGTAGCGCCGTCGCGATCGGTA
>Ga0180062_1000229_pt1 | contig 11150 bp, 11 predicted proteins | sample EasRivT45_16_10D_FD_121775 | JGI IMG/M metagenome (GOLD analysis project Ga0180062, IMG submission 121775) | Soil microbial communities from meander-bound floodplain in the East River, Colorado, USA - East River metaG ERMLIBT45_16_10D | ecosystem: Environmental > Terrestrial > Soil > Floodplain ... | reverse complement strand
TTCGCGCAAATCCACGCCAAGCGCGCGCAGCGCGTCGCGCGGCTCCTCGATCACGCCGCCGTGGCGGCCGAGCTTGCAGGCGTCGTGGTAGGTGAGCTTGCGCGCGCCGGCGCTCTTCACTTTGAGGCGTCCGGCCTTGATCTCGCGGCCGAGGAATTCGGATATGGCGAGAACTTCGAAGGGCAGCGGCTTCCCCGCCATGGCCGCGCCCTCCCAGCGCAGCGCCGGATACGCGTGCCCGCATTCGGGGACGATCACCGTTTTCACGCCGATGGCGATCGCCTCGCCGATGATCTTTCGCGAGGCCTGGCGCTGCAGGTCTTCCATGCCGGAGAGCAGGCCGAAGTTCGCCGCCTCGAATCCGCCGGTCCGAAACGTCCAGTTCAAGCCCAGGTGATTCATGATCTTGACCGTGGCGAGAAGTGCGTCCTGGAAAAGCAGGATGTCGATTACCGTGGTAAGGACGAGCACATCGGCCTTGGGCTTGTCGAGCGGGACGTCGAGCCCCGACTCGCGCAGCTTTGCGATGGCCGCCTGCAATTCCTTCGGCCCCACGCCGAACACCGTGCCGCGCTGTTCCTGCTCCCGCGCCACGGCGGCAAGCTCGTCCGGAGCCAGCCCTGCGGCGGCGAGCGCCTCGCGCATTATGTTGACTCCGCGCGCGATGTTGATTCCCATCGGACAGGCATAGCTGCAGCGGCCACATTCGGTGCAGGAGTCATAGACCAGCTCCTGCCATTCGCGCAGCTCGTCCGCGGTGATCTCCGCATCGAAGAGTCGGCGCACGAATCGAAGGGGTGATACCTCGCGGCCGTACACGCGCCGCAGTAGATCGAGCTTGCGCGTCGGAACGTACTTCGGCTCATTCGTCTGCACGAAGAAGTGGCAAGCTTCCGAGCAGTAGCCGCACTTCACGCAGGCTTCCAGGTCCACCGCCATTTGCCGGTCGATCTTGGAGAGCATGACCTGCTTGGCCCGGCGCACCCGCTGTTCGTCGGGGATTTCCGTCTTTTGCGCCATTTCGCCCAGATGCGCGATGGCGTCGCCGAACTGCCGGAAGACCTCGTAGTCGATCATGACGGTACCCCCCTGCGAGCGTTGAAGGCCCCCAGCTGGGCGCGCCCGGGGATGAACAGGAGGGCGTGCATGAGTTTGCCGAACGGAAACCACACGAGCAGCAGTTCGACGGAAAGAAGATGGATCGCAAGCGTCGCGGGATAAGCGGTCGTCTCGCGCGCATGCACGGCCGACGACGGCTCGAGGATCACCGCCATGCCGGTAAGAAGCGGAAGCATCGTGAGGATCCATGTTACGTAATCGTCCGCGCGGGAGATGAGCTTCAACACCGGATCAGTGAGCCGAAACAGAAGCGCGATCGCGAGCGAAACGATGGTCGCCCCTGCAGCGAGGTACACGAGCCAGTCAGGCAGGGCGGGCCACCCGGCTCCGGTGAGCCTTTTCACGAAGTCGATGTGCGGCAGGTACCCGAATGCAACGACGGCCAGCCCCAGGTGATAGATGTAGGGATTGATGGTCGCGAGGGTCGCGCTCGGATGAAAGCCGGGGCGGGGTAGCATCCGGGCGAACACGGTGCGCGCCGCCGCGGACGCGATCGCGGTGTTCCTTGGCGCAGCCAGCGAGGGCTTCGCGCCGAGCCGGATAATTCCCACCAGCCGCCAGGCGATGCCGGCGACGAAAATCGCGAGCGACAAAAAAAGCAGCGGACCACGAGCCAAGGCAAGCCAATCCATCTCCGCGTTCCCCCCTTGTTGAGACGCTCACCTCGTTGCGACGCTCTCATCGCGATCTTATCGTATGGGGCCGGGCGGCGGGCGATTTGACCTACTTCAAGAAAAGACGGCGGGCACCCTTACCGGAGTCCCTCAGTGAGCGCCGAGCGGGCGAGGCAGAGTCAATTGCGCTTCCAGGCCACCCTCGGGACGGTTGTGCAGGCTGAGCGCGCCGCCGTGGGCCTCGGCGACGCTGCGCGCTATGGTCAGGCCGAGGCCAGTGCCGCCCGTCTCCCGGCTGCGCGAGCCCTCGACGCGGTAAAAAGGCTCGAAGACCTTTTCCAGCTCCGCCTGCGGAAGCCCGGTACCTTCGTCCTGGACCCGTATCTCCAGCCGGGCATCGTTATCGTCCACGACGACCCGCGCGGATTTTCCGTACTTCACGGCGTTCTCGAGCAGATTCGCAAGGCAGCGCTTCAGCGCTTGCGGCCTGCCCGGGTACGGTGCCTTCGCGCCGCCCTCGATCGTCACCGGGCCGCCCATTTCCGCCATGTCCGCCTGCAGGCTTTCAAGCAGCGCCATGACATCAACCGGCTGCACCCGCTCGCCGCTCTCCTGGCCGCGCAGGAAATCGAGCGTCGCGCCAACCATGGACTCCATTTCGTCGAGGTCTTTCGTGAATTTCGCCCGCACTTGCAGTTCCTCGAGCAGCTCCGCGCGCAACCGCAGCCGCGTGATCGGCGTCTTGAGATCGTGCGACATCGCCGCAAGCACGCGCGTGCGATCGCGGATGTAGCGTGCGAGACGCGCCTGCATGGTGTTGAACGCCCGCGCCGCGCGGCTGACCTCTTCCGGCCCTTTTTCCGGCAAGGGCGGCCGGTGGATGTCCCTGCCCAGCTCGTCCGCCGCGTCCGCCAGCGCATTGAGCGGACGCGTCGCCCACCGCACCGCCACCAGCGATACTACGACGACCGCGACCAGCAGCACGGCAATGCTGAGCAGCAGCCGGTACGGCCAGCCCTCGGTCTGTGCAGGCTGCCGCGAATCGAACGTAACGAGGGTGCCGTCACCCAGGCGAACTTGAGCCACGAACGAATTGCCGGGCTGCACGTTGGCGTGCATCGCAGCCTTGGAAGCCGGCCACTCGCCATGCATTTTGGAGCCCTTGAGGCCGTACATCATGCCGGGCTCAAGCGCCGCGCCGCGCGCTTCGACCACCGTCGCCACCACCTGCAAACGGTCGCCAAGGAATCGGCGCAACATCGCTCCGAACAGCGCGCCGCGGGCGCCCTTCTCCGGGTCTTCCATTCCTACCGCGAGAGGGCCCCGCTCCAGGCCGATCGTCAGGGGTGGTGCGCTGAGGACTTGAACGATGGCGCGACGCTCTTTCGCGTCCAGGGAATCCAGGAACCTGGCGATATCCGCGATGCGCTGCGCCGATTGCATGCCACTCGCCTGCGACAGCAGCTCGCCGCGCTCGTGCATGTGAATCGCAAAGCTGATGAGTTGCGCGGTGACCAGGCCGCCAAGCAGCACCAGCACCAGCCGGCTGAAAAGCGATCGCGGCAGCAGACGCATCAGGCCACCGCGTCCACATGCGCGGCGAAGACATAGCCCTGGCCTCGAACCGTCTTGATGATGGCGGGCTCCTTCGCGTCATCACGCAGTCGGTGGCGCAGGCGGCTCACCTGGACGTCGATGGCCCGGTCGAACGGCGCGGCATCGCGCGACAGCATGAGATCGATCAACTGATCCCGAGTCAGGACCCGATTCGGGTGATCGAGAAAGATCCGCAGCAACCTGAACTCGGTGCCGCTCAGCGGGATCACCACGCGGTCGGGCGCGGCCAGATTGCGCGTGGCGATATCGAGCGTCCAGCCGGCAAACCGGTAGGAACCGGCCTCCGGGCGCTTCAGGTTGTCGGGAACGGATCGCGCGCGCCGCAGTACGCTCTTGATCCGCGCCAGCAGCTCCCGCGGGTTGAAGGGTTTGGCCAGGTAATCGTCAGCGCCCATCTCCAGCCCCACGATACGGTCGGTTTCCTCGCCGCGCGCGGTCAACATAATGATGGGGACATCGGAGTGTGCGCGCAGGCCGCGGCAGAGGGAAAGCCCGTCCTCGCCGGGCATCATCAGATCGAGGACGATAACGTCCGGACGCGACGTCTCGACCGCCGACCGCAGGGCCCTTCCGTCAGCAAGGGCGGTCACCCGGTAGCCCTGTTTCTGGAGGTACTCGCGCAGCAGCGCGCGGATCTCCGCGTCGTCGTCGACAACCAGGATGTGATCTTGCCTGGACATGGCGGGTATATACCCCAGTCCTCGCGCGCCGGGACGAAAAATTGTAACGCAGTGTAACAAGACGGCGCGCTGCAAGGCTGCGATACAAAACACCGGCCTTCTGACATCAACCGCTTACAACTTGGTGGTGGAATGGGTCCCGCAGCGATCGTCGTTGCGTCCGGCATTCGGGGACGTCAACGGGAGATCGAGGTAACGACATTCAACCCTTAAAAAGGAAACGACCATGAAACAGTCACACAGATTCGCAGTAGGTGTTGTCGCTTCACTGGGCCTCGGGATCGCGGTTGCCGCTTACGCGCAGCCGGGGCAGATGGGTGGCGGGATGGGCCCGCACATGCAGGGTGGCGTGCAACATGGCGCGATGGCTGGCATGCAGCATGGCGCCAAGGGCGGCACGGGACACGGCCCGATGGGCGCCGGCGCGGCCGGACACGGCGCCGAGCAGCAACTCATGACGCCCGAAGAACGGACGGCGCTGATCGAGAAGATGCGCAACGCCAAGACGTCCGAGGAACGCCAGCAGATCGCCACGGCGAACCATGCCGAAATGCAGAAGCGCGCCCAGGCGAAAGGCATCACGCTGCCCGAGCACCGCGGCCCGCACTTTGGCGGCACGCCGCAGGCGCCGGCCACCAACTAGCACGCTCACTTACCGAAACCGGGGCGGGGAAACCCGCCCCTATCGCGTACTGAATGATCCATCTGGAGGCGGAACATGAAATTTTCGAGCAAGTTGGCCATTGGGATGATTGCGACGCTCGGGCTCGGCCTGGCGTCCGGCGCGGCTCTCGCGCAGTCTCACGGTATGGGACACGGGATGGCCGGCGGCACTGGCCACGGGATGATGCACGGCATGGGACCCGGGATGATGCGCGGCATGGATAACGGCGCGGCAGCAGGCGGCCATGGCCCGATGGCAGGCCCGGTAGGCATGCTTACGCAGCAGGATGCCGGATCGTCGGCCGACATGGGCCTGGTCCACGATCTGCTGATGAATCACACTAAGATCAGGCGCACCGTGACCAATCTGCCGGACGGCATCAAGACGGTGACGGAGTCCGATGACCCGCAAGTGGCACAAACGATCAAGGCTCACGTCGCCAGCATGTCGCAACGGCTGAAGGACGGGCGCGAATTCAATATATTCAGTACCACGCTGCCAGTACTGTTCGAAAGCCGGGACAAGATCAAATCCGTCGTCGAAGTGACCGAGAAGGGTTCCATCGTGATCCGGACATCCACTGACGCCAAGGTGGTCGCCGCGCTTCAGGGTCACGCGGCTGAAGTGACTGAACTCGCGCAGGAAGGCCCGGTGGCGATGATGCGTGGAATGATGACGCGCATGGCCATGGGACCGCGCGGCCCGCGCGCCGGCATGGGGCGAGGCACTGTGCCGGCACCCCAGGCACCTGCCGCCACCGAGCATTCACATTGACCGCATGCGGGACGGATAATCCGCCCCGCTCATCCGCTATATACTGAACCGCGCAATGCGCACAGGAGACGGAAGAATGAAACGGATCTCGTCGCTTACGGTAGCTTTGGTTCTTTCCGCATTTGCAGGGTTACTGCCCGGACCCGCGGCGGCACAATCCCCCCAAACTCACCAGCACAGTTTCGGCGGCGCGGAACAATGGGCGCAGATCTTCGACGACCCGAATCGCGATTCGTGGCAAAAGCCCCATGAAGTGATCCAGGCGCTGGCGCTGAAGCCCGACGCGGTCGTCGCCGACATCGGCTCCGGCACCGGCTACTTCTCGGCGCGCTTCGCGAATATGGTGCCGAAGGGCCGCGTTTACGGCGTGGACACCGAGCCCGATATGGTGAAGTACCTGTCCGAACGCGCGAAGCGCGAGGGCCTTCGTAACATCACCGCGGTGGCAGGCGCGCCCGACAACCCGCGCCTGCCCGAGAAAGCGGACCTGATCATCCTGGTGGACGTGTACCACCACGTTGAAAACCGCGAGCGCTACTTCCGCCAGTTGCAGCAATCACTGAAGCCCGGCGGCCGCCTCGCGGTCATCGACTTCCGCATGGACTCGCCGGAAGGCCCGCCGAAGAGCGCGCGCATCGCCCCGGACCGGGTGAAAGCCGAGCTCAAGAGCGCCGGCTACGCACTCGCCCAGGAGCATTCCTTCCTGCCCAACCAGTATTTCCTCGTCTTCCAGCCGGCCAAGTCCTGAGCATCGCCACAACTTCTGGCGCGAGGACGGCGGTATGATGCTCAACCTTAGAGTAAAGGCGTGGATCGTGATTCGTGAGTCGTGAGTCGTGAGTCGTGATTCGACCCGAAATCCGCGACTCTTGAAGCGCGATGGTTTGACGTATATCAAACCCCGTGCGTCAGCTCTGGCGCCTAATTGCCCGGAGTGATTAGTTGATACACAGCAAAGGAGACATGTCGTGAGAACGATGTTGCGCGCGATTTTTCTTGCTGCGGCGTTGATGTTCCCGGCCTTCACCGGCCATGCTGCGGAAACCGTCACCGTCTACAAGGACGCAACCTGAGGGTGCTGCAGCTCGTGGATCGACCATCTGCGGGCAAACGGCTTCCGTGTGAAGCCCCAGGACGTGAAGGATCCCGAAGCCTACCGCGCGCGATTCGGCATACCGAATGCGCTGGGCGGCTGCCACACCGCCGTCGTCGAAGGCTACGCAATCGAGGGCCACGTGCCGGCGCGGGAAATCAAGCGCCTGCTCAAGGAGCGCCCGAAAGCGAGAGGCCTTGCAGTCCCTGGCATGCCGGCTGGCTCGCCCGGAATGGAAGGTAGCCGCAGCGAGCCCTACGACGTGCTGCTCGTTCTTCCGGACGGCAGCCATACGGTATACGCCCGCTACGGGCGTTAGACGTGTCTGGGCTGTGAGCGCGACGCTTCGTTCTAATTCGCGTTCGTGGGGCGCACGGGAAGCTTGACGGAGAAGCACGTCCGCCCCCCTCGAGAGTTGACCGTAACGCTTCCACCATGCGCTTCGACGATCGACTTCGTGATCGCCAACCCGAGACCCGCGCCCTCGCTGTTGCGCTGGCGCGAGGGGTCCACCCGGTAGAAGCGATCGAAGAGTCGGGGTAGATGCTCCGGAGGAATGTCCTCGCCCGTGTTTTCCACGGCAACCTCGATCACGCCACGGTCGTGGCGTTCGATGCGGACCGAAACCGTTCCTCCGGGCAAGGTATGGCGCAGCGCGTTCGAGAGCATATTGTTCACCGCGCGCCGAAGCGTCAGCTTGTCTCCCTCGAGCGTCCCGTCACCCGAAACCGCGAGCCGAACGCCGCATTCCTCGGCCAGTGCCTTATAGAATTCGAACAGCTCCTGCACCTCATTAGCGAGGTCGATCGGCTCGGCATTGATTGCGATCATTCCGTTGTCGGCCTTCGCGAGGAAAAGCATGTCGCGAATCATGCGCGCCATGCGATCGTATTCCTCCAGACTGGAATGCAGGACTGCGCGATATTCCTCGGCGCTGCGCGCCCGGCCCAATGCGACATCCGTTTGTGTCATCAGATTGCTGATCGGCGTGCGCAGCTCGTGCGCGATATCCGAAGAGAAATCCGACAAGCGTCGAAACGAGTCCTCCAGCCGGCCCAGCATCGCGTTGAACGCCGATACCAGGTCTGTCAGCTCCCCCGGTACCCCCGATTCGTTCATACGTTGGGTCAGCCGGCTGCCCGTAACGGTGGCTATGGTGGAGACCACCTCGCGCAGCGGGTGCAGGCCGCTCCGCGCCACGACCCAGCCGAGGAGGGCCATTACACCCACGGCAACCGCCATGGCCCCCCACAGCAGCATGCGGAACGTAGCCATGAATTCCATGTGAGGGGTGATGTCGAGCGCAACGGCCACCGTGAGCGGTTCTTCGCCAGGAATCCCGGTCGGCAACCCGACCGTCACTCCGCGGTAAACGCGCGCGCCTTGCGACCACTCGACCGGATTGCCTTCGCCGGTTGGCGGGGCCTTGAGAAGCGCTTGCGGCAGCGCGTCGCCGGAGGAAGCGAACCAGCGGCTTCCATCCTTGCCGGCAATAATCACAGCCAGCGTGGAGTAACCGATCAGCGCGTCATTCAATTGCTGCGGCAAGGCGTCGAGTGCGCGGCGGCTCGTCGCAGTCAAGAGCAGCTCGCGCACCCGCCCGAGCCTGCCTGCGATCTCCTCCAGGTCCTGTTGGAGGAAGTGACGCTCGATCGCCTGCGATAGCAGCAGACCGGCGAGCAGCAACACGCCCGCGGACGCGCTTGCGAACAGCAGGGTCAGGCGCGCGGTAAGCGAAATGGACTTCAAGTTGGATCTGTGGTTTCCAGCACGTAGCCCATCCCGCGCGCGGTCCGGATCAGCTTGGTTTCAAAGCCGTCGTCGATCTTGGCACGCAGCCGGCGCACTGCCACTTCGATGACGTTGGTATCGCTGTCGAAGTTCATGTCCCAGACCTGCGAGGCGATCAACGAACGGGGCAGGATCTCGCCCTGGTGCCGAATCAGGAGTTCGAGCAGAGCGAATTCCTTCGCGGTGAGATCGATCTTCTTGCCCGCCCGGACGGCCCGCCGGCGCCGCAAATCGATTTCCAGGTCCGCAACGCGCAACACGTCCGGCGTCTGCGGGTTCTTGCCCCGTCGCAGCAGCGTGCGCACCCGGGCGAGCAGTTCGGAAAATGCGAACGGCTTGACGAGGTAGTCGTCGGCGCCGAGTTCAAGCCCCTTTACGCGTTCGTCCACCTTGTCCCGCGCCGTCAGAAGCAGCACCGGCATGTCGCGTCCGGCCTGGCGCAGCGACTGGAGCACCTGCCATCCGTCCATCCCGGGCAGCATCACGTCGAGGATGACGAGATCGTAATCTCCGGTCATCGCGAGATGGCGCCCGTCGAGACCGTCGCCCGTGTGATCGACGACGAACCCCGCCTCGCTCAGCCCCTGCTTCAGATAACTCCGGGTCTTGAGTTCGTCCTCGACAATCAGGAGCTTCATCTGAACTCTCGCCTCCGGCCTTTATCAGGTTTCCTGGAAACTGCTGACAGACCGTTTCCAGTCCATTCCCCCCCCCTCGTGAGAGGGTGAAGGGGTGACAGACCGAGCGCTGGACACACCGGACGCACAGTGGCAATGCACATTGTCCTCCGATTACCCATCCCGTTGACCAACATTACAGACATGTCATCTCCGGGTCATCTTACGACAAGCGGCGGAGCCATAGAATTCCCTACGAGCCTCGGGACATCCGGACAAAGTCGTTCGGCCCCGCGCTCATTAAGGAGAAGATCATGAGAACCATCGCTGCCATTACTGCAATCCTCGCCGGCACTTTCGCGCTCGGCACGGTGCTCCCCGCCGCGGGTGAGGACAAACCCGCTGTCACCCAGGCGGAAAAGAGCGCGCCCAAGCGCGCGATCAAGCCCCATTCCCACGCTGAAGTGAAGACAGGCGTGCCGCAACTGCAACCGGCCTCCGACCGGATTGCCGGCGGACCGAATCCCTCGACGGATACTTCCAGGCACTTCCACCCGCGCGACAGATGATTCTCACGCAAGTGGTCGGCACGAACGACGCCAGGCGCGCGTGATGGGACCGGTGAACGACGTCTTCCAAGGAGCCGGGGATTGGCGCCAGTTCATGCCACCATCGCCTTGCGCCTCGCCGCTGTTTCATTGGTGCTGGCGACCCTATTCGGCGCCATCGCCTATGTGGTCGAGGCCGGCCGCGTCGAGGATGTAGCCGTCAACCTGGCGCTGCGGGCTGCGAGCCACTACGACGATTCTGCCCGGCGCATGCTGGGGACCAGTGATCGAGTCGAGCTCGAGCGCTGGCTCCGGCACTTTCTCGCCGAGACGCCTTTCATTGCGGTGCGGATGTACGATGCGCGGAAGGAACTGGCTGGCGAGGCCTCGGGATTCGAGACGCAGGAAAGCGATAACCCGATCGCCAATGCAGCCGCAAGTCATGTACATGACTTCCCGCGCCCGGGCGCCCGCCACGCCAAACGCCTGACCATCGGGTCGGAGCAGATCGTTCAGATCGTGCTGCCCCTCATCCGCGGCGACGGCGGTGTGGATGGCTATTTCGAGGGCACATATCGTCTGCCCGTCGAGGCCCAGCTAGCGCTGCATCATCGAGTGCGGGATGCGGCGCTGGCGGTGCCGGCGATCACGCTGCTGACGGGATTAGCGCTCTATCCAGTAATCCTGGTATGGCATCGCCGGGCGCACAGGCTCGCGGACGACCTGCTCCGCGCCAACCTCGAGCTCCTGCAAGTGTTAGGCAGCGCCGTGGCGCTGCGCGATTCCGACACTGATGCGCACAACTACCGGGTCACGCTCTACGCGGTTGCTCTGGCTGAGAAGATGGGGCTCGCATCCCCGCAGATCGCCGACCTGATCGCGGGCGCTCTCCTGCATGACGTGGGCAAGATCGGCATCGCGGACGCCATTCTGTTGAAACCCGGAACGCTCACGGAGAAAGAATTCGTCTTGATGCGACAGCACGTTCCACTTGGATTAGCTCTCCTCAGGAAAGCCCTCTGGCTCTCGGGCGCGATGGCCATCGTGGCCGGGCATCACGAACGCTTCGACGGTCAGGGCTACCCGGGGCGCATGAACGGAGATGCGATACCGCTATCGGCACGGCTGTTCGCCGTCGCGGACGTGTTCGACGCACTCACGTCGGAAAGGCCCTACAAGCCGCCGGTATCGTTTAGCGAGGCCATGGACATCCTTGCCCTGGAGGCCGGCGCTCATCTGGATCCGGCCGCCGTTGCGGCCTTTTCGGAAATTGCCGGCCCGCTCTACGAGCAAATCGGGGCGGCGGATCAAGAACGCCTTTGCGGCCTGCTGCGCGACAAACTCGACCAGTATTTCTGGGGAACAAAGCCCACGCTGGTCGCCCGCGAGATAGGCATCAAAGCAAGCAATCGGACTCTTACGATTACATGAACGTAATCCTCCGGTCACCGGCGTGTACGCGTTCGGGGCGCATCATGTTCACCATATCGAACCGGGCTCAGACAGGCAATTCGATCGGGTCGGTTCGATGGGTAAGCGCTAGGCCGTATGCAAGCGCAAGTTGAGGGGATGTCCCCTCTGATTGACTAACTTTCTTGGTCAGGAGAACTGTCATGTTGAAACGCAATATTGC
>Ga0180062_1000227_pt1 | contig 11175 bp, 14 predicted proteins | sample EasRivT45_16_10D_FD_121775 | JGI IMG/M metagenome (GOLD analysis project Ga0180062, IMG submission 121775) | Soil microbial communities from meander-bound floodplain in the East River, Colorado, USA - East River metaG ERMLIBT45_16_10D | ecosystem: Environmental > Terrestrial > Soil > Floodplain ... | reverse complement strand
GTGATCGCTGCCGGCAGCTCGCGGTGCAGGCTCGTCAGGAGCACGCAGGTCCCGCTCTCGCAGATCTCCTTGATCTTGGCGGACAGGTCCGCGCCGATGCCGGGCAGCTTGGGCAGGTCCGCGCCGCCCCCGACGAGCGTCGAGAGATCGCGTCCCAGCTCGTTCACGGTGCGCGCGGCGTTGCGGTAGGCGCGGATGCGGAACGGGTTGTCGCCCTTGATCTCGAGGAGGTCGGCTATTTCCTCGAAGATCGCGGCGATGTCGGCGTTGTGAATCGGCACGATCAGTCACCCGTGACGAGATACGGGTGACGAGATACAGGTGGCGAGATACAGGTGACGCACGTCCTGCTTGCGCCTTTCGTCACCCTTAATCGTCACCTTTAACCGTCACCTTTAATCGTCACCTCTCGTGCCAGGACAGAACGACTCACGATCCACGACCCACGGCTGTTCTAGAGCGTGGGGGTGCCTTCGTGCGCGTAGGTCTTCTCGTGCTGCGCCTCGCAGGTGATGCAGCGCATGGCCGTGGGATACGCGGCCAGGCGCTCGAAATCGATGCCCTGGCCGCACTGGATGCACATGCCGTAGGTGCCAGCGGCGAGCCGCCGCCTGGCGCTCTCCACTTCTCTCAACTCCCGTACATGGCGATCGATGAACGCCGCGTCGAGATCGGCCAGCATGTTGGCGACTGATTCGTCTCCCTCGTCGCTCACCATGCCCGCGAGGTCCCGATGGTGCTCTTGGTCCGACTGCAGCAGCAGGTCGCGGATCTCCTGGCGCAGCTCACGGGCCCGGGAATCCAGTGCGCGGTCGAGATGGGCGATCTGCGAATGCTTCAAGCGATTCATCACGGCGCGGCCTCCATCCACGCGGCGCGACGCGGATCAGCGCGGATGGTCGCGCAGGGCGGCGGCAAGTTGGCGCGTCAGGCCATAGAAAGCAGTCGCGCGGGCCGTCCAGCCCAGAATCCTGCGTGGGCCGACAACGACCGCAAGCGCGATTATGGAACCGATTACCAGCGGCCGCGCCGCAATGCCGCGCGCGACAGCGACCGCACGGTCCAGGACCCTGCCTCTGGCGGCAAGTGCGGCGGTCGATTCCGCGATCAGGGCGCGCTGCGCGCTCGAGCGCTCCTGCAGCGCCATCCTGCGTTGCTCCAGCACATGCAAGACGCCGATCATGGCTGCGGCATGAGCAGGTCGTGATCCTTGCGCAGCTCGCCCAGGCTCGCGTCGAAAACCCTGGGTTTGGCCCGGGCAACACGCCGCATCCACCAGGCGCTCAGCGCGCCGATGATGAGGAACGACACGGCGAACAGCACCGCGACCGCCAGTCGATAACCCTCCCCGACCGCGATCATCACCGCGACCGCTGCGAACGCGATTCCGAGAAACGCGAAGAACAAGCTGACGATCGCGGCAAGCAGGATCTCGCCAAGCCGCGCCAGCTCCTCCTGGAGCTCGGTGCTGAACAACTCCAGGCGCGTATGAGCAAGCCCGGCCAGGTTCGCCAGCAGCTTGCGCGCCGAATGAAACAGCCCCGGCGACGCCGGTTCGGGACTCATAACCTGCCCCGCCGGGATGGGCCCAACTAGCGGCGGCCGAGCACTATGCCAAGCACCAGACCCACGCCAGCGGCTATGCCGACCGCGGTCCAGGGATTCTTGCGCACCTGATCGTCGACGGTCTGGACGGCCTCGGTGGCGCTTTCCTGCACCGCCTTGCCCGCTATCTGCATGCGGTTACGCGCGGTGCGCAACGACTCCTCGGCTTTCGCGCGGATTTTCTCGATGCGCTCTCCGGTCTGCCCGGCCGTGGCTTTGAGCAAATCCTCGGCATCGGCGACCACCACGCGCATGTCCTGCATCAGTCTTTCGCTCGTGACATGTTCCATGTTGATCTCCATGAGTGGTTCAACTGCGTTTTCATACTACCCGGACTGGCGCGCCCACCCTTGATCCAGATCAATCACCGCGGAGGCCAGGTGCGGTGAAATCGTCCATAGGAACCACGGCGTACCGACAGCGCCGGCCATTCCCTGCAGATGAGGCGCCTATTACGAACCGCGCCGATGCGCTCCCCCTCGGCGCCCGATGCTGCGCCGCCGCTCCTCGCGGCGCTCCTGAATCCCGCGTGCTATCCGCACCCGGTGAGCGGCGTGCGGGTGCTGGAAACGCACATCTCGTGGATCCTGCTGACGGGCGAGTACGCCTACAAGATCAAGAAGCCCGTGTACCTCGGCTTCCTGGACTTCTCCACGCTCGGGCTGCGCCGCCATTACTGCGAGGAGGAGCTGCGGTTGAACCGCCGGCTCGCTCCGGAACTGTACCTGGAACTCGTCGAGATCCGCGGCACGCCCCAGGCTCCGCGGGTAGGCGGCGACGGGCCGGTGCTGGAGTATGCGGTCAGGATGCGCGAGTTTCCACAGGAGGCTCTCGCCAGCCGTGCCCTTGCGCGCGGGGCGTTCGACGCGCCTCATGTCGACGCGCTCGCCACCGTGATCGCCGAGTTCCATGCCCGCGCGCCGCTCGCGCGGGCGCACGAGAGCTTCGGCACGCCCGATGCGGTGCTGTCCGCCGCGCTGCAGAACTTCGAGCAGATGCTGCCGCTCGCCAAGGACGCACCGGACGACAGTGCCCTGCGCGCGCTGCGCCAGTGGACCGAGCGCGAATTCGCATCGCGGCGTGGCGCCTTCGCGACGCGCAAGCACCTGGGATTCGTGCGCGAGTGCCATGGTGATCTCCACCTCGGCAACATCGTCGTGCTCGACGGGCGGCCGGTCCCCTTCGATTGCATCGAGTTCAACGACAACTTGCGCTGGATCGACGTCATGAACGAGGCTGCGTTTCTCGCCATGGATCTCGAGGACCGCGGCCGCGGCGATCTCCGGTGGCGCTTCCTCAACCGGTATCTCGAGGCGACCGGCGACTATGCCGGCCTCGAGGTGCTGCCCTTCTACCTCGTCTACCGCGCGCTGGTGCGCGCCAAGGTGCATCTCATGCGCTCGCGGCAGCCTGGCCTGAGGCGCACCGAGAAAGCACGCCTGGCGCGCGCCTTCCAGGATTACCTGCGCCTGGCCGGCCGCCTTGCGGCCCCCGAGCGCGCCGCGCTGATACTCACCCATGGTGTCTCCGGGTGCGGCAAGACCACGTTTACGCAGCCACTCCTCGAGACTCTGGGGGCGGTCCGGTTGCGCTCCGATCTCGAGCGCAAGCGCTTGCACGGCCTCGCGCCGCTCTCATCGAGCGGGTCCGGGCTCGGACGCGGCATCTACACCGCGGAGGCAACCGCGGCAACCTATCGACGGCTGGGCGAACTCGCCCGGGATGCGCTCCGCGCCGGCTTTTCGGTCGTGGTCGATGCGGCCTTCCTCAGGCGCTCCGAGCGGGACGCTTTCCGGGCCATCGCGGAAGCGCTCGATGCGCCGTTCCTGGTCCTGGACTTTCACGCGCCGCAGGAAGTATTGCGCGCCCGGGTCGCAGAGCGCCTGGCCCGCGCGGACGACGCATCGGAAGCCGGCCTCGCCGTGCTCGAGCACCAGTTTGCCGTGCGCGAGCCGCTGACGCCTGCGGAGATGGCGGCGGCGTTCGCCGTGGACGCAACCGGTCCCGTTTCGCGCGACATGTGGCGCCCGTTCATCGAGCCCCTCCACCGATCAACCAGCGGCAAAGCTCCGGCTCCGCGCGCCCGCGCTGCCCATCCCGACGATGGAAAGACCGAGTGAACAGAGATGGCGCCTGATCGGCGGCTTCCTCGACCATACTGCCGAGGCGATCCTGATTACCGATGCCGAGACCAGGATCGTCTACGTCAACCGGTCATTCACCAGAGTCACGGGCTACACGCTGAAGGATGCATTAGGGAAGACCCCGCGCATACTGCACTCGGGCCGGCAAACCGCGGCGTTTTATGCCCACATGTGGAAATGCATCAACGCATCGGGGCAGTGGCAGGGCGAGATCTGGAACCGCCGCAAGAACGGCGAGACCTACCTGGAGTGGCTGTCCATCACCGCGGTCAGAAGCAGCACCGGCAAGGTCGAGAACTACCTGGCGATATTGTCCGACATCACCCTGCGCAAACAGGAAGAACAGGAGCTCTACGAACTTGCGACTCACGATGCTCTGACCGGCCTGCCCAACCGTTTCTTCTTCAGCGAGCGGTTCAGGCATGCCATGGTGCGTGCGAAACGCGCCAGCCATCTGGTCGGGCTGCTCTACCTCGACCTGGACCGCTTCAAGCCGGTCAACGACGCGCTCGGGCACAAGTGTGGAGACAAGCTGCTGCAGGCGGTCGCCAGACGTCTCAAGCGATCGGTGCGGGAAGAAGACACGATTGCACGGTTGGGCGGCGATGAATTTGCCGTCATTCTTGAGCACTTGTCGCGGCCGCGGGATGCCGCGGCGACCTCAAGAAAAATTCTTCGCGCGCTGGCGCGGCCCTTCCTGCTGGACGGGCATAAGGCCCGTATTACGGCGAGTATCGGCATCACCGTCTATCCGATTGATGGCGACGATGTCGAAACACTGCTCAAGCGCGCCGATGGCGCGATGTACCGGGCCAAGTCCGAGCGCATGAACGATTACCGGTTCTGGGGCGACCCGTCTGTCTACGCGCGTGCCAAGGCGGTAACCCGCCGCACGTGACAACGATGTCTCAAGAAACGATCAGGACGCTACGGGTCAACGCCACCGCCACGATGTAAAGAAACACCGCCTGCGCCGCGATCCAGGCTCCGGTCCGGATGCGCCGGGCGGCCCCGTGCCTCAGGGCGACCATGCCCAGGGCGATATAGAGCGCGAGCCCCGCCACCTTGGCGGTCAACCAGGGCTCGGCGAGCGGGTACTGCTTCAGCATCACCGCAAGCGCGATCGCGCTCGCGAGCAGCACGGTATCCACGACGTGCGGCAGCACCCGCACCCAGCGGCGCTCGAGCAACCGTGAATCCCGGATCATCCAGATGCCGCGCAGGACAAACCCTGCGTAGGACAGCGCCACGCAGGCCACGTGCGTCATTTTGAGCAGGAGGTAATCCATTTCCAGCAGTCGCGCGGACGCCGTCCGCGCCCGCTCCGTCGCCCCCCATTCTACGCAAACGGCCGCCGGCGGCAGATCACAACCGCACCGCGCATCTTTCTTGATATTCGTCAAAGACCGGCAGTGCCCGCATCCGGCATGATGCCAGGATCGACGGTGAGACGCGCCGTCCCGCCGCCTCTCATGGCGGTCACGTACCCGAGCCCTGGAACCATGGGAAATCCGAATCGACGCATCGAGCTGGTCTGCCCCGCCGGCAGTCTGCCGGCGCTGCGGGCCGCGGTGGACAACGGTGCGGACTGCGTCTACATGGGATTCCGCGACGACACCAACGCCCGCAATTTTTCGGGTCTCAATTTCGGCCTGGAGGACACCGCCGCCGCGGTGAATTACGCCCACGCCAGGGGCGCGAAGGTGCTGCTGGCGATCAACACCTACCCTCAATCCAGCGGCGGGGAGCGCTGGCTGCAGGCATTGGATGCAGCCGCATCCCTGAAGGTGGACGCCGTCATACTCGCCGACCCCGGCTTGATGCAGCACGCTGCGCGCGAGCATCCTGGCCTGCGACTGCACCTGTCGGTCCAGAGCTCGGCGACCCACTACGAGGCGATCAACTTCTATCACGAGCACTTCGGGATCCGGCGCGCGGTGCTGCCGCGGGTCCTGTCTCTGGCCCAGGTGGAGCACGTGATCCGGAACACCCCGGTGGAAATAGAGGTATTCGGATTCGGCGGCCTGTGCGTAATGGTCGAAGGCCGCTGCATGCTGTCCTCCTTCGCCACCGGAGAGTCGCCGAACACTCGCGGAGCGTGCTCACCGGCACGGGCCGTGCGCTGGCAGCAGACCCGGGACGGGCTCGAGTCGCGCCTGGGCGGCATACTGGTCGATCGCTACGCCGGAAACGAGAAAGCAGCCTACCCCACGCTGTGCAAGGGGCGATATAAAGTCGCCGGCGAGACCTATTACGCGATCGAGGAGCCGGCCAGCCTCAACACGCTCGAGCTGCTCCCGGATTTCGCCCGCATCGGGGTGGCCGCGATCAAGCTCGAGGGCCGGCAGCGCAGCATTGCCTATGTCGCGCAGGTGACGAGAATCTGGCGCGAGGCGATTGACCGGTGCACGTGCGACCCGGCGGCGTTTGCGATCCGCCCCGCGTGGGCGGCGGAGCTGCGCAAGCTGTCCGAGGGGCAGCAGCAGACGCTCGGAGCGTTTTACCGGCCATGGAAATAGCAGCTTGCCGGGCTTTCGCCCCGACAAGCTGCTAAATTGACCAATGAATTATGAGGGGTTGCAGTCAGCCTGTCGGCCCGACCATATCCAGGAGCGATCATCCATGCATTCACACCGACCGCTGATGACGCCAAGTCCGACAGGCTGCTAGGATGAAGCTCGCGCTCGAACCGATTCCCTACTACTGGCCGCGCGAGACGGTACTCGCCTTCTACCGCGCCGTGGCCCTTTCCGCCGTGGATGTGGTGTACCTCGGGGAAACCGTGTGCTCCCGGCGCCACGAGTTGCGGCTTCCCGACTGGCTCGACCTCGCGCACTGGCTCGACGCCGCCGGCAAGGAAGTCGTGCTCTCCACGCAGGCGTTGATCGAATCCGAATCCGACCTGAAAGCGCTGCGCCGCATCGCCGGCAATGGCCGGTTTCTGGTGGAAGCAAACGACATGGGGGCGGTGCGGCTGCTCGAAGGCAAGGGCCCTTTTGTCGCCGGCTCCCATCTCAATGTCTACAATTCACGGACGCTCGCGCTCATCTGCGCGCTCGGTGCGCGGCGCTGGGTGGCGCCGATCGAAATGTCGCGTTCCGCGCTTGCCGGGATGATGCCATCGCGTCCCGAGGGCGTCGAGACCGAGGTCTTCGTCTACGGCAGGCTGCCGCTCGCGCTCTCCGCCCGCTGCTTCACGGCGCGCCGCTTCAACCTGCAGAAGGATGACTGCCAGTTCCGCTGCCTGGATCATCCCGAGGGGCTCCCCCTGCGCACCCGGGAAGGCCAGCCGTTCCTGGTCCTCAATGGGATCCAGACGCAGTCGGCCAGGGTCTGCAATCTCGTGCGGGAGCTGCCCGAGATGGCACGGATCGGCGTGGACATCGTGCGGATCAGCCCGCAATCCGCGCACCTCGCTGAGATCGCTGCGCTGTTCAAGCGCGTGATGCTGAATCCCGACGAAGTCATGACGGTTGCCGCGCAGCTCGACGGGCTCACGGCGGGGGAAACATGCAACGGCTATTGGCACGGCGCGGCCGGGATCGAGCGCGTTCCCGCCCATTCACATTAGGGCCGCCATGGAAATACCTGCCGTGCCGCAGCTTGTCGGGAAGCTGCTCGCAGCGCTGCCGCAGTACCCCCATTCGGTGATGATGAGTATCCTGTCGACGCTGTTCGTGCGCGACCCGTTCGCCCCCCTGGACGCGGAGCGGATCCGGGGCAAGGTGGTCTGCATCAACGTCCGCGACGCGGGCATCCGGATCAAGTTGCGCATCGACCGCGACGGCTACCAGCCGTGCCACGACCGCATCGCGCCGGATGTCACGGTGAGCGCCGGCGCGCGCGAGTTCCTGCTGCTTGCCCTGCGCAAGGAGGATCCCGACACGCTGTTCTTCGACCGCCGGCTCTGCGTCGAGGGCGATACCGAGCTCGGCCTCATCGTGAAAAACGCACTCGACCGCGTGGATCCTCCGCTTCCCGCCCGCCTGCTCGACCGGCTCAGAAATCATCTCTCGTAAGCGCCGGATCGCTCCCGATCCGCGCCCGCGGCACGGCACGGCGCGCGCGGCCGTTTTGCCGGATAATACGCCCCGACCACATCCAGCAGCGGGCCCGCCCGCGCCGCGCCTTGCCAACGACGCCGATCAAGAACCAGAGCTTCCTCGCGAACCTGCCGCTCTTCAAGGAGCTGAGCGCCGAGGAAATCGACCGCCTTGCGCAAGGAACGCGCGAATTCCACGTTCCACGCGGCCAGATCCTGTTCCGCCGCGGCGACCGGTGCGAGGGTTTCCACGTCGTCGTCTACGGCCAGATGAAGCTCGCGTTCAATGCGGCCGACGGCGCGGAGAAGGTGGTCGAGATCATGGGGCCCGGCCAGAGTTTCGGCGAGGCCGTGATGTTCATGGAAAAGCCCTACCCGGTGTACTCCCAGGCGCTTGCGGACAGCCTGCTGCTTCACATCGCGAAGGCATACGTGTTCGAGGAGCTCGAGCGCGACCCCGGGTTCGCGCGCAGGATGATAGCGGGCCTGAGCCGCCGCCTGCACGGGCTCATCGGCGACCTCGAGGCCTACTCTCTGCAATCCGGCACGCAGCGCGTCATCGGCTACCTGCTCAACGCGGTGCCGGACGGAGCCGCGGCCGGCGCCACGGTCGAGCTGCGGCTGCCCGCGAGCAAGGGCGTGATCGCCTCCCGTCTCAACCTCACGCCGGAGCATTTCTCCCGCATCCTCCACGAGCTCACCGAAGCGGGTCTCATCCGGGTCGACGGCCGCAGCTTTTCCATCCTCGACGTCGACGGGCTGCGCCGGCACGAGGGATAACGGCCTGTCGGACCTGGCGTTCCGACAGGCCGTTATCAGCGGCGGGGTTCAATCCCCATGCGGCCACGCGCTTCGTCCCCCGCCGCCGCCAGGACGAAGGGCGCGAGCGCGGCGGGCAGGCGGATCAGGGTGGGTACCGCGTCGCGCCCGCGTGGGGACATCTTCCTGAACGTCTTTTGCAGGATGTCGCGCAGCTTCGCCTCGCCGTAATCCGGGTGCCCGGCGACGAAACCGGCAACGTAGTGCTCGAGGAGCCGCGCGCGCCACACCTGGTAGCCCTCCGGCGTGCGCGGGTAGCTCGCCCGCGGGATTTCCCAGCGGCGGATGTGCTGGCAACGCACCGTCAGCTTCACGCATCACATTCTTGAAATCGCTCCGTTTTCCTGCGGGCTCGCTCTTGATCCATGTCAGTACCGTTCGCCGATCAGGTGCCTATCATTACTGGGTGATCTGGCGAACTCCATGGAGGAATCCATGACGAAGACACTGCGACTCCCCAACCGCCTGATGGTGCTCGCTCTGGCGCTCCTCGCGATCGTCACGGAGCGCGTCATCTCTTACTGTTTCGGAATTGAACGACTGCTGCCGGGCCTCGATGGCGGCGTGCTCCTCGCGTGGGCGATCGGCCACTGCGACACGCTGGACGGGCCGGTCATCAAGCTCGCGCGCAAGGCGCTCGAGGCGGGCAACGTTAACCACGTCCTGCCCTGGGTACGCCCGAAGGACGAGCCCGAGATCCGGCACGCCTTTGACCACGCGATGTCGGTCCGCAAGCTTGGGCCCTACGCGCGTGAGCTCGCGGATACGCACTTCTTCGAGACCCTGGTGCGCGTGCACCGGGCGTCCGAAGGCGCGCCGTACACGGGACTGAAGCCCGCGGGGGCCGATCTCGGCCCGGCGGTGCCGGCCGCCGATAAGGCACTCGAGGACGGCTCGGTGGAGACGGTGGTGAAGCTGCTCACCGACGCGGTGCGCGCGGGCGTGCACCGGCACTTCCACGCTGCGGTGAGCCGCAGACGCTTTGCCGTGGACGACGTCGCGGCGGGCCGCGAGTACGTCGAGGCCTACGTGCCCTACGTTCACTACGTCGAGCAACTCTGGGATGCCGCGACCGGCACCGCTCACGGTCACTATCCAGAGCACGGCGCCCACGAGCACGAGCACGCTGCGCACGTTCACTGACTCGCTCCTGTAAAGAAGCGATCCTAGCCGGGCTTGCCGTCGAGCCGGGGGCGCGTCAGTACGGGCCAGTAGCGCGCCGCGTAAAGACCGAACGCCGCGGCCCAGAGCAGCGCCGATAGCTGAACACTCGCCAAATGCAGTTCAGGCGACGCAACGCCACCGAAGACGCGAACAACCGCCGCGACTTGTACCAGCAGAAACACTGTAAGCTCGAAGCCATCCGCTATCAGGGGGCGCCCGGTATGGCCGCGGGCAGTCCGCGTCATCATGCCCAGGGTCAATCCGCCAATCGCGCCTACCGTGAGCACATGGGTGGCATACGATCCGGCCAGCAGTTCCAGTTCAGACAGGCCGCGCAGCGCAAAATGCACGACTATCCATGCGTATGCTGCATGCAGTATCCACACCAGCGGTGTGGCAAGGGTGCGCCACGGTTTCCAGAAATATAGACGCACACCATGCGCCAGCGCGCTGATCACCGCAATCATGGCGATGACGGTGTGGGGCAATTGCAGCAGGTCGGCTGCGAACAACAGCATTACGGTGCCAAGCGCGAATTTTTCCACCAGCGCGTAGCGCGTTGCATTCGCGCCGGGTATGCCGTTGTTGGTAAACATCGGGATCACGCGGCCGCTCATGACCGTCATGATGAACAGCACGACGTCCAGCGCGAGCTGCAGGCCCAAACGCGGCGATAGATCGAAGCGTCCCTGCAACGCCAGGTGCACCACGAGGATCAGCACGCCCACCAGCACCAGCAGTCCCACGAAGAAATAGTTGCGGACATTGCGCGATCGCCATAACGGAATGCCGATCGCCACCGCGACAGCGACAGGAAAAGCCGCATTGACCACGGCTGCCGTCATGGCGAACGGTGTCAGCACCAACACCCTGCCGCAAACCCAGAGCGCTGCCAATGCCATCAACGGCACGCCGCTCGGCGTGGGCTCGTTCGTCCACGTGCGCACGGCAGTGAGCAGAAAGCCCGCGATGACCGCGATCGTGTATCCGAACAGCATTTCATGGCCGTGCCATACCGGCCCCTGCAGGTACGCGGAAGGAAGGTAGCCTGAAAACTGCGCTGCCCAGAGCAGCACGCTGAAGGCACTGAAAAGGCTCGCCAGCAGGTAAAACGGGCGAAAACCCAGTTTCCATAACGTTGCCTTGAATAATAGTCTCATTCTTTGTCAATCGCGGACGGCACGCCGTCACTGGGCGAACAGTAAATATCCGTGGCTCCCGGCAACTGCCCCCGCGACGGTAATCAAGCTCAAGATGAGCAATATCCAATGCATGCGTGTCACCAGCGCAAACGTTGCATGAGGATCGCGCCGCGCACGCTCGATGAAACGGCGGTGCAGAAATAGCGGCTCGAGCACGAACAGCATCAGCGTGAACAACGCCCACACCAGCACCATCGCG
>Ga0180062_1000226_pt1 | contig 11202 bp, 10 predicted proteins | sample EasRivT45_16_10D_FD_121775 | JGI IMG/M metagenome (GOLD analysis project Ga0180062, IMG submission 121775) | Soil microbial communities from meander-bound floodplain in the East River, Colorado, USA - East River metaG ERMLIBT45_16_10D | ecosystem: Environmental > Terrestrial > Soil > Floodplain ... | reverse complement strand
TGGCGCTGGAAGGCGCGAGGCTTTCGGCCGGCGACGTGATCCGCAAGGCAAAGCTTCGCGGAGTCGAATCGGCGGGCATGTTGTGCTCGGCGCGCGAACTCGGGCTCTCCGATGAGCACGAAGGCATCCTCGAGCTGCCGGACGAGCTGGTGACGGGCTCGCCCCTTCGTGATGCGCTCCTGCTCGACGACACGATCCTGACGCTGAACGTCACGCCGAACCGGGGCGACGTGCTGTCGGTGATCGGAGTCGCGCGGGAAGTCGCCGCCATCCTGTCCCGCAAGCTGACACATCCGCAGACGGAACCGGTGCCGCCGGCAACGCGGGAGAAATTCGCGGTCAAGCTCGAGTCTCCTGCAGGCTGCCCAAGATTCGCCGGCAGGGTAATCCAGGGCGTCAATCCGGCTGCGCGCACGCCGCTCTGGATGCGCGAGCGCCTGCGGCGCGCAGGGCTGCGCCCGATCCGGCCCGTCGTCGACGTCACAAACTACGTCATGCTCGAACTGGGCCAGCCGCTGCATGCCTACGACCTGCGCCGCCTGCGCCAGCACATCGAGGTGCGAGGCTCGCGATCTGGCGAGCGCCTGAAGCTGCTCGACGGCCGCGACATCGAACTCACCGCGGACACGCTGATCATCGCCGATGCGGAGGGGCCAGTGGGCCTCGCCGGCGTCATGGGCGGGGAGAAAAGCGGAGTCGCTGTCGATACGGCAGATGTCTTCCTCGAAGGCGCATTCTTCCCCCCGGACGCGATCGCGGGCGTCGCGCGCCGCTACGGCCTCGTCACCGATGCCGCCCAGCGCTTCGAGCGCGGCGTCGATCCACGCGGCCAGGAGCGTGCGATCGAGCGGGCAACGCAGCTCCTGGTCGAGATAGCCGGCGGCCGGCCGGGACCCGCGGTATTGACCCAAGTCGATGCCCACCAGCCGAAGCGCCCCGGTGTCACGCTGCGCCCGGAGCGGGTGACGAGCCTCCTCGGTGTCCAGATCCCGCGCACCGAGATCGAGGACATCCTGCGGCGCCTCGGCATGCAGGTCGCGGGCGCAGGCGACGTTCTCGGCGTCATTCCGCCGAGCCATCGCTTTGACATTGCGATCGAGCAAGACCTCATCGAGGAAGTCGGCCGAATTCACGGATACGACAACATCCCACGCAGCGATGCGCGTATGCCGCAGCGCCCGCAGCCGGCAACGGAGCGCGCGATTACGCGCGAACGCTTGCGGCTCATGCTCGTTGACCGCGGTTACCAGGAAGCGATCACGTACAGCTTCGTGGATCCGCGCCTGCAGCGGTTGATGTTTCCAAAGCAGGCGGCGCTCGCGCTCGAAAATCCGATGTCGGCGGAACTCGGCGAGATGCGCGTTTCGCTTTGGCCCGGCCTCGTAGAGGCGCTTCGCTTCAACTTGCGTCGGCAGCAGGACCGCGTGCGGCTCTTTGAAGTCGGCACGCGTTTCGAGATCGCGGAAGGCGAGCTCGTGGAGAGCCAGGCCATCGCAGGGCTCGTCGCAGGTCCCGTTTTTCCTGAGCAGTGGGGAGTCGAAAAGCGCGCGGCCGATTTCTACGACATCAAGTCAGACGTCGAGGCGCTGTTCGCATTGACAGGCCGTCAGGGTGCAATAAGTTACGTCGCAGCAGCGCATGATTGCCTCCATCCGGGACGCAGCGCCGCAATTTTCGACCGCAATCTGCGAGTCGGCTGGATCGGTCAACTGCAGCCGGAGGTCGCGCGCAAGCTCGAGATCCGCGATCCGCCCTGGATTTTCGAGGTCGCAATCGACCCGAGCTTCCGCTCGGAAGTCCCTGTATTTGCCGAGATTTCAAAGTTCCCGGCGATCCGCCGCGACCTGGCCATCGTAGTGGCCGAGTCCGTGACGCTGGACGAAGTCCGGGAAAGTGTTAATTTGGCCGCAAAAGGCCTGCTGCGCGAACTGCACATATTCGACGTCTACCGGGGAAAGGGGGTAGAAGCCGGTCGAAAAAGTATCGCTTTAGGCTTGATTTTACAGGAAACTTCTCGCACCCTTACTGACGGGGAAGCTGATGCCGTGGTGGCCGCGGTCATCGGGCGCGTCAAGGGTGACCTGAAGGCGGGGATCCGGGAATAGTCGGAATGGCACTTACAAAGGCGGAAATCGCCGAAGCCTTGTTCAACCAGCTTGGCTTGAACAAGCGCGAAGCGCGGGAGCTCGTCGATCTCTTTTTCGAAGAGATCCGTGCGGCGCTTGCAACCGGCGAGCAGGTGAAACTGTCGGGCTTCGGCAATTTCGACCTGCGCGACAAGAACCAGCGTCCGGGAAGGAATCCCAAGACCGGCGAGGAAATCCCGATTTCCGCGCGCCGCGTCGTGACGTTCCGTCCAGGACAAAAGCTGAAAGCCCGCGTCGAAGCCTATGCTGGAAGCAAGTAACAACAAGGACCTGCCGGCGATCCCGGCAAAGCGCTACTTCACTATCGGTGAAGTCAGCGATCTTTGCGGCGTCAAGCCGCACGTGCTCCGTTACTGGGAGCAGGAATTCCCGCAGCTGAAGCCCGTCAAGCGCCGCGGCAACCGGCGCTACTACCAGCGCCAGGACGTCATCACGATCCGCCAGATACGCAGCCTCCTCTATGACGAGGGCTTCACGATCGGCGGTGCGCGCAATCGCCTCGAGGGCGACGAGGCTCGCGAGGACAACACGCAGGCCCGCCAGGTGATCCGCCAGGTGCGCGCCGAACTCGAGGAACTGCTCCGCATCCTGCGTCGCTGATTCTGGCGGCCGCCGGATCGGCTATCATTATCAACGTCGGAGCGTGGCGCAGCCTGGTAGCGCACTTGCATGGGGTGCAAGGGGTCGCGAGTTCAAATCTCGCCGCTCCGACCAATCAATTCAATCATCTACGTTGGCCCCCTCGAACATACCCCTCAGCCGGGGTACAGGTTGGGGTACAACGCTAATTGGGCGCGTTCACGCCGGTAATCCCGGTCGTGCCCGCATACTCTCCGGCCGTTGCAATTTGAAATTGATTTGCGCGTGCTGACTATGCAGGCGCAGGATTACTTGATTGATAACGGAATGATGTCAACCTGCCGGCGACAGCGTCACCAAACGGATGAATGACACTGACAAGACTTGTTAATTCATGATCCTTACGTTCCAGGCTCGCTACTTCAAGTCCCCCTAATGGGCTGAGTCTCGGACCCAAGGGGAGGGGCAATGAAGTCTCGAAGAATATTTGCATGCCTTGTGGCTGGCGCTTTTGTTGCGGGACTTGGAGGACATGCCATGGCTCAAGTGCCCACTTCGACTGATGATCTCAATCAGGAAACTGCAAGACTTCGCGCTGAAACTGAACGCCTGAAAGCGGAAATTGAACGTCTCCAGGCTCAGCGCCAATTAGAGAGCCTTGCAGAACCAGTCGATACGCGGCTCGCGGAGCTTCAGAAAGCTCAGCAACTAGCTGCGGCGCAAGAGCAACTCGCCAAGTCAGAAACGTCAAAAAAGATTGCTGAAGAAATCGGAGACGTGAAGGGGGGCACATATTCTGGCGCAATAACGCTCAAGGAAAAGACCGGAACTGTTGAGGCACTCCTCCTCGCCAACAAAGCCGTTCGAGTCGCCGCATTTAACATTGCCGAGGTTATCGCCCCCAAGATGACAAGCGCGGAAACGGTGCTTATACCAGCACGAAGTTTTGCCTCGTTTCAGCGTCTCATATCATTTCGATTTCGAAAGGGTCTGATTGAGCAGGCACTGCGTTCGTCACTACCAGCGGAGGACGTTCAGGGAGAATTACCTCCTGCGGCGGGGGGGGCGGCTGCGCCGGCTTTGGTCTCAGCTGGATTGGATGCATTCTCCAAAATCCTTGGTTTCTTCAAGACAGACTATGAAACGGCAGGACTCGACGTTGCCATCGACGAAACGGTCGCGGTATACGCGCTAGCTGGAGCGCTGGAGGAAAAAGGCAAGATTGTGACTGTACCGCTGACATACATGCCTGCCGCACAAAAGGATGCTGTCGATGAACTGGTAGCGCAAATGAATGCGCTGGTTGAGTTGCGCGCCAAAGTTGAGTTGGCACGGAAGCAGTCGACGGTACGCTTGACAGAAATTGAAAAGTTATTGGCAAGCGAAAAAGATCCGTCAAAAAAACTGCAGTTGGCGAACGAGACCGCAATGCTGAAGGATCGTGAGGTCAGATGGAAATCGGCAGCAGAACTCTACGACAGCTTTGCGACGTCCCTAACTACTCCGGAAGCGCCGGGTGGACTAATCCCGCTAGTTGCACTCGCAAATGACTTGGCGATCGACAATCAGATTCGCGTCAAAAATGCACATGTTTTGCTTATCAGACTCGAAACTACTGGGGGCGGATATCTTTTCAAGAAGAACATAATTACCGGACTCGGCGGAATGCCGTTGTTTCACATGGGCGGTTCTGCTCTCGGGTACATGCTACTTAACGGTGCGAATGGTTCTGTATTGGCTGCTGGCTCGGTTGTCGAACACGGCGGATATGTAGCTTCGGATGAACTACCATCTAGTCTCAAGTCGCGACCTCCACAACCACCAAAGAAACGGTGAAGTCCGCCAATGATGGAACGAGGTCGCGGCACTAGTTTCCTAGAAGTCTTTGCGCACGCATATCAGCTTGAACCTCGTCCGGTTCAAGTGCTTCATATCAGCGGCGCTCGACGACCCGAAATCATTTCGAGTCTCCTTGAAAGTTTTCCCGTTGTCGCAGAACTAGGAGAAATCGATACGCGAGTCGTCAGTTACGCCGCGCGTGTTGAAAGTGCAAACACCGCAGGCGGTATCGCTGCGATGGATGAAGAGGCACTTTCGCTGGATGAACAAAGTCATTTTCACAAGGGCGCGGCTCCTCCGGAAGAAGCGTTGTGGCATTTAGATTCCGTTGTAGAGATGCCACCACCTGCTGGTTCAATTTTTGAAGCGGTCGCGCCTAAAGCAAGCCCGGTTGGGTTCGATTCGACACACGTAGAGCTATGTCGTCCTTGGCCGCCCAAGAACCAAGGAAATAGAGAGACGTGTGTCTCCTTTGCAGTAGTTGCATTGCGGGAGCAATTGTTGTGTCAGCAGCAAGGAATGTCTCACGAACTTTCGGAGCAGTTACTGCATTGGGCTATAAAGACCGCAACCGGAGATCCCAACACTTCAATCGAACCTTCCCATGTGAAATTCGGCCTTGATGCACTCATGCAGGCGGGCACCTGCTCAAATGTGAGTTGCGCGTACAACCCGATGCCAATTGTGGGTAACCCCTCTCAGGCAAATACGCCGCATGCTCCAACGCCGGCAGCAATTGCATTAGCGCTCGGATACGCACATCGACCAGTGCAGCACGAATTTACGCACCAAATTTCAAAAGGAAAGGCTAAGAAAGTGTTGTCCGCACTTAGTGGAGGTCGTGCGGTTGCAGTCACACTCCCAGTATTCAGCGACCCTATTACAAGTACAGATAACTGGTCGACGCGCGTCGGAAAATTGTTCGGATACGTGATTGATCCGCCTCCCGGCTCTGCTGTCAGCGCCGGCCACGCAGTATGCGTGACGGGATTTGAGCCGGACTCCGAAGAGCCAACTGGCGGTTATTTTGTAATTAGGAACAGCTGGGGAAGGGCGTGGGGAAGCAACTTGCCAATTGCTGGGTATGTCGGCCCGGAACCTGGATACGGACAGTTATCGGCGACTTATGTGGACAAGTATCTATGGGAGCTGGGGTTTCTGTAGTGCGTGTCGCAATGGTGACGTGCTGTTATGGCCGGCGCGGGGATCGTATGGTAAATAGCAGTTGTGATCAAAATTGAATCAGCACCTTGGTTAAAGCTGAGCGAGCGAAACTTCGGCGTCGAAGTGGCGCGCGACCGGCTGCTCGTGCCACCAGAACTCTCCAGAGGGCTTAAATCAATTGGGGTGCGATCAGGTGAGGAGCTTGCAAGTGCTTTGACGGAGTTTCCGTCGGCTTTTGTGGCGTTTACCCATTTTTCAGACTCGCAAGTTATGGCAGCCAGTGACCGGGTACTTCGAATGCTTTTGAATAGTTTTCCGGAGGAGATGAAACAGGCGGTCAAGCCATCAAAGGGAAAATTTAAGTTTGGCGCGCTGTCACCGGAAATCCTCGAACGCTTAAGTGACAAGGAAGGTTAATCAACGTCATTTGATTGTGTAGTGAGGCGCCGAATTTTGCTCGTTGCCAAACGGCCAACACGAGATCAAATCGGACTTGACTGTGTGCGCCTAATTGAATCTCATTGGGTGCAAGGGGTCGCGAGTTCAAATCTCGCCGCTCCGACCAATCAATCCGCATTCCGCTTGCTCAAGTGGCCGTCTCTTCGGGCGGCTTGACGTGCCGGAACGTCCACAAAAGCAAAAGATCGTAGAGGATTTTCAACGCGCCGCAGATGATGAATGGCAGGGCCGCATGGCCTGCGGCGAACAGGGCGCCCGCCAGCGCCGGGCTCGCTGCCGACGCGAGGCCGCGCGGCACGGAGGTGACGCTCGCAGCGGCTGCGCGCTCGGGCGGAGTCACGACGGCCATGACGTAGGACGATCGCGTTGGCACATCCATCTGCGACAGTGCCGAGCGGGCGAGCAGGAGCGCAAGGGCCGCCTCGAGATCCGGCACGAGCGCCGCGCCGATGAGACACAAGCTCGACGGGATGTGCGTATAGACCATGGTGTTGATTAGCCCGATGCGGCGCGCGAGCCAGGCCGCCGCGGGATAGGATAGGGCGGCCAGGAGGCCCGACCAGAAGAAGAAGGCGCCGGCGGCGGCGAGCGACATGTCGAATTTCTGGAATAGCCAGAGCGCCAGCAGCGATTGCACGGCAAACCCGCCGGCAAAGGCGTCGATGCTGAACAGGCCGGCGAGCTTCAACACGACTGGCTTCGATTCCGCGAGGGAGAATCGCGGTCGCGATTCAGCGGAGTCGGCGCTCGCCGGCACCAGTCGGTACATGAACCCTCCGGCGATGCCGATAGCCGCATAGAGAAGGAACATCGCTTTCAGGGCATCGATGCGCGACCAGCCGAGCGCCGTCAGGAAATCAGGGCTGCCGGCGGCGAGCGATCCGACGGCGGCCGCTATGGCGCCGGTCAGGCCGTATGCCGCAAACATGCGCGTACGACGATTCGCCGGCGCGATGCCTGCGAGCAGCGCGTGCTCCATGGGAACGAAGATGCTCACGTTGCCGGCCGAGGGATTGATCGTGCCGACGAAGGCGATGAGTAACAGCCATACGTAGTCGCTGGCGGCCGCGAACGCGATACCGGTCGCGGTCATCAGTGCGGACGCCCCGATCAGCAGCGTACGTAGCGTGCCCGGACGGCCGAGCAGGCCGATGGCAAGTGTCAGGAGCGAGGAGCCGAGCAACGCGGCGGTCGCGATGACGCCGATTTCGAGCGGGCCGAGTCCCAGCTCGATCAGGTAGACAGCAAGCAGGATAGCGACGAATCCGTCGCCGAAGTCCCGCAGCGCACGCGCAGCGTAGAGGCAGGCCGCGGGACCCGGGCGTGTCGGCCACGAACCGGGTCCCGCGACTTTCGAACTGGAGTTCCCTGCGCTTACGGGCTCTGGGAGGTGATCTCCCACATGTAGTCCGTGTGATCGCCGCAGATTTCGGTGAAGGTCTTGCCGAGCGGATTGTCGATAAACACCTCGACAATCGCCGCGCGGGCCGTCATCAGCGCCGGCACGTCGGCTGCGCTGATCGTCGCCAGCCGGCGGTACTGGCCGCCGACGATGTGCTCGTTCCAGCCCCAGGACTTGAGCTTCCCGTCAGCCACCATCTTGTCGTAGATGGGCCCAAACACCTGGGTCACCAGCGCGTCCGCCTGGTCCTCGCGGTTCTGGTCGCAGACGTAATAGACCGAGAATGCCGCGCCGCCGCGGGCCACGGCGCCGACATTGCCGGCAACCGTTCGCCAGATGTAATCATCGTGGGAATTGCAGATCTTCGAGAACTCGTCGCCGAGCTTCTTGTTCTTCGCGTCCATCTGGTCACCGGTTTTCTTCTGCGCGTCGAGCACGGCCTGTACGCTGTTCGCGCCGAAGTAAGTTGCTCGCCGCCACTTGCCGCCCGTATGGTGCTTGAGCCAGCCATAGCCCTGGATCGTGCCGTCAGCAACTGCCGACTCGAACACGCCTTTCTGTACCTGCTCGAAGATCTCGTCCGCGCGTTCCTGCTGCGCCAGGTCGCAAACACTATAGGTTACGTAGGTATAGCGATCGGCAGCCTTATCCTGCGCGATGGCCGTGCCCCCCAGCGTCAGGCACACGCAGGCCGCAAGCCCGAGTGACCCGAACTTTATCGTTGTCATCTTGATTTTCTCCCTGTAACCGGGCATTGGCTGGCCCGGCGTCAGCGGGCGCAGTATAGACCTTGTAAACTAGTCCATCCTGGAGGGGACCATGGCGGGAAAACTCGCTTACGTGACGGGCGGGATGGGCGGTATCGGCACGCCGATCTGCAGGCGCTTGTGTCGGGAGGGATTCCGCGTCGTGGCGGGCTGCGGGCCGGGTTCCCAGCGCAAGGACAAGTGGATTGCGGACATGCGGGCGCAGGGATTCGAAGTCCATGCTTCGGAAGGAAATGTCGCGGACTGGGAGTCCACGCGCGCGGCATTTGAAAGGGTCCGCAATGAGCTCGGACCGGTCGACGTGCTCGTCAACAATGCGGGAGTCACGGCCGACGGCACTTTCCGCAAGATGACTTTCGAGCGCTGGCACAATGTCATTGATACGAACCTCAACAGCCTGTTTCACGTCACGAAGCAGGTCATCGACGGGATGTTGGAGCGCAGCTGGGGCCGCATCATCAATATCTCGTCCGTGAACGGGCAGAAAGGCCAGTTCGGCCAGACCAACTACTCGACGGCGAAGGCGGGCATCCACGGATTCACGATGGCGCTCGCGCAGGAAGTTGCGTCCAAAGGCATCACGGTCAACACGATCTCGCCGGGTTACATCGGAACGGACATGGTTCGCGCCATCAAGCCCGAGGTACTCGAGGCAATCGTGAAGACGATTCCAGTCGGAAGGCTCGGCACGGCGGAGGAGATCGCATCGATGGTCGCCTGGCTCGCGTCGGAGGACGCGGCATTTGCGACCGGTGCGGACTTCTCGCTGAATGGCGGCCTGCACATGGGCTGAAGGGGGAAGGGTCACGATGAAGACGCGTGCTGCAATCGCCTGGGCGGCCGGCAAGCCGCTCGAGGTCGTCGATGTCGAGCTCGACGGCCCGAAGGCCGGCGAAGTGCTGGTCGAGATCAAGGCGACCGGCATCTGCCACACCGACGAATTCACGCGCTCCGGGGCGGATCCCGAGGGCCTGTTCCCGGTCATATTCGGTCACGAAGGGGCCGGCGTCGTCGTCGATATCGGCGCCGGCGTGAAGTCGCTCAGGAAGGGCGACCATGTCATCCCGCTCTATACGCCCGAATGCCGCGAGTGCAAGTCCTGTACCTCGCGCAAGACCAATCTGTGCACGGCCATCCGCGCAACCCAGGGCAAGGGCGTGATGCCGGACGGCAGCAGCCGCTTTTCGATCGGAGGAAAGGTAGTTCATCACTACATGGGCTGTTCGACATTTTCGAACTACTCGGTGCTGCCGGAGATCGCGCTTGCGAAGATCCGCGAGGACGCGCCGTTCGAAAAGGTCTGCTACATCGGCTGCGGCGTGACGACCGGCATCGGCGCGGTGATCAATACGGCGAAGGTCGAGCCGGGCGCGAATGTCGTCGTATTCGGCCTGGGAGGCATCGGGCTCAACGTCATCCAGGGCGCGCGCATCGCCGGCGCCAACAAGATCGTCGGCGTCGACATCAACCCGCGCCGCAAGGCGCTTGCCGAGCGCTTCGGCATGACCGACTTTGTGAATCCAAAAGAACACGACGGCGACATCGTCGCGCACCTCGTCGCATTGACCGATGGAGGTGCGGACTACAGCTTCGAATGCGTGGGCAACGTGGACCTGATGCGCCAGGCGCTCGAGTGCTGCCACCGTGGCTGGGGCGTATCGGTGATCATCGGCGTTGCCGGTGCGGGACAGGAGATCAAGACCCGCCCGTTCCAGCTCGTGACCGGCCGCGTGTGGAAAGGCACGGCGTTCGGCGGGGCGCGCGGCCGAACCGACGTGCCGAAGATCGTCGACTGGTACATGGAAGGGAAGATCAACATCGACGACCTGATCACGCACGTGATGCCGCTGCCCAAGATCAACGACGCCTTTGACCTCATGCACAAGGGCGAGTCCATCCGAAGCGTCGTGACGTTCTGAATCCGAACCGAGGGGAACCACCATGGCTGTCAAGATCCATCCGTCCGTAGACAACGGCGTCAAGCCGGGAGCGAAAGGCTTCAAGGGGGGCAAGCTCAGCTGCAAGTGCACGAGCGCGCCGGTCGAGGTAACGCTCGCAAGCGATGTCGCCTTCAATCACGCCTGTGGCTGCAGCAAGTGCTGGAAGCCCGAAGGCGCGGCGTTCTCGGTCGTTGCGGTCGTCGGCCGCGACAAGCTTTCCGTCACCGCCAACGGCAACAAGCTCAAGATCGTCGACCCGGGCGCGACCATCCAACGCTATGCCTGCACGGGCTGCGGCGTTCACCTGTACGGGCGCATCGAGAACAAGAACCATCCCTTCTACGGCTTCGACTTCGTGCACGTCGAGCTGTCCAAGGACAAGGGCTGGGCTGCACCGGAGTTCGCGGCTTTCGTGTCTTCGATCATCGAGACCGGCAGCGCGAAGCCCGACGAGATGGGCGCCGTGCGCGCGCGGCTGAAGGAACTCGGCCTCGAGCCCTATGACTGCCTGAATCCCGCATTGATGGACGCTATCGCCACTCACACCGCGAAGGCGAAAGGCGTGTTGGCTGCCTGAAGCAAGGAAAAAGCGATGAGCAAAGTAGTCTGTGTGCTGTACGACGACCCGGTGACCGGGTATCCGAAGAAATATGCGCGTGACGACCTGCCGAGACTCACGCATTACCCCGGCGGCCAGTCATTGCCGACGCCCCAGGGGATCGACTTCAAGCCGGGCGCATTGCTCGGCAGCGTTTCCGGCGAGCTGGGCCTCCGCAAGTTCCTCGAGTCGCGCGGGCACAAGCTGGTCGTGACCTCGGACAAGGACGGCCCGAACAGCCGCCTGGCGAAGGAAATCGTTGATGCCGAGATCCTGATTTCCCAGCCGTTCTGGCCTGCATACGCGA
>Ga0180062_1000213_pt1 | contig 11295 bp, 10 predicted proteins | sample EasRivT45_16_10D_FD_121775 | JGI IMG/M metagenome (GOLD analysis project Ga0180062, IMG submission 121775) | Soil microbial communities from meander-bound floodplain in the East River, Colorado, USA - East River metaG ERMLIBT45_16_10D | ecosystem: Environmental > Terrestrial > Soil > Floodplain ... | reverse complement strand
GCGGGCCTCGTGCCAGCCGATGCCGGTATTGATGATCGTGGCGCCTGCGCGCTCGACGGCCTGCGCCAGCTCGACGACTTCCTCCCAGCTGCAGCCCCCGTCGACCAGGTCGAGCATCGACAGCCGATAAATGATGATGAAATTGCGGCCGGTGGCGGCGCGTGTCCTCGCCAGGATCTCGAGCGGCAGGCGCATGCGATTTGGCCAGCTCCCGCCCCAGCGGTCTGCGCGGCGGTTGGTGCGCGCGACGAGGAACTGGTTGATGAAATAACCTTCGGAACCCATGACTTCGACGCCGTCGTAACCCGCCTCCTGAGCAAGCGCCGCACAACGGACGAATGCCGAGACCTGGCGCTCGACGCCGCGGTCTGAAAGCTCGCGCGGCGTGAAACTCGAGATCGGCGCCTTGAGCCGGGATGGCGCGACGGCAAGCGGATGATAGGCGTAGCGGCCCGTATGAAGGATTTGCAGGCAGATGCGACCACCGCCTGCGTGCACGGCTTCGGTGACGAGCCGGTGCCGTGCAAGATGCCGGCGGCCGCTCAGCGTGCCCGCGAAGGGCTTGGTCCATCCCGCTGCGTTCGGAGCGATGCCGCCGGTGACAATGAGCCCGACGCCGCCGCGGGCGCGTTCGGCGAAATATTCCGCGAGCTTCGGATAGTCGCCGGCGCGGTCCTCAAGACCGGTGTGCATCGAACCCATCAGCACACGATTGCGAAGCGTCGTGAACCCGAGATCGAGCGGCGCCAGGAGGTGCGGAAACGGGTTCGGCGTCACGCACGCAATCATATAGCATGCCAACCCATGCCTCCCGTGGTCGAAGTCCGCGATCTCGTGAAACATTATCCTGGCGGCTGCGCCGTGGACGGCGTGTCGTTTGCGATCGAAGAAGGGCAGTGTTTCGGGCTCCTCGGCCCGAACGGCGCGGGCAAGACGACGACCGTCGAGATGATGGAAGGCGTCACGAAGCAGACATCGGGCGAAGTGCTATATCGCGGCGAGCCGCTTGGCGCGCGCTTCCGGGACGAGGCCGGGATCCAGTTCCAGAAAACGGCACTGCAGGATTTCCTGACCGTGCGCGAAACGCTGAGGCTCTTCAGCCGGCTCTATCCGCGGCGGCGCGAAGTGGACGACCTCATCCGGACTTGTGCCCTTGAGCAGGTCGCGGACCGGGATAACCGCAAGCTCTCGGGCGGGCAGACGCAGCGCCTGTTGCTCGCGATCGCGCTCGCGAATGACCCGCAGGTTCTCTTCCTCGATGAGCCGACGACAGGGCTCGATCCCCAGGCCCGCCACAATTTCTGGGACCTGATCCGGTCGATCAAGGCCGAGCGCCGCACTGTCCTCCTCACGACCCACTACATGGAGGAAGCGTATTTCCTTTGCGACGTCATCGCGATCATGGATCGCGGCCGCATCATTGCAGAGGGCTCGCCTTCGCAGCTCCTGAAGGAGCACTTCGACGACGTCGTACTGGAGCTCCCTCGCGAGGATTTTCCCGGTGAGCCGGCGGACTTCCCCTTGGCCGTCCTGGTCGCGAGCGGGCGCGTCGAGATCTCGACGCCGGACGTCGAAGGCGCCTTGCGGGCCCTGCTGGAACGCGGCGTGTCACTGAAGCACTTGCGAATCCGGCCACGAAACCTCGAGGACCTGTTTCTCGAGCTGACCGGCAGGGAACTGAGGGCGTGATCGTCAGGAGGCTCCTCGCCGTCTGGTACGCGCGGAATCTCGAGTTCCTGCGCGACCGGTCGACGCTCGTCTTCAATTTCCTGTTTCCGCTCGCCCTGGTCATTGCCTTCGCGGTCATCTTCGGCGGCCAACCCAGGGCCCTCTTCAAGGTCGATGTCATCGCGCCCGCTGATGCGGAGCTCAATGGAACAATCCATCGTTTCCTCGACACGCGCTATGTCGATTTCGTGCGCATCGAGGCCAGTGCCATCGATGAGACGGTGCGCAAAGTGGAGCGTCACCAGGTGGACCTCCTGCTCGACCTTCGCGCCGCTCCACGATACTGGATCAACGAGGACTCACCAAAGGGCTACCTCGCCGAAAAACTTTTGCTCGAGTCCACTGGCGGCGACGCCTCGCGCCAGCCAGTCTCTGGCGCGGCCGTTCGTTATGTCGACTGGCTGCTCCCGGGCGTCCTCGGCATGAACATGATGTTCAGCTGCCTGTTCGGCGTCGGTTACGTCGTCGTGCGCTATCGGAAGAGCGGTTTCCTGCGGCGCTTGTCGGCAACGCCAGTGACGGCCTTCGAATTCGGTGCCGCGCAGGTCCTGTCGCGCCTGATGCTGACGATCAGCGTGACCGCGATGATCTACGGAGCGCTCGCGCTGTTCGTCCCGTTCCGGAACGAAGGGAGCGTCCTCCTGCTGCTCGTCATTGCGATCACCGGCGCCTTCTCGATGATCGCCTTCGGCTTCATGATGGCCGCGAGAATCGCGAGCGAGGAACTCGCAAACGGTGCCATCAACCTGGCTTCCTGGCCGATGATGCTGCTTTCAGGCGTGTGGTTTCCACTCGAGGGCGCACCTGCGTGGCTGCAACAGCTGGCCAAGGCCCTGCCGCTCACGCAGATGCTCGACGCGGCGCGCGCCGTCATGCTGGACGGCGCGGGGCTCGCCAATGTGCTGCCGCAGCTGGGCTGGCTCGTGGCGATGACGGTGCTTTTCCTCGGCATCGCGGCCGCAGGATTCCGCTGGCGGGCCGACTGAGGCTTGTCAAGGCGGCGGCGAGACCCGGGTCTGTGGCAGACTTTGCGGCCCCGGGGCCCCTGACCGACAAGAACGCTTGAACAAATCCGAACTGCTGAAGGAATTGCGCATCGATCGCGATGCGCCGGGCGACGGATCCTCGTCTCGCCTGCGCCTCTGGGTTGCCAGCGGCGCGGCGGTCGTTGTGGCCGTCGCCGCGGTCCTGTGGTTCTTCAACCGGGACGAGGCGATCGAAGTGACGGTCGATGCGGCCCGAGCGATGCCCTCGACGAGCGCCGGTGCCTCCGTGCTGGACGCGACCGGCTATGTGACGGCCCGCCGCCAGGCCACGGTGTCGGCCAAGATCACCGGCAAGGTCCGGGAAGTACGCATCGAGGAAGGCCAGCGTGTCGAGGCCGGTGAAATCCTCGCCACGCTCGACGATTCGGAGGCGCGCGTCGAGGTCGAGCTGCGGCGCGCGCAGGTCGCTTCCGCAGAAGCGCAGCAGGTCGAGGCCGAAGCCACCAGCGCCAACGCCGAACGCGAGTACAAGCGCCAGCAGGAACTCGAGAACCTGAAGCTCACGAGCGCCTCGGCGCTCGACGCCGCCCGCACGCAGGCCGAAGTCTCGCGGGCGCGAGCCTCCAGCCAGAAAAGCGCGATCCGCGTTGCCCAGGAATCCTTCCAGGCCGCCCAGGTCCAGCTCGACAACACCATCGTTCGCGCACCCTTTGCCGGGGTCGTGACGGTGAAGGCGGCGCAGCCCGGGGAAATGATCTCGCCGGTCTCCGCGGGAGGAGGCTCAATCCGCACCGGCATCGGCACGATCGTCGACATGGATTCGCTCGAGATCCAGGTCGACGTCAGCGAGGCCTACATCAATCGCGTGCAGCCGGGGCAAAGTGTCGAAGCGGTCCTGAATGCGTATCCCGACTGGCGCATTCCCGCCGAGGTGATCGCGATTGTCCCAACGGCCGACCGTTCGAAGGCGACCGTCAAGGTTCGCATTGCGCTCGGAACCAGGGACTCGCGCATCGTGCCGGAGATGGGCGTGCGCGTCGCATTCCTGGAGTCGAAGGCCGCAGTGGGCGATGCGCCTCCGCCACCGCGCGGCGTGCTGGTGCCTGCCGAAGCGATTCGGCAGGATGGCGGCAAGGATGTCGTATTCCTGATGCGTGACGGGCGAGCCGAGCGGCGCGCCGTTACGCTTGGCGGATCGTTGGGCGAGAGCCGCCAGGTTCTGGCTGGCGTTTCTGCGGGCGACCCGGTGATTGTCACGGCGCCTGAGAACCTCAGGGATGGAGACGCGGTCGTAGAGCGGGAGACAGGCGATGAGTGACGCGATGGTCAATGTTCGCAACGTTCACAAGTCCTACGTTCGCGGGAAACAGACGGTCGAGGTGCTGCACGGCCTTTCGATCGACATCCCGAAGGGCGATTTCGTCGCCTTGATGGGGCCTTCCGGTTCCGGCAAGACGACGCTTTTGAACTTGATCGGTGGCCTCGACGGGCCGACCTCCGGCGAGATCCACGTGGGAGGCGAGCGCATCGACAAGCTCTCGGGTGGCCAGCTGGCAAAATGGCGCGCCCGGAACGTCGGTTTCGTGTTCCAGTTCTACAACCTGATGCCGGTCCTGACGGCCGAGCGCAACGTGGAGCTTCCGCTACTGCTCACCAGTCTATCGGCCTCGCAGCGGCGAAAATCAGTTGCAGTCGCCCTGGAAGTCGTCAGCCTGTCGGACCGCGCGCGCCACAAGCCGAAGGAGCTTTCCGGCGGCCAGGAGCAGCGAGTCGCCATCGCACGCGCACTCGTCTCGGACCCCGATCTCTTGATCTGCGACGAGCCAACCGGCGACCTCGACCGTAAGACCGCCGATGAGATCCTCGGCTTGCTTCAGGTGCTGAACCGCGATCACGGCAAGACCATCGTGATGGTGACGCACGACCCGAAAGCCGCCGAATTCGCAAGCCGCACGCTGCACCTGGAGAAGGGACAGCTGCTCGAACAGGCCGCCGCGGCCTGAGCCTGCCATGACCCGCACCGGATTCGTGCTGGCCAATCTCGGGCGCAGGAAGACGCGCACGGTGCTGACGCTCTTGTCCATGGTCATGGCCTTCCTGCTGTTTGGCCTGCTCCAGGCGGTCAACGTGCTGTTCGCGGCAGGCGCGGATTTCGTCGGCGCCACGCGGCTCGTGACGCAGGCGCGGGTATCGTTCACCCAGTCGCTTCCCATGCGGCTCCTGCCGCAGATCGAGTCCGTGCCGGGCGTCGAGGACGTCATGTGGCAGCAGTGGTTCGGCGCGGTCTGGCAGGAGAATACCCAGCTCATTTTCTTCGCAGCAGACCCGACGCGCCTGCGCGCCGTCTATCCCGAGTACGTCATGCCAGACGCCGGGTGGAAGGCGTTCGAAGAGACGCGCACGGGAATGATCGTCGGCCGCAGCCTCGCCAACCAGTATGGCTGGAAGATCGGGCAGAAGATCCCGATCGCCTCGAACATCTTCCCCCAGGACGACGGCAGCAAGAATTGGGCCTTCGACCTCGTCGGAATCTACGACGGCAAGGACGCGGAATGGCAGCGCGCCACCAATGTCGGATTCATCAACTTCGCCTACTTCGACGAGGCCAACCAGTTCGGATCCGGATTCGCGGGAACCTACACGCTAAGGCTTTCCGATCCCGACCGGGCGGCCGAGGTCGCCTCGACGATCGACCAGATGTTCGAGAATTCGCCGGACGAAACGAAGACCCAGACCGAGAAGGACTTCAACTTGGGCTTCTTCAAGCAGATCGGCGATATCGGCCTCATTGTGCGATGGATCCTGTTCGCCGTGTTCTTCACGCTCCTGCTCGTCGTCGGCAACACGATCGCCCAAAGCGTGCGCGAGCGCATTCCCGAGCTCGCGATCCTGAAGACGCTCGGCTTCAGCGACGGCAGCGTCCTTGCCTTCGTGATAGCCGAGGCCGCGTTCTTCTGCGTGATCGGGGGGCTGCTCGGGCTGGCCATTGCGACACCGCTCGGCATCGCAATAACGAACGCGACCGGCGGCAGTCTTCCGGTCGCCGTGGATCTCCAGGTCTGGCTCACGGGTGCGGCCGCCATCGTGCTGCTGAGCCTCGCCGTGGGCCTGCTGCCGGGATTGCGGGCGGCTCGGCTTAGCATTGTCGATGCATTGGCCGGCCGCTAGGGAGGACGGAATCATGCTCAAGCAGGCGCTGGCAGTGACATCGATGGGTCTCCGGAGCATCCCGCAGCGCCTCGGGCAGTCGCTCGTGATCGTGGTCGGCCTCGCCGGAGTCGTTGCGGTATTCACGGCATTGCTCGCAATGGCGGCCGGCTTCCAGTCGACGTTGCAGGCCACCGGCCGCGCCGATGTCGCGCTCGTGATGCGCGGCGGTTCTCAGGCAGAACTCAATTCAGGCCTCACGCGCGACCAGGGAACGCTCGTCAAGCAGGCACCCGGGATACTCCAGGGCGAGGACAAGCGACCGCTCGCCTCCGCCGAAATGGTCGTCATCGCGGAGCTGCTGAAGGCCGGCGAGAAAACCGGATCCAACATCACAGTGCGCGGAGTCGAGCCCGCCGCCTTCGCGCTGCGGCCGCAATTGAAGATCGTCGATGGCCGGCGCTTCGAGCCGGGACTTCGCGAATTGATCGTCGGCCGCGGCGTGACCCGGCAATTCCAGGGCGCCGGGCTCGGAGAGACGTTGCGCATGCGCGGCTCGAACTGGACGGTGGTCGGCGTGTTCGAGTCGGGCGACGCCAACGAGAGCGAGCTGTGGGCGGACGTCGAGGTCGCGCAGTCGACTTTCAATCGCCAGGGATACAGCGCCGTCCGCGTCCAACTCGAAGACGCTGCCGGCCTCGCTGCCCTGAAGGACCACCTGACCGCGGATCCGCGGCTCAACGTCGACGTGGAGTCGGAACAGCAGTACTACAGCGGGCAGACCAAGCAGTTCCGCCAGACCATCGGGGCCCTTGCCGGCGTCGTCACCTTCATCATGGCCCTCGGCGCGACCTTCGCCGCGCTGAATACGATGTACGCAGCTGTCGGCGCGCGCGCGAGAGAGATTGCGACCTTGCGCGCGATCGGCTTCGAGGGCCTGCCGGTCGTGGTATCGATCATGCTCGAGTCACTCGTACTCGCTCTGGCGGGAGGCCTCGTGGGCGCAGTTCTTGCCTACGTGCTCTTTAACAACATGGCGGTCTCGACGCTGGGTGCAAACTTCACCCAGATCGTGTTCAGTTTTGCGGTGACTCCCGAGCTCGTCGGGAACGGCCTCATCATCGCCGTCGTGATCGGCATGATCGGTGGCTTCCTGCCCGCATTGCGGGCGGCACGACAGCCCGTGACGACGGCGCTTCGCGCCGCGTGACCACCGGCGGCGGTCTCTGGTGACATCGCTGACCCTCATCGACATCGGCGCCAATCTCGCGCACGACAGCTTCGACGCCGATCGTGCGCAGGTGATCGAGCGCGGTCGCGCGGCGGGTGTCGCGGCAATGATCGTGACGGGGAGCACGCTCGACGACTCCGAGAAAGCGATTGCCGTGTGCCGCCGTCATCCGGAAAGTCTCCGTGCGACCGCCGGTACCCACCCGCACCACGCGACGACGCTGAAGGATGGCGATGCGGGACGGCTCGCCGATCTGCTGGCGGATCCGATGGTCGTCGCGGCGGGCGAATGCGGGCTTGACTACTTCCGGAATTTCTCGCCGCCCAATGAGCAGCGTCGGGCGTTCGAGCTGCAACTTGCGCTGGGCGAGCAGCTGGGCCGGCACCTCTTCCTGCATCAGCGCGACGCACATGCCGATTTCATCGCGATGCTTCGTGCGCACCCCGAATCGGCCAGGCGCTCCGTGCTCCATTGCTTCACAGCCGGGCCGGGAGAACTCGAGGACTGCCTGGCGCTTGGCCTCTCCATCGGCATCACGGGCTGGATCTGCGATGAGCGACGGGGCCAGGGACTGCGCGAAGCTGCGCCGCGCATTCCTCCGGACCGCCTGATGCTGGAAACGGATGCACCCTACCTGCTTCCGCGGACGATTGAGCGGAAGCCCGCGCACCATCGAAACGAGCCCGCGACGCTTCCGACGATTCTCGCGGAAACGGCGCGATGTCGCGGTGAAGAGCCCGATGTGCTCGCCGCATCGACGACGGCGAACGCTTGCCGCTTTTTTGGACTTACACTGGGCGGGCCGCCGGGCGAGACACCCTCGCTGGTAGAACGCAGATTAAGAGACTAGCGCAACCTATTGATATCAGGCAGTAATAATGGACTTCAAGCGAGCCTCTGACACGACGGCGAAAACTTTCCGGGATTCGATCGTCCCGACGCTTTCCGAATACATCCGTATTCCCAACAAGTCGCCGTTGTTCGACGCCGAATGGCAGTCACATGGCTACATGGATCGCGCCGCCGAATTGATGGCGGCCTGGTGCCGGGAGCAACCGATCGCCGGGCTCAAGGTTGAGGTCGTGCGCGAGCCTGGCCGCACGCCGGTGCTGCTGTGCGAGATTCCGGGCAGCGGCAAGGATACCGTTCTCCTCTACGGCCACATGGACAAGCAACCGGAGTTCACGGGCTGGGCGGATGGACTCTCGCCCTGGGAGCCCGTGCTGCGCGACGGCAAGCTCTACGGCCGCGGCGGCGCTGACGACGGCTACGCCGTCTTCTCGTCCCTGACCGCGATCCGTCTCTTGCAGGAGCAGAAGATTCCGCACGCGCGTTGTGTCGTGCTGATCGAGGCCTGCGAGGAAAGCGGCAGTTACGATTTGCCGCATTACGTCGATCGCCTGGCGGACCGCATCGGTTCCCCGAGTCTCGTCGTCTGCCTCGATGCCGAGTGTGGCAACTACGACCAGCTCTGGTGCACGACTTCACTGCGTGGAAACCTCGTCGGCGACCTCTTGATCGAGGGCCTCACGGAAGGCGTTCATTCGGGCTCGGGAACCGGCATCGCTCCTTCGGTATTCCGTATCGCGCGTACATTGCTCGCCCGCGTGGAAAGCGACGTCAATGGCGATCTCCTCGTGGATGAATTGACCGTGCCGATACCGGCGGCGCGCATTGACCAGGCGCGCGCAGCCGCGGGCGTTCTCGGCGACAAGATAGCAGGCAAGCTGCCATTCGTGCCGGGCGCACGGGCGCTTTCCGATTCGCCTGTCGAGCTCGTGCTCAACAACACCTGGCGCCCGACTCTCGCAGTCACGGGCGCGGCCGGCCTGCCGGCCATGGAAAACGCGGGAAACGTCCTCCTGCCGCGCATTGAATTCAAGCTCTCGTTCCGCCTTCCTCCGACGGCCGATGCGGAAGCGGCCGCCAAGGCCGTCAAGAAGCGACTGGAAGCGGATCCACCCTATGGCGTACGCGTGAAGTTCGACGTCGGCTCGTCGCTCGCTGGCTGGGACGCGCCGCCCGTCGCGCCCTGGCTCGAAAAATCGATGCACGAGGCATCCCGCGCAACCTTCGGCAAGGACGCGATGTATCTCGGCACGGGCGGCAGCATCCCGTTCATCGGCATGCTGGGCGAGCGGTTCCCGGAAACGCAGTTCCTCGTGACGGGCGTCCTCGGTCCCCACGCGAACGCGCACGGACCGAACGAGTTCCTGCACCTCGACTGCGCCCGGAAGCTCACCGCCTGCGTGGCAAAGGTGGTCGCCGACCACCACGCGAGATGCGCCGACTAGCGGCGCGCGAGCGGACTCGGCTCCACCTGCGCGACGAGCTGGTCCCAGTCGGAGCGGTATCGTTCACCCGGATGCGACGTTCCCTCGACCGGCGCGGGATACTCCGCTTCCAGCAGGTCGAGGCGCATCACCCGCGGCGGCCGACCTTTCGGGAACTTGGAACGGTTCGTGAAGACGATGCGGCCATCGACCGGCGCTTCGCCCGCCAGGAGGCGCACAGCGGCGATTCGGTCGTAAAGCGGCTCGAGCGGATTCAGGAAAGTCGTGCGCTGGCTTCCGTTCATGACAGCCCATTCGCGCATGTGCTCGCCGCCGAAAACGACGCCTTCGACGTCACGGTAGTCCACGACCAGGAGTCCGCGGCCCGTGAGGAGCAGGAAATCGATGTGTAGCTGGCCGCCGCTGCCGTCGGGTATCAGCACGTCGCGAAGCACCGCGGCAGATACGACCTCGAATGACCTGACCAGCTGCCGCCGCGCGCGATACGCGCGCCAGCGGTGATATGCCCAGACGGCGCCCGTCGCCACCAGCGCCAGCCCCATGATGCCGACGGTGACCTGGACGATGATGTCGTTCACGTTCAAGCGCTGCGACTCGCATGCCACAACCGCAGCAGCCTCGCACCGCCCGGGAGCCGCAAGAGCGCAAGCAGGCAACGCACGGCGAAACGATCGCCCGTCGTCAGGACGAATGGCCGGTGCAATTCCTGGTACAGCGCAGGCTGAATTTCAATCTCGTCGACGGCTCGCGCCTCGAAGTCGAACGTTCCCTGGCTGCCAACCATGCGCCACGACTCGGGGCCTCCACGTGTCTCCATGCGCGGATTCGTGATCGTGTCGGGCAACGGCGAACCGCGAAATCCGCTGATGACCAGGAAGTCGGAGCGGCCCTCGGCAGCATTTCTCATCACGGCCCGTTGTCCGGGACCCGTGCGATCGATGAGGCGAAAATCCCGGGAAGCGCTGGCTGGCATACGCAAATGATAGTCGGCGGCGCACGCAGTAACCACCGCTCTGGCATTCCGGCATGATGCGCGCATGCGCATCAATGCGGGACTTGCTGAATTGCTCGCCTGCCCCGCCTGTGGTACGCGATTGACCGGCGCGAGCTGCCTCTCATGTCGCATCGACTTTCCCACGATTGCAGGGATTCCGTGGCTGATGCCTGAGCCGCGACTCGCATTGACGGAATGGCGCGGGCGCCTGCATCACCTCCTGACGCACTACGCCGCGGAGGCAGCACGCCAGCGATCGGCGCTCAATGTACTCGAGCACGGCAGCCTGACACGCAAGCGAATCGAGCACGTCGCCAACGCCCTCGATGACCAGGGTCGGCGCATGCGGGAGCTGATGCAGCCGCTTGGCATCGATCGGCGGAGCGAAGCGCACGCCGTGCATGTCGCCCTCGGTACGGAGCTGCCGGTTAACCAGGGGCTTTCCACCTACTACCCGAATCTCCACCGGGACTGGTGCTGGGGCGAAGCGGAGAATCGCGCGAGCCTCGAGGCGGTGCGCGCCTGCCTTCCCAAGGGCGCAGGGACCACGCGCATGCTCGTGCTTGGCGCCGGTGCCGGCAGGCTCGCATACGACTTGCACCAGGAATTGAAACCTGGACTCACCGTCGCGCTCGACTTCAACCCGCTGTTCCTGCTCGCCGCATCGCGCATACTTGCCGGGCCGCCGCTCGAGCTATACGAATTCCCGATCGCTCCACGCACGATTGCCGATCACGCCGTGCTCCGGCGTCACGCGGCGCCTTCGCCGGCGTCGGCGGGCTTCGAATTCGTCCTCGCAGATGCAAGTTCGCCGCCCTTCCGGCCGGGCCAATTCGACCTGGTGATCACGCCCTGGTTCATTGACGTCGCAAGCGAGCCTGTCTCGCGGCTGATGCCGCGGATCAATGCGCTGCT
>Ga0180062_1000212_pt1 | contig 11329 bp, 8 predicted proteins | sample EasRivT45_16_10D_FD_121775 | JGI IMG/M metagenome (GOLD analysis project Ga0180062, IMG submission 121775) | Soil microbial communities from meander-bound floodplain in the East River, Colorado, USA - East River metaG ERMLIBT45_16_10D | ecosystem: Environmental > Terrestrial > Soil > Floodplain ... | reverse complement strand
TTCGAGGAGCAGCAACGCGTGTTCCGCACGGGCGGCGCGCGCCGCATCGTGCTCGCGACCAACGTCGCCGAGACCTCTCTCACCGTTCCCGGCGTTCGCCACGTGGTGGACACGGGGCTCGCGAGAATCAGTCGGTACAGCACCCGCAACAAGGTCGAGCAGCTGCAGGTGGAGCCGGTGTCGCAGGCTTCCGCGAACCAGCGCGCCGGGCGCTGCGGCCGGGTGGCGGCGGGCGTGTGCATCCGGCTCTACGCCGAGGAGGACTACCGCGCCCGCCCGCGGTACACGGACCCCGAGATCCTGCGCTCTTCACTCGCGGGGGTCATCCTGCGCATGAAGGCGCTGGGGCTTCCCGACGTCGAGCGCTTTCCCTTCCTGGATCCCCCGGCCCCGCGCATGATCGCGGACGGCTACCAGCTGCTCGCCGAGCTGGGGGCGGTGGATGAAGCCAACGAGCTGACCGAGATGGGGCGTCGGCTCGCGCGCTTCCCCATCGACCCGCGTGTCGCGCGCATGATCCTCGCCGGCGGGCGCGAGCAGTGTCTCGCCGAGATCCTGATCATCGCGGCGGCGCTGGAAGTGGGCGACCCGCGCGAGCGCCCGTTCGAGCGCGCCGAGGCGGCGGACAAGGCCCACGAGCGGTACCACGACGAGCAGTCGGACTTTCTTGCGCTGCTCAAGCTGTGGGACCATTTCGAGGACGCCGTCGAGCACCGCAAGTCGAACCGCAAGCTGGCGCAGGAATTGCACGGACAGTTCCTGTCGCAGCGCAGGCTGCGCGAGTGGCGCGACGTGCACCGCCAGCTCGCCGCGCTGGCGGGCGAGATGGGCCTGCGCATCAACCAGCAGCCCGCGAACCGCGAGCAGTTGCATCGCGCGCTCATCGCCGGGCTGCTCGGCAACATCGGTTGCAAGGGCGAGGAGGCGGGCGAATACCTGGGCGCGCGCGGCATCCGCTTTGCGATCTTTCCCGGTTCGGGGCTGCGCAGGAAGCAGCCGAAGTGGGTGGTGGCCGCGGAGCTCGTCGAGACCACCCGGCTTTACGCCCGCTGTGCCGCACGCATCGAGCCCGAATGGGTGGAAGCCGCCGCCGGCGACCTCGTGAAGAAGCACTACTTCGATCCTCACTGGGAGAAGGAGCGCGCCCTGGTTTCCGCCTACGAGCGGGTGACCCTCTACGGGTTGACGCTGGTGCCGCGGCGGCCCGTGCATTACGGCCCGATCAACCCGAAGGAGGCGCGCGAGGTATTCATACGCGGCGCGCTGGTGGCGGGCGAGTACGACACCCGCGCGCCGTTCCTCGAGCACAACCGCGGCCTGCTGAAGGAGATCGAGGCGCTCGAGCACAAGGCGCGCCGTCGCGACGTGCTGGTGAACGAGGAGGCGATCTACGCCTTCTATGACGGCGTGGTGCCGGAGGGAATCGTCAACGGCGCGGGTTTCGAGAAGTGGCGGACGGAGGCCGAGCGGGCGAACCCCCGGCTCCTCTACCTGACGCGCGAGTACCTCATGCGCCACACGGCGGCCGGCATCACCGAGGCCCAATTCCCCGACCGCATCGAGGCGGGCGGCGCCGCGCTGAAGCTCGCGTACCGCTTCGAGCCGGGGCATCCGCTCGACGGGGTGACAGTGACGGCGCCGCTGCACCTGCTCAACCAGCTCGAGGCGGAGCCATTCGAGTGGCTGGTGCCGGGGTTGATCCGGGAGAAGGTGGCGCAGCTCTTCAAGACCCTGCCCAAGCAGTTCCGGCGGTACCTGGTTCCGCCGGCGCAACACGTGACCGCGTTCCTCACGGAATGCGAGGAACGAGAAACGAGAAACGAGAAACGGGAAGCGCTGGCAAGTGCGTTAGCACGTTACGTCCAGCGTGCGGCTGGGGAGCCCATATCGCCCGATTCATGGGAGCACGCGGACGTGCCAGCGCATTTGTTGATGAATTTCCGCGTGGTGGACGAGGCCGGGCGCGAACTCGCGGCGGGGCGCGACCTCGCTGCGCTCAAGGCGCAACTGGGCGAGGCCGCACAGCTGACTTTTGCGGACGCCGGGACGGGTATCGAAAAGAGCGGCATCCGCGCCTGGGACTTCGGCGAGCTGCCGGAGAAAATCGCGTTCACGCGCGGCGGGCGCCAGTTGACCGGTTATCCGGCCCTCGTGGACGAGGGCGAAAGCGTTGCCATCCGCCTGTTCGACACGGGCGCCGCGGCGGACGCGGCAATGCGCGGAGGGGTGCGGCGCCTGATGCGGCTCGCGCTCAAGGAGCAGATGAGGCAGCTCGACAGGAGCCTGCCCGGGCTCACGCAGGCGGCGCTCGTCTTGCGCGAGCTCGCGCCGGCCGACGACTGGAAAGAGAACCTCGTTACCGCCATCGCCGACCGCGCCTTCATCGGCGAGGACGACACACCGCGCGGGGCGAATGCGTTCGAGGCGCTCAAGCAGCGTGCGCGAACGCGGCTCCCGGCGGTGCGCGAGGCGGCCTGCCGGCTGTTCAGTTCCATCGCGGAGGAGTACCAGCGAGCGCAGCAGAAGCTCGCCGCAGCCGCAAAGTCGATTCCGCAACCCGCGGCGGATGTCCGTGCCCAGCTTGCGCGGCTGGTGTTCAAGGGCTTCCTGAGCGCCACGCCGTGGGACCGGTTGCATGACCTGCCGCGCTATTTGAAAGCGATGCAGTCGCGGCTCGACCAGTACGCCGCCGACCCGGAGCGCGACCAGCGCCACGCCGGGACCATCGCGGAGCTGTGGCGCCGCTACGCGGAGCGCGCAGCGAAGCTCGCCCGGACGGGCGCAACCGATGCCCGGCTGGAGGAATTCCGCTGGCGCATCGAGGAGCTTCGGGTATCGCTCTACGCGCAGGAGCTGAAGACCCCCTACCCGGTGTCCTACAAACGGCTCGACAAGCTGTGGTCGCAGATGCGCCCGTAGCCCCCTATGCGATTCGACCGTGCACCGGAGGAGGGTGTGGCCGTGCCGACGCTCCGGTGCAGCCCGGTTCTTGATGCGACCTCAAACGTTTGCACTTGTCGCGGCAAGGGCTGGCGGGCGGGTGGGGGCAAGTTCTATAATCTAAGGGACCGCGAAAAGATGAGCGGACGGGGAACCAGCGGGATCGGGGACGACTTTTCACACAGGAGATCAACAATGCGTATCACGAGATGGGCAGCGGTTGTCGCATCGGTTCTGGTCTTGCTTGCGGTCGGGTGCAGGGGCAACGTGCCGGTCTACGACGTGACCGGCGCTCCAGTTGCCGCTTCGAAGGCAAATCCCAGTCTCGACGAGGTTTCCAAGGCCATCCTGCGCGCCGGCGCGACCCTGGGCTGGCAGATGAAGGAAATCAAGCCTGGATACCTGGTCGGGACGCTGAACATCCGCAAGCACGTGGCGGTGGTGGACGTGAACTACAGCGTCAAGTCCTACAGCATCCAGTACAAGGACAGCACCGAGCTGGGCTACGACGGCGGGAACATCCACCCCAACTACAACGGCTGGATCCAGAACCTGGATAAGGGAATACGCGCTCAGTTGAGCACCCTTTAGCAGGAGGAGGATCGCGGGCGGGCGCGGCCGTTGGCGCGGGCCGCGTTTGCTCGGGGGCAGGGGACGTAGCGGACTGCGTCTGCAGCGCTCGACCGCTTGGCCTGGAAATTGCAAACTACAATTGATCGAGGCGAGAACCCAGGGGGGATATGCAAAAACCCGCTGTAGAACTGCTGCCGGACGAGCGCGCACTCAGCCCGCAGGAACTCGCGTTGGCCGAGTTGATCGTGACCACGCTCAATCTTGAAACACGGCCTTCCGAAATCGACCCGGAGGCTCCGCTTTACGGGGCGGGTCTCGGACTGGACTCGATCGATATACTGGAGATCGCGCTGGCCGTCTCCAAGGCTTACGGCATCCGGTTGCGATCGGACGACGGGAACAATCAGATGATATTCAGCTCGCTGCGCAGCCTGAACCAGCACATCCAGCAGCTCCGGGCCAAGTAGATGCGGCGTATTGCGAGCTGGCCATGGAAGGCGCTGATCGTCCTGGCGTGCGTCGCATACCAATACCTGGTTCACTCCTCGGTCGGTAACGCGCGGTCCGGCCTTTTCCACGTGATGCTGTTGTGGCTCCCCCTGGTGGCGCTCGCGGGGTGGATCCTGGTGCGCTCCAACAACAAGGCGTTGTGGCTGGCGGCCCTGTCGGCGGCGGGCGTGGTCGTTTTTCTGGTGGAGTATCAGGAACAGCTGGGACTCGCCGCGGTCAGCGGAATCGGCCATGCGACGGCCTACCTGTTTCTGTTGTGGTATTTCGGGCGCACGCTGGCGCGCGGAAGAGATCCGATCATTACGCGGTTTGCCCGCAGCGTGCATGGCGCGCTGCAGCCGGAAATGGAGCTCTTTACCCGCAAGGTGACCGTCGCCTGGTGCGTGTTTTTTGCCGTCCAGTTGATCGCTTCGGCACTGCTGTTGGCGTTTGCCCCTCTCAACTCTTGGTCGCTGTTCATCAACCTGCTCAATCTGCCTTTGCTCGCACTTATGTTCCTGGGGCAGATGGTTTACCGTAGGGTCCGCCACCCCGACTATCCACGAGCGTCCGTTTGGCAGGCGATCGAGGCGTTCACCAAGGATGCATCCCTCTCAAAAAGCGCGGAAGTGCGCTAGGAGTTTGTCGGGCTTAGGTCCGACAAACTCCTTAGCAGCCTGTCGGACACGTGAGTCCGACAGGCTGCTAGCATAGGCCCATGGCTTCTGCACCACTGGTTCGCGGATTTGGCGCCGGGGCGGCGTTTGCGTACCGTAAAGGATGCCGCCTGAGCGTTGAGCGGTTCCTGTGGGACGTAACGCGCCTGGCCGCGTCGCTTCCCGACCGGCGCTATCTCCTCAATCTCTGCGCGGATCGTTATCATTTTGCCGTTGGATTTGCGGCGGCTCTCTTGCGCCGGCAGGTCAACCTGCTGCCGCCCAACGAGACACCCGACCTGATCGAGCGGCTGGCCTCCCGATATCCCGGAGTCTATTGCCTGAGCGACAGGATGACGGGACTCCAGTCGCTTGAAACGGTGCTCTTCCCGGAGCTGGACGATCCCGGGATGGCGGCACTCCCGATTCCCGATGTGCCGGAGACTCAGGTCGCGGCCATCGTCTTTACATCGGGATCCACCGGCGAGCCCGTGCCTTATTGCAAGACCTGGGGCAGCCTGGTCCGCGTCGCGCTGGCGGAGATCGAGATCCTTCACCTGCGCGCGCGGTCGGGCATGGCGCTGATCGGCACGGTGCCACCCCAGCATGTGTTCGGGCTTGAAGCCACCGTGCTGATGGTCATGCAGGGCGGCTTTGCGCTGCACGCCCGCCGCCCGTTCTACCCGGCCGACATCCGTGCCGAGCTGGCGTCGTTGCCGCGGCCGCGCGGCCTGGTGACCGCGCCGGTGCACCTGCGCGTGCTGCTCGCGGAAGCCGACGACTTGCCCCCGGCCGATTTCCTTCTGTGCGCCACAGCGCCCTTGTCGCCCCAACTGGCGGCACAGGCTGAAGCGCGCTTCGCCGCGCCCTTGTACGAGATCTACGGTTGCACGGAATCGGGCGGGATCGCCAGCCGCCGCACGATCGAGACCGGCGAGTGGCGTGCGATGAGGGATGTCACGCTGCGCACGGACGGCAGGGGAACCTGGGTCAAGGGCGGTCACGTCGAGATCGAGGTGCCGTTGGCCGACGTCATCGAATTGCGGGGCCGGGGACGATTCCTCCTGCACGGGCGCACCGCGGACCTGGTGAACATCGCGGGCAAGCGGACCTCGCTCGCGCATCTCAACTACCACCTCAACTCGATCGAGGGCGTGCGCGACGGCGCGTTCGCCGTTCCCGAGCAGGAGGGCGAGGCGGTGACCCGACTGGCGGCCTACGTGGTGGCGCCGGGGCTCACCAGCGAGACCCTGATGAATGCGCTGCGCAAGCGCATCGACGCTGCATTCCTGCCTCGCCCGCTACATTTCGTGGACGCCTTGCCGCGCAATGAAACCGGGAAGCTGCCGCGCCAGGCGCTCGACGAGTTCGAGGCGACGCTGGCAAGGAAAACCGGCTAGAAGTCGCCATGAACACCATCCCTCTCGTCCGCGGCCACAGTGCCCGCGCCGTATTCGCCTATCGCGAGGGGCGGGCCGTCGGTATCGAGGAGTTTCTCCGGGACGTGTGGCGACTCGCAGCAGAGCTGCCGGAGCGGCGGCACGTGTTCAATCTCTGCACCGACCGCTACCGGTTCGCCGTCGGTTTCTCTGCGGCGCTGCTGCGGCGGCAGGTCAGCCTGCTGCCGCCGAACACGACGCCCGACCTGATCGCCAGGCTGGTTGCCGAGTATCCCGACGTCTATTGCCTGAGCGACGGAGCGGCGGGACCTGCCGGTCTGCAGACGGTGTCCTTCGTGGAACCGGCCGGCTACGGACCGGCAACGCCGCTGGTCCCGGACGTGCCGGAGGCGCATATGGCCGCCGTTGGTTTCACTTCCGGTTCCACCGGGGAGCCCGTGCCTTATGTCAAGACCTGGGGCAACCTGGTCCGCAGCGCCCTGGGCGAGATCGATCGGCTGGACTTGCGAGCGCGGCCCGGCATGGCCGTGCTCGGCACCGTTCCGCCGCAGCACGCATATGGCCTGGAATCCACCGTGCTGATGGTCATGCAGGGCGGCCTCGCGCTGCACGCCCGGCGGCCGTTCTATCCTGCTGATATCCGCGCGGACCTGGCGTCGTTGCACCGGCCGCGCTGCCTGGTGACCACGCCGGTGCACCTGCGCGTGATGCTGGCCGAGCCGGATGAAGTGCCGCCGGCCGACCTCGTGTTGTGCGCCACGGCCCCGCTGTCGCCGCAGCTGGCGGCGCAAGCGGAGGCGCGCTTCGGCGCGCCTCTCTACGAAATCTACGGCTGTACCGAAGCCGGGCAAGTCGCGACCCGGCGCACCGTCGAAACCGGCGAATGGCGCCTGCTGCCGGGCCTCACGCTGCGCACGGACGGCAAGGGCACCTGGGTCAAGGGCGGGCACGTGGAGACGGAGCTCCTGCTTGCCGACGTCATCGAGCTGCGCGGCCGCGCGAAATTCCTGCTGCACGGCCGTACCGCGGACCTGGTGAATATCGCGGGCAAGCGCACCTCGCTCGCGCATCTCAACTATCACCTGAACTCGATCGAAGGCGTGCTCGACGGGGTGTTTGTCGCCCCCGAAGCGGAAGGCGAGGCAGTCGAGCGCTTGATGGCATTCGTGGTCGCGCCGGGGCATACGAGCGAGGCGCTGATGGAGGCGCTCCGCCAGCGCATCGATCCCGCCTTTCTGCCGCGCCCGCTGTGTCTGGTCGATGTGTTGCCGCGCAACGCGACCGGCAAGCTGCCGCGCCAATCGCTCAACCGGATTGCGGCCGAATTCGGATCGACGACGGAACCAGGATGACGGTGACCGAAAAGGTCTTCGAGCACGATCACCCAGCGTCGCAAGGGCATTTTCCCGGCAATCCCATCATCCCGGGCGCGGTATTGCTGGGCGCAACCCTGCAGGCGATCGAGGCCGATCTCGGCATCAGTCTCGCGCCGTTCCAGATCAGGTCGGCCAAGTTTCTGCATCCGGCCCGGCCCGGCGACCGCGTCCTGATCGAGTTTTCCCGTACTGCCCGGGGCGAGATCAAGTTCACCTGCGCCGTGGAGGGCAGAGCGGTGCTGACCGGCCAGATCGGGAGTCCATAGACCGTGACAGCGCAGCGTGTGATTCATTATGTTATGGGCTCCAAATGCCAGGCACTGCCGACAGCGAAGTGAATCGACCGCAGGCGCCGGAATGGACGTCGGCGCCGGAACGCAGCACCATGCTGGCGTTGCGGTCGATCGCGTGGGTGGGGCTAGCGCTGGGGCGGCCGCTGGCGCGGCTGCTGCTCTATCCCATCACTCTCTACTTCGTGATGTTCTCCATCAGGCCGCGGACCGCCTCGCTCCAGTATCTGAGCCGGGTGCTGGGGCGGAACGTGGGCATGGCGGACACGTTTCGCCACTACCACACCTTCGCGGCCGTCATACTCGACCGGCTTTACCTCCTCAAGGAGCAATTCTCCCGGTTCGATGTGCAGGTCCACGGCGCCGAGATCGTTGAAGAGCTGATTGCGGCGGGGAAAGGTTGCGTGCTGCTCGGCGCTCACATGGGCAGCTTCGAGATCATACGGTCCGCCGGAAGGGCGCGCGGGTTCAAGGTCAGCATGGTGATGTACGAGGGGAACGCGAGGAAAATCCGGAAATTGCTCAAAGCCATCAATCCGGTTTTGCAGATGGAGGTCATCGGCCTGGGGAGCGTGGATTCCATGCTCAAGGTCGAAGCCGCGCTGGCGCGCGGCGAATTCGTGGGCCTGCTGGCGGACCGGACGATCAAGGGCGGGGGCACGGTATCCTGCCCCTTCTTCGGCGAACCGGCCGCTTTCCCGGTGGGGCCGGTCCGGATTGCCGCGATGCTGAAACGGCCGGTCGCGCTGATGTTCGGGATCTATCGGGGCGGCAACCGCTACGAGGTCTACTTCGAGCGGTTGGCGGGGCTGGACCCGATCGTCGGCCGGGACCGCGATTCAATGACCGGGCACGTGTTGCGGCGCTACGCGGAACGCCTGGAGCATTATTGCCGTATCGCTCCGTACAACTGGTTCAACTTCTATGATTTCTGGCGGTAGCCCGGGCGCGCGCGATATGCGGGCGGTGCTGTTGCTGTTCGCCGCCGGCCTTTGTTCGCCCGGCGCCATCGCCGCTGAGGCAAATGAGCCTGACGCCTGGGACGTCACGCGGCTCATGCGCGAGCTGGGGGAGGTGAAGTCTGCCAAGGCGCGGTTCGTCGAGCGCAAGCACCTCGCGATACTGAGCGCGCCGCTGGAAGCCACGGGAACCCTGCTCTATACCGCGCCCGGCAGGCTCGAAAAGCATACGCTGACGCCCCGGCAGGAAAGCCTGGTGCTGGAGGGCGACCGGCTGACCCTCGAGAACCAGGAGCGCAATCAGCGCCGCACTTTCGCGCTGCAGGACCAGCCGGTGATCTGGGCCTTCGTCGAAAGCATACGCTCGACGCTGGCAGGCGACCTGGCGACGCTCACTCGCTTCTACGAGGCGAGCCTCGATGGCCGGGAGCGCCGGTGGCGCCTCACGCTCAAGCCGAGCGATCCCCGGATGCAGGACGTGGTGAACGAAATCCGCATCAGCGGCGACCGCAACTGGATCAACGCCATCGAGATCATCGAGACCAGCGGGGACCGCTCGGTGATGACGATCACGAGGGACAGTCCGTGAAAAGAGGCTCGAAACACAATGTAACCACAGATCAACACAGATGAACACGGATCATCTGTGGCTAATCCTGTTCTTGACGGTTTGCAATGATTTCAATTTCGCCGCGGTGGGCCGTTAGCGCCTGGCTGGTATTCGTCGCGGCGTGCATCGCCGTCATCGGCCGCACGACATTCACGACCGACATCTCCGCCTTCCTGCCGCGCTCGCCGACCCCCGAGCAACAGGTACTGGTGGAGCAATTGCGTGAGGGCGTAGTGTCGCGGCTCGTGCTGATCGGCATCGAGGGCGCTCCGCCGGAAGCGCTGGCGCAGGCGAGCAGGCGGCTCGCGGCGGAGCTGCGCAAACAGCAGGACTTTGTTGCCGTCGACAATGGCGAGGACACCGGCTCGGCCAGGGATAGCGATTTCCTGTGGCGCAACCGTTACCTGCTGAGCTCCGCCGTCACGCCGGAACGCTTTTCGGCAAGCGCGTTGCGCGAGAGCCTGGAGGAGCATCTGCGGCTGCTCGGCTCGCCCGCCGGCATGCTGGTGCGGCGCACGCTGCCCAGCGACCCCAGCGGCGAGCTGCTGCATCTCCTGGAGAGGCTGGAGGGACAGGCACGGCCCGCGACGCGCGGCGGAGTGTGGTTCTCGCGCGACGGCGAGCGGGCGCTGCTCGTCGCGCAGACCCGCGCCGCGGGCTACGACATCGACGCGCAGGAACGGGCGCTTGCCATGATCCGCGGCGCGTTTGCCCAGGCGGGCGGGAGCGACGCGAAGTTGCTGCTGGCCGGACCCGGGGTCATTTCAGTCGGCGCGCGCGCCTCCATCAAGGGCGATGCGTGGCGGTTCTCTCTGATCGCCACGGCGCTCATCGCAGCCATGCTGCTGGCGCTCTACCGTTCCCCACGGGTGCTGGTGCTGGGTCTCCTGCCGGTGGTGAGCGGGGCGCTCGCAGGCGTGGCGGCGGTGGGTCTCGGCTTTGGCGCGGTGCACGGAATCACGCTGGGCTTCGGCGTCACGCTGATCGGCGAAGGCGTGGACTACGCCATCTACCTGTTCACCCAGACCGCGCCCGGCATCGCGCCACAACGGGCGCTCGACCGGATCTGGCCCACGCTGCGGCTCGGGGTGCTGACCTCCATCTGCGGTTTCAGCGCGATGTTGTTCTCGAGCTTCACCGGGCTGGCCCAGCTCGGTTTGTTCTCCATCACCGGGCTCGTCGTCGCGGCAGCCGTCACGCGCTGGGTCCTGCCGGGATTGTTACCGCCGGGGTTCACGGGACCGGCGGTGGCGATCATCGGCCCCGGTGTGATGGCGGCGGTGCGGCGCGCGCCGGCGCTGCGTTACCCATTGCTGTTTGCGGTCGCGCTCGCCGCGGTAGTACTGGCCGCCCAGCGCGACACGCTATGGAGCGAAGACCTGGCTAGCCTGAGCCCCGTATCCCGCCCGGACCATCTGCTGGATCTGCAATTGCGCACGGACATCGGCGCGCCCGACGTACGCTATCTCGTCGTGATCAGTGCCCCGGGCGAGGAGGCTGCCCTGCAGGCAGCCGAGACGGTCGGGGCAACGCTGCGCAGGGCGTCGCAGATGGGCCTGTTGGAAGGATACGAATCTCCCGCGGATTACCTGCCCAGCCGGCAGGCGCAAGGCGCGCGCCAGGCCGCGCTGCCGGGGCCCGCGGTGCTGCGCGCAGACCTGCAACAGGCGCTACGGGGCCTGCCGTATCGCCGTCAGGTGTTCGAGCCTTTCCTCAAGGACGCAGCCGCGGCGCAGAACATGCCTCTGGTCGACCGCGGCAGTTTGCAGGGCACCCGTCTTGCGGTCAGGCTGGACACGCTGCTGGTGAAACGGGAGCACGGCTGGGCGGCCATGCTGCCCTTGCGGGGGGTGAACGATGCAGCGGGCATTGCCCGGGACATCAGCGCTCCGCCTGGCGCGCGGGCCGTGTTGCTGGATCTCAAGCGCGAGTCCGATCAACTCTACCGGACCTATCGCAGGGAAGCGCTGGCGTATTCGCTGCTCGGCGCCGCCGCGATCGTTGTCCTCCTGTTCGCGAGCCTGCGCTCGGCACGC
>Ga0180062_1000210_pt1 | contig 11356 bp, 12 predicted proteins | sample EasRivT45_16_10D_FD_121775 | JGI IMG/M metagenome (GOLD analysis project Ga0180062, IMG submission 121775) | Soil microbial communities from meander-bound floodplain in the East River, Colorado, USA - East River metaG ERMLIBT45_16_10D | ecosystem: Environmental > Terrestrial > Soil > Floodplain ... | reverse complement strand
TCTCTGAGCACCAGGATGGCGGCAACCCGCGGCATACTAACCCTCTGATTTCAGACGTATATATACAAAGCGGGAGAGGCCGCCCGGCCTCCCCCGCTGAAGCTTGTGAATTATACGGGAAACGGCCTCCAGCGGCAACGCGCCGGAAGGGGAAATTCCTGAACCACGAAGGACACAAAGGACACGAAGTGAATTCGAATAAAGGACCCTTTGTGTCCTTAGTGTCCTTTGTGGTTAAAGATTATCAGCGGAAGCCGAGAACGTCCGCCATGTCGAAGAGGCCGTTCTTCTTCGTCGCGACGAAACGCGCAGCGCGCACGGCGCCGCTGGCAAAGTTAGCGCGGCTCGAGGCACGGTGGGAAATTTCGAGCCGCTCACCGCTGCCGATGAACATCACGGTATGGTCGCCCACCAAGTCGCCACCACGCACGGCAGCGAAGCCTATCGTCTCGTCTTTGCGCTCGCCCGTCACGCCTTCGCGTCCATAGATCGCGTTCTTCCTGAGGTCGCGGCCAAGCGCGCGTGCAACCACTTCCCCCATGCGCAGCGCGGTCCCGGATGGCGCGTCCACCTTGTGCCGGTGATGCGCTTCCACGATCTCGACGTCGTAGCCCTTGCCGAGCGCCCCGGCCGCGACCTCGATCAATCGGAACGCGACGTTGACGCCCACGCTGAAATTGGGTGAGAGCACGATGGCGATGTCCCGCGCAGCGCCCGCGATCTCCTGCTTCTGCGCCTCGCCGAAGCCGGTGGTGCCGATCACCATGTTCACGCCCTGCTTGCGGCAGGCGGCGAGGTGGGCGACTGTGCCCTCGGGGCGGGTGAAATCGATGAGTACATCGACACCCGCGATCGACTTCGCGACATCATCGCCGATCATGACCCCGCAGGGCGAACCGGCCAGCTCACCGGCATCCCTGCCGATGTTGGGATTGCCCTTCTGCTCGAGCACGTTCACGAGCCTCAAGTCAGGCGCGCTCATCGCCGCCTCGACCAGAGCGCGGCCCATGCGCCCGGAGCCGCCTGCAACGGCTATCTTGATCTGTGCCATGTGCCCCTCTACCTCTGCACTTTTTGCTCCGGTTGAGCGCCGCCGGCCGGTGGTGCGGGCTTGCTCGCCTTCGCTGCGCCGATGCCGGCAGGCGCAGCGTCGCCTTCGATGCGCGCGAGCTTGTCGTCCTTGAACACCACCACGATCCGGCGCTGCTCCGTCACCGCGCCCTGCTTCATATGAAGATAGACGTAGTCCCAACGGTCGCCGCGGAACGGGTCGACCACCAGCGGCGTGCCGAGCGCGAACCGCACCTGGCTGCGCGTCATGCCGGGCTCAACCCTGGCGAGCATGTCCTGGGTGATGACGTTGCCTTGCTGTATGTCCATCTTGTACGGGGTAATAAGGTTGCAGCCGGCAACGAGCAATGCGACAAGGAGAATTACGCGCGGTGACATGGAGTGATTATGCGAATATGATAACCGACGCTCGACCATCCCAACAGGGACGTGCGGTGAGTTCGCCCAACGATCTCAAGACGATAGGCCTCAAAGCGACGCTGCCGCGTCTGCGCATCCTCGAGCTCTTCGAGAAGAGCACGGTGAGACACCTCTCCGCGGAGGACGTCTACAGGAACCTCATCAGGGACGGCACCGATACCGGCCTCGCGACGGTCTACCGCGTGCTGACCCAATTCGAGCAGGCGGGACTCCTCATCCGCCACCACTTCGAGACCGGCAAGGCGGTGTTCGAGCTCAACCGGGGCGGCCATCACGACCATCTCGTGTGCGTGCAATGCGGGCGCGTGGAGGAGTTTTTCGACGCCGAGATCGAGAAGCGGCAGGAGAGAATCGCCAAGGACCGCGGCTACAAGATCCAGGACCATTCGCTGCACCTCTACGCCGACTGCATCCGGGATAAGTGCCCCTACAGGAATCGAACCACATGACCGGCGTCGGCGAGCGCCGCGTGCGGCCGCACAGGGCAGTCTCCGAGCACGGACACGTCGGGAGGTAAGCCAGGACAATCAAGGCGATACCGCCGTGGATCTGCACCGGGGCCGTGCCGGCGGGCGTGTCCGATTGAGAAAATATTGCACGATGACGCAGGGATGCCCGGCACGTGTGATAGCATCGCCAGCGTAGGAAAGGGGCCGGCATTCATCACGCCGCGGAACCGCGATGCCGTTCGCGAATATTGAAGGGATCAACACTCACTACGAGGTGCGCGGCGACGGCCCGCCCCTGCTGCTGCTGGCGCCCGTGGGATTCGACGACCCGATTTCACGCCGGTGGGCTGACCGCGTGTGGAGGGGGTTTCGCCCACTGGATGCGCTGGTCCCCGATTTTCGGCTTATCGTCTACGACCGGCGCGAGACAGGCAGATCGGGAGGCCTTATCGAGCCGCTCACCTGGGCACGGTTCGCGCAGCACGCCAAGGGGTTGCTCGACCATCTTGAAATCGAAGATGCGTTCCTGCTGGGTGGTTGCATGGGCTGCTCGGTTGCGCTTGCGCTGGGCGCGCTTTTCCCCGAGCGCTGCCGCGCGCTGCTGCTGCACTGGCCGGTCGGCGGGTTCCACTGGCTGAACAGGGGCCGCGCCAACTGCGACCGCCATATTGCGTTTGCGCGGCAACATGGGCTCGAGGGAGTGGCCGAGCGCGCGAGGAAGTCCGGATTTTTCTGGAACGATCCGGAGTCCGGACCGTGGTCCTCCGTAATCGCTTCCGATAGCGCATTCGCGGACTCGTTCATCCGCCAGGATCTCGACCACTATCTGCAAGTCGTCGCGCAATGCCGCGACAACCTCTTCGGCGACACCCTGCCTTCCGGCGCAACCGGCGAACAACTGTCGGCAATCAACGTGCCGGCGTTCATCATGCCGGGTGACGATGCCTTGCATACGACTTCCTGCGCGCAGGTATTGCGAGAACTCATGCCGCGAGCGAAGCTCTCGTCACTGAAACTGAACCAGCAGAACGCGACGACGATCACTCAGTGGGTCCGCGAATCCGCTGCCGTACGAGACGCAGGGCAAGCGGGCATGGCCGCCTGACCTTTCGTAGCAAGGCTCGGGGAGGAGTTCCTCGACGCCGAACCGGTTCACGTGGAACTTCTCAAGCAGATAACGAGGCAGCTCGACGCAGGGTGGGCGCACGTTTCATCGTGCCTGAGCGCTCCGCTGTCGGCGCCGGCGTGCAAGTCAGCCTGGACGTGGGTCACGTTGGCGCTCATCGTGATCGGCTTGATCATCCTCTGGAAGATTCTCGTCTGGCTGATCAGGCCCCTCCGGGTGTGGCTCGAGGAGATGGGAATGCGGGCGCGGGAGCAGAAAGTCGCGGACGAGGAAACGATGGCGCAGTACAAGGTGGACGACAGCAAGCTCTACGCGGATTCCGTTCCGGAAAACGTCGAGCAAAGAATCCGGGACGCGCTACTGGAGAAGAAGCTGACCGACCGGCAGCAGCGCCACCACCAATTGACGGGTGACAAGAAGGAAAGGTGATGATTCGAATCGCTTCGATTTGTGTCGTGGTGCTTTTCTTCGCAACGCCCGCGGCGGCGCAGTACCCGGAGCGCCCGGTGACGATTCTGTCGGGTTATCCCGCCGGCGGTATGGTGGACATTGTTGCGCGCCTGCTCGCCGAGGGCATGAGAGCGAAGTTCCCGAAAGGGATCCTGGTGGCGAACCGCACCGGCGCCGGCGGCGCAGTGGCGGCTGCGGAAGTCGCTACGGGTAAGCCCGACGGCTACACCATTGTGCTCACCCCTCTGTCCACGCTCGTTATCCAGCCGCAAATCCTTGATGTGCGCTTCAAGACGCCGGATGACTACGAGCCTGTCATCAACGTCGTGTCGTACTACCCACTGCTGGTGGTGAAGCCCGATGCGCCGTGGCAGAGCGCTCGGGAGTTCGTGGCGGAAGCGAAGGCGAATGCCGGGAAGTTCCGCGTTGGCTCGCCGGGCGAAGGTACTTCCAGCCACCTAAACCTCGAGGAGTTCATGCACGTGACTGGCGTGAAGCTGACGCACGTGCCCTACCGCGGTTGGGGCGAGTCCTCTCCGGCGCTGCTTGGCGGTCACATCGAGGCGCTGGTGGCCCAGCCCGGAGAAGCGAAGCCCATGGTGGACGGCAAGAGAATGCGCGCGCTGGTGGTGTTCCAGAACTCGCGCCATCCCGCTTTCCCGGACGCACCGACCGCGAAGGAGCTCGGCTGGAACGTCGCGAACGGCGTCTGGTTCCTGCTGATGGCGCCGAGGGGCACGCCCGCACCGGTGATCAAGTACCTGCACGACGCGGCAAGAGCAGCGATGGAAGACCCGGCGTTCGCTGCTGCCATGGAACTGCGCGGCGTGGACGTGGACTACCGCCCGGGCGATCAATTGCGCGCGGATCTCTGGCGGGAGTACAAGCTCCACACCGACATCCTGCGGCGGATCGGCATGATCAAGCAGTAGAACACGCCGCCAAGGCGCCAAGAAACGCAGGAGACAATAATGATGGATACCAGAACACCAAGAATCTGGTGACGAGTGTCAACTAAATCGTCAACTAACAAATCAACTAATTGAAGTCAGGCAATCGTTTTCATTCACTCACTACGAAGGAACAAGCAATGGCAAGCGTCGGATATCACGAGCCGGTAGAGGAGCTGTCCGACGAAACGCGCGACATGCATAGAGCGATCGTTTCGTTGATGGAGGAGTTAGAGGCCGTTGACTGGTATAACCAACGTGCCAATGCGTGCAAAGATGAAGATCTTAAGGCGATACTCGCGCACAATCGCGACGAGGAAAAGGAACACGCTTCCATGGTGCTGGAGTGGATTCGTCGCAAGGATCCAGTGTTTTCCAAAGAACTGAAAGACTACCTGTTCACCAAGAAACCCATCGCACATCAGTGAACATGCCGAGGGCAGCGCCGCGGTCGACCGGTCAAAATGTCGCTTGGTCCCTGCGGGGTGTTCGGGGGTGGGGCTAGTGCCACAGGTTGAGCCTAACTATAGGTCGAACGGACGGCCAGTCGGCGCTGTGCCATCTTCGGGCAACCTAACGGCCCGCCCGTTCACCAAGACGTTAATCTCCACGATTTCCCGCGTTCGTTGAACGGCGATCCATTCGCCCGTTCGAAGCCCTGCGGCCTCGGAACGGCCATCGCTAGAAATGGGCCGCACCCCGTCGGCCGCCTTGCGCGTCTTCGCGGTCGCATCCCCGCAAGCGGGGCGCGTCGAGGGGCGGAAGAGGGACCCTCTGGGATCTGACCCCCGGTGACGCGCATGGATCGGCATTCGAAGCGACGCGCCTTGATCGGCTCCACGGTCGCATCCCGCAAGCGGGCCCCTGCTCCACGCTCCGCCGATCCCTGCTCAACGTTTCGGCGCACCCTCCTTGCACCACGCGTAGAGCGCATCGTACACCACCCTCCCGTGCTTGAGCATTTCGTGGTCGTCCTTGAAATTCCGGGACAGTCCCAGTGAGACCGCGAGCAGCCCCGCTGCCTGCGGCGCCAGTTCCAGGCGCGCCGTGTCGGCGCCGCGCACGATGATCGCGAGTTGCGTCAGCGCGGGGTCCCCGGTCAGCCGGTACGTCCTCAGGAACGTATCGAAGCTGCACAACTCGCCATCGTGCGAGAAATGCACGTCCGGGATGTCATAGGGAATCGCTGCTTTCTCTCGCGCGGCCCGCAGCACCTCCTTGGGCGGCACATAGAGGAATTCCGCTTCGGGATCAATGAAGCGCGCGATGAGCCACGGGCAGGCGATGCGGTCTATCTTCGGGCGCTCGCGCGTGACCCACCGGGTAGAGGCTTCTATCGGCTTGCCGACAAGCGCGCCGCCCCTCGCCTTCCAGCCCTCCTCCAAACCACCCTCCAGGTAACGCGCATCGAAATCGAGCTCTCTCAGCGCTTTCGCGGCGCCCTGGCTCACTTCGTGGCCGTGCACGCAGTAGACAACGACGCTGCTCGCGCGCGGCAGCTCCTTCGCCCATGACGGGAGGACCGCCGGATCGCGCCGCAGCGCGCCGGCAGCCATATCGGGCGCCGCGCGGAATGCCGGGGACCGGCGAACATCGATAACGAGCGGCGCTTGCTTGCCCGTCAATGCCAACTTTAGTTCTGCTGCCGTGATGGAAGTGCTCATGGCTCTTGCCTCCTCTGAAGACTCGGTGATGCGGACGCCATTGTCCGCCGTGCGTCGACCATGGATCCAGTCGCGTAATCGCTGCCGGCAGCCGGAACGAAATTGACGAAGGCATCCAGCCCGCTCGCCACCTTGCCGCGATAGGGCATCGTGGATCCGCACGCGTTGAAGATAACCGTGCTCGGGTCGACCACGCGTGCGGTCCCGCTGCCGAGGTCTATATTCCACAACGGTCCCCCGAACGACATCAATGCAAGCAGGCTACCGTCCGCGGCAACCGCAAGTGCGCTGAACCCGGCATCCCACTGCTCCCGCCCCTGCAGCCGGATCTCGTGCTCCTTCACCTCGAAGCTGCCGGCATCGATCCGCCATAGCCGCGACTGCGCGTTGCTCGAAATGATCGCCGATCCCGAGCCATCCAGGACCATATCGGGGTCGCAGGTGAAGCGGGCCACGGACCAGTTCGGCAACTCGATTCTCCTAGTGAGCCGCCCATCGACGGAGTCATAGACCCGCACGCCATCCAGACCCAGCAGCCAGATTCGATTGCGCGCTTCATCGCGCCGCACGCGCAGGCCATCGCGCACGACGTCGCCGCCGGCGGCGCGCACAGTCTCTGTGCCTCGAACCGGGACGCTATCCTGGCTGCAGCCCGTCGTTACCATCATCGTAACGATCGAGATCCACAAAATGAATGCAATGATGATTCGCTTGCTCATGAGCACACTCCTTTTCCATTGGATCGGAGCAGCACTTGAGACGGAATTGTCTTTGCGGACCGGGTGTCTGCGATTGACCCGGCTAGGCGAGAACCCTGCCTGACGCGGCAGGGGCGCCTACACTGAAGATTGTTCGTTAATTGACGCATTTCGCCCCAATACCCCGTGCTCCTGCGAGCGCGGACCGTGCAGAACTTGGGCGAAATGCCTTGGGTAGACCGGGTGCCTGCTCTAAGCCCGATATGCGTGCACTTTATAACAGAGATGTGGTAATGTCAACACAAATGTGGACCCCTCCCCCTCCGCCCTTGTCGAGGCTCCCTTCGATCCGCCGGCGGTCACGGGGTTCGTGCATCTAACTCGCTGTATTAATACACCCATATGGCTGCTTTTCTGGCGTTACTGACCAGCCTGCCGACCGGAAACTCGACCCTACGCATGCGGGTATGGCGGGCGTTGAAGAATACGGGGTGCGGAGTCTTGCGTGACGGCGTCTATCTGTTGCCGCCGGAGGCTCCCCGCGCCGCAGCTCTGGCCGCAGCTGAGTCGGAAGTCAAAGCCGCCGGCGGGTTTGCGATGACAGTGGAGTTGAATTTCAAGACTCCCGCGCAGCTTGAATACGTACGCAAGCTGTTTGATCGCGGCAAGGAATACGGAGCGCTCGTTCAGAAGATCGGCGCCGCAAGAGCCGGCCTGCCGCGACTCGGTAAGCGCAAGGCGGGTACGCTGGTCCAGCGCTTGCGCCGGGCGTTTGACGAACTGGTCGAAGTCGATTTTTATCCCGGCCAGGCAAACTTGCAGGCCGGAGAGGCGATATCAGCCCTTGAGCGCGAAGCGCAAATGCTGTTTTCCGGCGGCGAGCCGCATTCCGCAAAGAGAAAAGTGCGCCGGCTTGACCCGACAAAATACCGTAGTCGCGTATGGGCAACGCGCAAGAATCTCTGGGTAGACCGCCTGGCCAGCGTTTGGCTGATCAGACGGTTCATAGACAAGAACGCAAAATTCACGTGGATCGATCGCCCGCGCGACCGTCCCAAGGGCTCTATCGGATTTGATTTCGATGGCGCCGAGTTCACGCACATCGACAGCCGCGTGACATTTGAGGTGCTCCAGGCGAGTTTCGGCCTAGATAACGACGAGGCGCTTGCATCGATCGGCCACGCTGTCCATTTTCTCGATATAGGCGGCATTCCGGTTGCAGACGCCAAGGGTCTCGAAACGATACTTAGAGGAATCCAGGCGAAGGCACGGAGTGACGATAAGATGGCTCTGGAAGCAATGAAGGTCTTCGACCTTTTTTACTCGGCTTACAAGCACGTGAGGGCTGGGTAAGTCCAGCTGCCGTTCGCCCCCTCTTTATTGATTCGTGCCGAGCTTCAGCGCGCAGAGCGCCCATTCGGCGTCAAATTCCTGTTCTTTGTATTTCTCGGCGTCTCGGCGGTAAATCTCTTATTCAGGCTCGATCCCTGCCGCCTTGATTACCTTCGCCCACTTCGCCGATTCCGACACCTGGAATTTCGCCAGCTCCGCGGAGGTCGTGGTCCACGGCTCGATGCCGGTGGTCTTGAAAAAGGATTGCGCGGAAGGACCCCTGGTGGCGTTGATGAGCAGTTCCCGCAGGCGCTCGACGACGGCGGGCTGCGCCTTCGCCGGCACATAGGCCGCGAACCAGAAGGTCAGCTCGTAGCCCTTCACGCCGGCCTCGGCGATCGTCGGCAGCTCGGGCACGTTCGGCAGGCGCTTCGGGCTGCTCACGCCGAGCGCGCGCAGCTTGCCGGCCTGCACCTGCGGCAGCCCGGTGACGACGTCGGTGATCATCATGTCGATATGGCCGCCGACGAGATCGGTCACGGCCATCGGATTGCTCTTGTACGGAACGTGCACCAGCTGCAGCCCCGCCATCTGCTGGAACAGCTCGCTGGCAACCCGGCTCGAGGAGCTGCCGCTGCCGAAGGTGAGCTTGCCCGGCTGGCGCTGGGCGAGCGCGATAAACTCCTTGACGGTCTTCACCGGCACGCGGGGGTTCACGACCATGACCTGGCCGCCGCGCGCGAGCGCGGTGACGGGCGTGAAATCCCTGACCGGGTCATACGGAATCTTCTTGAACAGGTGCTCGTTCGCGGCATGCGTCGTGTTGGTCGCGATGAGGACCGTGTAGCCATCCGGTGCTGCCTTCGCGACCGCCTGGGCGGCGATAAAGCCGCTCGCGCCCGGCCGGTTGTCGATGACGACGTTCTGCCTGGTCTCGGCGGTGACCCCCTGCCCGAGCGAGCGGGCGAGCGTGTCGGTCGCGCTCCCGGCCGCGAACGGCACGAAAAACGTGACCGGCTTCGCCGGGTACTCCTGAGCCGTCGCCGCGGCAATTCCTCCGGCAACGGCGACGGCTAAACAAAAACCAACAAACCGGCGTCGGCTAAACATATCGGGTCTCCACTTGAATCAAATAAGGCGTGAATGAGGAGGCGTGATTGGTCAAAGCGCGCTCCATTATTCTTGCTTGATTATTTCTTGGCGTTCCTGGCGGTTCAATCATTGTTCTCGGTTCTCTCGGTGTCTTGGCGGTTCAATTCCTGTCTTGCCTTTCCTGGCATCTTGAGGGTTAATTCGCTCGGCAGCCGAGCTGATCCGCGAGGTCGAGAAAGCTCTCCGCATTGACGGTGAATTCCGCCTCGGACGCGAGGTCCGGGTTGCTGTAGCGACCGAATTCGTGCGGCCGCTTCACGAAGGCGGTCTTCAGGCCGCATCCTGCCGCCGCGCGCAGGTCGTGCTTGTGGGACGCGACCATCATGACCTCCTCCAGCTTGAAGTCCAGCCGGTCCGCAGCACCGAGGTACATCTCGGGATCCGGCTTGAAATGCCGGAAGGTGTCCGAGGAAAAGACGCAGTCCCACGCCAGCCCGCCGTGCTTCGCCATGTCCACGAGCAACCCCGTGTTGCCATTGGAGAGCGTCGCAACGACGAATTTCGACTTGAGCCGCTTGAGGCCACGCACCGCATCAGGCCAGGGCCTGAGACGGTGCCACACCAGGTTGAGATGCGCCTTCTCCGCCTCGGTGAGCGTGGCGATCCTGAACTGCGTCAGCACGTCCTCCAGGATCGCCCGGTGGATGATGTCGATCTTCTCGAACGGCGCCTCGCCCCGCCGCACCCGGTCCATCGCCGGCCGGTAGCCGGCGCGCCAGGCCTTGGCGAACTTCGCCGCGTTGACGCGCAGCCCCTTGGTGCGCGCCAGCTCGCGCACCTCGCGCGCGACCGAGCCGTGCCAGTCCACCACGGTGCCGAAGACGTCGAACGTGAGAGCCTTGATTCCGTGAGCCTGTGTGATCATCAATATTGTCGCTTTTCCTAGCGTGCTTGGCGGTTCAAATCTGGTCTTGTCCTTCCTTGGCGGTTCAGTACTTGATTCCCAACATCTCCGCCGCATGCTTGCGCGTCGTTTCGGTGATCTTCACCCCGCCCAGCATGCGCGCGATCTCCTCCACGCGCTGGCTCCTGTCCAGCACCGTCACCCGGGAGAGCACCTTGCCGTTCGCAGTGGTCTTGGTCACCTGCCATTGCTGATCGGCCGCTGCCGCGACCTGGGGCAGATGGGTGATGCACATCACCTGGTGCCTGCCTCCGAGCTGCTTCAGCATCCTGCCCACGATCTCCGCCACGCGCCCGCCGATGCCCGCGTCCACCTCGTCGAAGATCAGCGTCGGCACCTGAGCCACCCGGCTCACCACCGTCTGCACTGCGAGCGACAGGCGCGACAGCTCGCCGCCCGAGGCCACTTTCGCCAGCGGTTGCAACGCCATGCCTTTGTGGGCGGAAACCAGGAACTCGACGTTCTCCAGCCCATATGCGGTGAGTTCCGCCGCCGCACGAAGTCCCGCCTCAAACTGGCCTCCGGTCATTGCCAGCTCCTGCATGGCGGCAGTGACCTGTTCCGACAGTTTCTTCGCTGCCTTCTTTCTTCCGGCCGATAGCTTTCTCGCTTCGGCCAGACAAGCCGCGCGCGCCTCGTCCTCCAGCTTGCTCAGTGCCTCCGCATTGCCGCCCTCACCGAGCTCCAGCAGCCGCGCCTTGGCGGTCTCCAGCTCCACCGGCAACTCCGCGGGCGGGACCCGGTACTTGCGCGCTGCTGTGTGTATGGCGTCGAGCCGCCCCTCGACCTCGCGCAGCCGCTGGGGATCGAGATCGAGGCGCTCGCCGTAATGGCGCAGCGCGTAAGTGGCTTCCTGGAGCTGTACCCGCGCCGGCTCGAGCAGATCGAGAATCTCCTTGAGCCGGGTGTCGTATTCGAGCAGCCCATTCAGCCTGCTGAGGACGGCGTTGAGTTGCGCGAGGCTGGAGCGATCTCCTTCGGAAAGAGCTTCGATCGCGAGCTGTGCTGCCTCGATCAGGCTCGCCGCATGCGCAAGGCGCGAATGCTCGGCTGTCAACTCCGGCCACTCGTCCGCGCTGAACTTGAGACCCTCGAGCTCGCGCGCCTGCCATTCGAGCTGCTCGCGCTCGGCAGCGAACG
>Ga0180062_1000207_pt1 | contig 11443 bp, 7 predicted proteins | sample EasRivT45_16_10D_FD_121775 | JGI IMG/M metagenome (GOLD analysis project Ga0180062, IMG submission 121775) | Soil microbial communities from meander-bound floodplain in the East River, Colorado, USA - East River metaG ERMLIBT45_16_10D | ecosystem: Environmental > Terrestrial > Soil > Floodplain ... | reverse complement strand
CTGAATCCGCTGGACAGCAGCAGATCTGACAGCTTCGAGACCAGATCCTCCAGATCGATCTGATCCAGCAGGTCGCCAGTGTACTTGGTGTATCGATATTTCATCGGTTACCAAGGCCGACCTGAAGGTCGGCCTCTACGTCTGTTCGTCGTCGCCGTCTACGTCTGTTCGTCGTCGCCCTCTACGTCTGTTCGTCGTCGCACCCTCTATCCTCGTAGTCCTCTATGTTCGTAGAGGCGGACCTTTAGGTCCGCCTTCAGTTGTAGTACTTCTTCTTCCCGGCCGGGGCCGACGGGATCGTCCGCTCTTCGTCCCTGAACTTGTCTTCGCGGGAGGGCCGCCGCGCCGGCGTCTCCGTCGCCTGGTAGCCGCGCTCCTCGCTGCGGCCGATCTTCTTCAACGCGTACAGCCCTTCGAGGACGAAGTCGACGCCTGCTGCAAGCAGCGCAGGCGATGCATCGGGCGGAATGCCCGCTGCGTGGGCGAGTTCAACGAGGCCCTGAACGTCGCGTGCGTGCCCCAGGATTGCCTTCGTCCCCATGGTGTCGGCCAGCGGCAGACTGCCACCCAGATCGAACCACTCGATGACCTGGCGCGTTTCCAGGTGCGAGATGTAGCCGTCCGCCACGTTGGCGACCGCAGCGCGAATCAACTCCCGGCCTACGCTTTCGGCGCCTTTCAGTTCGCCCTCGTACTCCATCTCGAACTTGCCGGTAATGGAGGGAAGCGCCGCGTATACGTCAGTCACGCGCGCCACCGCGCACTCCTCGCGGTTCATCAACGCGCGGCGCTCGGCGTTCGACACGACGTTTTCCATTGCCGAGATCGGGAGCCGCTGGCTGACACCGGAGCGCTTGTCGACCCGCCGGTCTTGCCTCGCCTGGAACGCAATCTCTTCGACGACTTCCGCGACAAACGCGGGCACCTCTGTCCGGGGGCCCACGTCATCGCGCTTCAGCCACGCTTCCTGTGCGGTGATCACCATCGCATCTCCGCGGCCCGCCGGGTAGTGTGTGCGAATCTCCGAACCGATGCGGTCCTTGAGCGGCGTGATGATCTTGCCGCGCGCGGTGTAGTCCTCCGGATTGGCGGTGAAGGCCATCATCACATCCAGCGGCAGGCGCACGGGGTAGCCCTTAATCTGGACATCGCCTTCCTGCAGGATGTTGAAGAGCCCGACCTGGATCTTCCCGGCCAGATCCGGCAGCTCGTTGATCGCGAAGATCCCGCGGTTCGCCCGTGGCAGCAGCCCGTAGTGCATCGTCAACTCGCTCGAAAGCTGAAGACCGGCCTTCGCCGCCTTGATCGGGTCGATGTCGCCGACCATGTCGGCAATGGTGACGTCCGGCGTCGCGAGCTTTTCCACATACCGGGCGTCGCGGCTCAGCCACGCAATTGGAGCCTTCTCGCCCTCCGCCGACAGACGCGCGCGGCAGGCGCCGCAGATCGGGGCGAGCGGATCGTCATTGATCTCGCAGCCGGGCATAACCGGAATCTCATCGTCCAGCAGCGTGACGAGCGCACGAAGGAGGCGCGTTTTCGCCTGGCCGCGCAGGCCAAGGAGGATGAAATTATGCTGCGACAGAAGGGCGTTGACGAGTTGTGGCACGACGGTGTCGTCGTAGCCGACGATGCCGGGGAAGAGTGTTTCGCCGGCGCGCAGCTTGCGAATCAGGTTGTCGCGGACTTCCTGATGCACGTCGCGGCGCGGCACCGTGCCATCGGCGATGGCGTGGCGCAGATCGCCGACGGTCGAGATCCCGGAGGGTCTGGGCATATTGGGATTCTACTAATGGTTAAGGCTCAATGCTCAATGCTCAAAGCTGAATAATCAATTAGACGCGCGCAACGCGTTGTCAGACGCACACCCGTGGGCATTGAGCGTTTCCGCCTTCGCTTTTGGCTTGGGCGAGACCTCGCCGCAGCGCTTCGCGCGGAGGCGGGTAGCATTGGGCATTGTGCCTTTCTTCGATTCTTCCCGCCCGCAGGTCTTCGCGCACCGCGGCGGGTGCGATCTCGGGCCTGAAAATACGATCACGGCGTTCGATCTCGGAATGGCCGCCAAGGCGGACGGCCTCGAGCTCGACGTGCATCTGTCGGCAGACGGAGTCGTGGTGGTCCATCACGATGAGACCCTCGACCGGACTACCGACGCGTTAGGGCCAGTGGCCGCAAAGACGGCGGATGAGCTCGCCCGCGTGGACGCAGGCTACCACTTCGAGCGCGGAGGCGCCTTTCCATTTCGCGGGCGGGGGATTGGCGTGCCGGCGCTGGCGGACGTGCTTCGTCGTTACCGTGGAGTGCCGACGATCATAGAAGTCAAGGTGTATACCGCCGCAATGGGTGACGCCGTGGCGCAGGAGATCCGTCGCGCAAACGCGCTCGACTACGTCTGCGTTGCGGGATACGGCGCGGCGAGCGCCCGTGCCGCGCGTGCCGCGCTCCAGGGGGTGCCGGCGAGCGCGTGCCACGCCGAGGTGCGGCTCGCGTTGTACCGTTCCTGGCTTCGGTGGCCGGTCCGCCGAGCGCCGTACCACACATACCAGGTGCCCGAGTTTGCCGAAGGGACGCGAATCGTCTCGCCGCGGTTCATCCAACATGCGCATCAGGCCGCCCTCAAGGTACAGGTATGGACCGTCGATGATGAGGCGGACATGTGCCGTCTTCTCGCGTGGGGCGTCGACGGCTTGATCAGCAACAGGCCGGATGTCGCCGTGCGCGTGCGCGACGAGTTCCTGGCCACGAAGGACACGAAGACGAGGTGAACCACGAAGGACACAAAGGACACGAAGCAATAGAACACGAAGAATTTCTTGTACAAAATGGTTTTGTGCTCTAACCTTTGTGTCTTCGTGACCTTTGTGGTTGACCCCGTCTTTGTGACCTTGCAGGACGTCCTCGATGCGCGCGTCCGCGTGTACTCCGCGATGCGCCCGTCGTCCATGCTGCGCCATCCGCTGCTCGAGGAATGGCTTGGCTGCGAGACGTGGGTCAAGCACGAGAATCACAATCCGACCGGCGCCTTCAAGATTCGTGGAGGTCTGAATCTCGTCGCGCAGCTGACGCCGGACGAACGTCGCCGCGGCGTCGTCAGCGCCAGCACGGGGAACCACGGGCAATCGATTGCCTTCGCCAGCCGCATCCACGGCGTAGCGTGCCGGATCTTCGTGCCCGAAGGGAACAACCCTGAAAAGAACGCCGCGATGCGCGCGTACGGGGCCGAGGTCATCGAACATGGGCGAGACTACGACGCCGCGCGGGAGCGTGTCGAAGAGCTCGTCGCGCAGAAGGGGTGGCGTTACATCCACTCGGCGAATGAGCCGCAGCTGATTGCGGGCGTTGGCACCTACGCGGCTGAGATGTTCGAGGAGATTCCCGATCTCGATTACGTGTTCGTCCCGATCGGTGGTGGCAGCGGCGCGTCCGGCTGCTGCGTAGTGCGCAGCGGCATTTCGTCAAAGACAAAGATTGTCGGGGTGCAGGCGTCGGGTGCGGATGCGTTTACCCGCTCGTGGCGCGGTCCGACGCGGGTGACCGCCGACCGTGTTGATACGTTCGCGGAAGGGATGGCCACACGCGTCACGTTCGACATGACGTTCGCGATTCTGAAGGAGCAGCTCGATGACATCGTGACGCTCGACGAGCCGGAACTGGAGGAAGGCGTTCGTGCCGCACTGCGGTTCACGCACAACCTCGCCGAAGGATCCGGCGCCGCGCCGATCGCGGCGGCGAAGAAGTACGGCGCGAAGCTGGCAGGGAAGAAGGTCGGCTGCGTGATGAGCGGCGGAAATATGGACACGAGGACGCTGAAGAGGATCCTGATCCGCGGACCCGAAGGGTCCGCGCCGCTCGAAAAGAGTTAATTCCGTGTCTCTGCGTCTCTGTGACCCGTCTCAGAACTCCAGCGTCACCCCAACGGACGGAACGATCGGGAACATCACGTCGAGCGGCTCGAAGGCACGGCCCGTGCGCCCGTCGATCCCCGGAGGCACCTGCCGCAGGTTCTCGCGGTTGAGGACGTTAATCACCTCGCCGAAGAGCGTGAGACGACGTCCGCCCCACTGGTACGTGCGATCGGCGCGAATGTCGAGACGCGAATACATGGGCACGCGCACGGTATTCCTTGTGGCGGACACGAAGTACGCATCAGGCGCGCGTCGCTCGAGGTACCCGACGATTGGTCGATTCGAGCCGAACCTCCACCGCGCATTCACGCTCATCCGATCCGACACCAGGTAACGTCCGAATAGCGACACGCCGTGACGCTGGTCGAAGTCACCGTCAAACGTCTCGCCGGTGACACGGTCGGTGTAGCGCGTGCGGCCGAATGAATAGGCCACCCATCCGGACAACGCGTCTGGCGATTTCCGCTGCAGCATCAGCTCGACACCGCGCGACCATCCCTTCAGCCGGTTCTCGAATCGTGTCGTCGCTGACGGAACCCGCAGAACCTCGCGTACCAGCTGGAAATGTTGGCCGGGCAAATCGATCCGATCGCGCTCTTCCCGGTTGTAGACGGTGACCTGCACTCGCGTGGCGGCGCCCAGCCGGCCTTCGACACCGGCGTCCACGTTGAAGGCGCGCTCCGCACGCAGGTCTGGCGCGCCTCTACGTCCGACGATCTGGGCGATCTCGGGGAACTGGTGTTGAACGCTGGCTCCGGCAACAAGGGTCAGGCCCGCGGGACGTTGCCATTCCACCTGCAGCCATGGAGACGTGGCCCACTCGCCGTTGAGACCGAACCGGTCGATACGGGCGCCGGGTGTGATCGTGACCTTGCCACGCGTCCAGTGGATCTGGCCGTAGGCGCCGGCGCTGGTGGTGGCGCGATCGAAGTCCTCGCCACCGAGAATGCGCCACCCTGGAACGCGGAACGCATGGTGTTGCCCCTGGTTCTCTCGCAGGACGGACGCGCCCGCTTCGATGAAACGATTCGTGCCCGGGCTAAACCCAACCTCCATCCGATAGCCGGCATCCCGGCCGTGGCCGTGCCCGACTGTGACGGACTCACCTGTGTCGTTCCTGTACGACTCACCAACGACGAACATCTGATGCGTCAGAGCAAGCCTTGGCGAGATGGAGTGCCGCCACGCCACGCTGCCCAGCCAGCCGACGTGCGCCGCCTGGCCCAGGCCGGTGGGGTCACCGATATCTTCGGCCGACCTGTCAAGGCGTGACCGCCCGCCGACGAGGGTCGCCTGGAGCTGGTGTCGCTCCGACACGTCGTAGACGACCTTCGAAAAGAGATCGCTGAAGCCGAACGCAATGCTCGAATCCCTCAGTACTTGCTTCAGGAACAGATCGAGATAGCTTCGCCGCCCGGACACGAGCCACGAACCGCGCGAGGCGGCGCCGAGCGGACCTTCGGCGGTGACCGAGGCGCTGGTCCCACTGGCCGTCAGGTTGTACCGCGCACGCTGGCGCGATCCCTCCCGCGCGGCGAAATCCAGCTCAGCTCCCAGGCGCCGGCCGAAGCGTTGGGGATATGCGCCGCGCAGCAGCGATACATGATCGAGGACGTCGCTATTGATCATGGACACAGATCCACCGTCCTCGATCAATTTGATCGCGTGCATCAGGAAGGTGGCCGGGACGTCATCGAGCCTGTAGTTCAAGTGCTGAAAGCCATGCCCCCGGACACTCAGCTCGCTGTAGAAATCGTCCGAGGCGTTCACGCCCGCGAGCGCCTGCACGGCGCGCAGCGGATCGTCGAGCGTCATCCCGCCAAGCTGCCGCAGTTCCGCGCTGCCGAGAGACTGCTGGCCGGCTACGCCGCTCTCGCGCACACCGAATACGTCTCCACGCACGATGACCCCTTCGTCGTATGCGGTCGTCCCCTCGCTCAAGCGGATGACGACGTCGTTGTCGCCGGGTCGCATGTCGACGTCGCGCTTCGAGAACGCGTACCCGACCAGGGAGATGTGGAGCTCGTACGTGGCCGGAGAAAGGCCGTCGAAGCGGAACCGGCCCTCCGCGTCGGTCGTCGTGGATTGCGGCGGGGCGGCCACTTCCACGAGCACACCGTCGAGTGCCTGGCTCGTACGCGCGTCGACGACCGCGCCGACGATGACGCCGGTCGGCGCCTGCGCGTACGCCGGCGAGGAAAGTGAAAAGAGGAGAATTGAAGAATTGACGAAGGTACGAATCGACGAATGTATTGTCAGATTGAAATCTCGCAATCAAGATCCCTGAACGTGTCGATTCGTCAGTCCGACAAGTCGCTGTCCAGGATGCGCCGCGCTCGCCTGAAAACAGTTTCCATCATGCGTGGCGTGAGTTTGCCCGTATTCGTGTTCTGACGGCTCGGGTGATAGCAGCCGATCAGCAAAGGCAATCCGTCTCCCATTGTGGTGACGACGCCATGACCGAATTGCGGTCGTGGCGACGGCTTCACGCCTCTGCGTTTCAACAACTGCAGCCACGCATCGAACCCGATCTTCCCGAGCGCGACGACGACACGGACCTTGGACAGCTGCGCGAGCTCTACCTCGAGATGATCGAGGCAGCGCGTGATCTCCTCCGGCCGCGGTTTGTTCTCAGGCGGCGCGCATCGGACCGCCGAGAGGATGTATGCGTCGGTGAGATGCAATCCATCATCAGGATGTCGCGATGTCGGGATGTTCGCAAAGCCGATCCGATGGAGCGCGGACATCAGGAAATCGCCTGAGCCGTCCCCGGTGAACACGCGTCCAGTTCGATTGGCGCCATGCGCGGCGGGTGCAAGTCCCACGAGGAGTAATCGCGCGTCCGGGTCGCCAAATCCGGGAACGGGGCGGCCCCAGTACGTGTCATAACGATGTGCGCGTTTCTTCTCCTGCGCGACCCGGCGACAGTAATGTCGCAAGCGCGGGCACCGTTCGCACGAGACAATGGACTGGTGAACCTCAGCGAGTCCCGGCGGAAGTTCGACGCTCAACTGTTTCATGAGAATCAATGGGCGCTACAATAGTGGGTTGTAAGAGGTCATGACCGGCGTGCTGTTGACCTTACCATCGGGCCGGGCCGTTGTCGCGGCCGTATCGCGCGTTTGAAGGCCGGTTGTGACCATTACTCAATCGGTTCGGACGGTCCAGTAGAGAATCAATGCGGAACACTGCCCCTAAAGATGCGGCCGAGCTCGAAGCGCTCGAGACCCGCGAATGGCTCGAGTCGCTGGACTATGTCCTGCAGTCCGGCGGGCCCGCACGCGTCAGCCGCCTCCTTCGTGAGCTAGCCGATCATGCGCGCCGCAACGGCGTCAAGCAGCCCTTCACCGCCAACACTCCCTACATCAACACTATTCCGACAGCCGAGCAGCCGCCGTTCCCCGGCAGTCGCGAAATCGAGCGCCGGATCAAGAGCCTCGTGCGCTGGAACGCGTTGGCGATGGTCGTCAAAGCGAACAAGGTCGACGATGGGATCGGTGGGCACATCTCGACTTTCGCGTCGGCCGCCACGCTCTACGAAGTCGGCTTCAACCACTTCTTCAAGGGGAAAGGCGACGACCATGACGGCGACGTCATCTTCTTCCAGGGACACGCGGCGCCAGGCATCTATGCGCGTGCGTTTGTCGAAGGACGCATTCCGGCGGAACGCCTCGAAAACTTCCGGCGCGAGCTGAAGCCGAACGGCGGCCTCTCGTCGTATCCGCACCCGTGGCTGATGCCGGACTTCTGGGAGTTCCCGACCGTCTCGATGGGCCTGGGGCCCATTTGTGCGATCTACCAGGCGCGCTTCATGCGCTACCTCGAGGATCGCGGCCTGAAGAAGCGATCGGATTCGAAAGTCTGGGCGTTCCTCGGTGACGGCGAGACCGACGAACCCGAATCGCTCGGCGCCATCAGCCTCGCTTCCCGCGAAAAGCTCGACAACCTGATCTTCGTGATCAACTGCAACCTCCAGCGTCTCGACGGTCCGGTCCGCGGCAACGGCCAGATCATCCAGGAGCTCGAAGCGAACTTCCGTGGCGCCGGCTGGAACGTGATCAAGGTGCTGTGGGGCGGTGAATGGGATCAGCTGCTCGAGAAGGACAAGGACGGCCTTCTCGTCAAGCGCATGGGCGAGGTCGTCGACGGCGAATATCAGAAGTACGCGGTTGAATCGGGCGCGTACTTCCGCGAGCACTTCTGGGGCAAGTACCCACAGCTGCAGGATCTGGTCAGCCATCTGTCCGACGAGCAGCTGAAGAAACTCACCCTCGGCGGCCACGATCCGGTGAAGATGCACGCCGCCTACACCAACGCGGTCAGCACCATCGGGCAGCCTACCGTTGTCCTTGCGCGCACGATCAAGGGCTATGGCACCGGAGAAGCGGGTGAGGGGAAGAACATCACTCATCAGCAGAAGAAGATGAACGACGATGAGCTGCGCACCTTCCGCACGCGTTTCGGCATCCCGATCGCCGACGCTGACGTGGTGAAGGCGCCGTTCTATCGGCCGTCGGACAACAGCCCCGAAGTGACCTACATGCTCGAGCGCCGGAAGCAGCGTGGCGGATTCGTCCCCAGGCGCATCACCGAGTTCGAGCCGCTCAAGGTCGAGACCCTGCACGACTGCTTCATCGAGTTCGAGAAGGGCACCGAAGGACGCAAGGCGTCCACGACGATGGTGTTCGTGAGAATGCTAGCGAAGCTGCTGAAAGATAAGGAGCTGGGCGAGCTCATCGTGCCGATTGTCCCTGACGAAGCGCGCACATTCGGTATGGAGTCGCTCTTCCGGCAGGTCGGGATTTACTCGCACGTCGGCCAACTGTACGAGCCGGTCGACATGGACACGCTCCTCTACTACAAGGAAGCGAAAGAGGGGCAGATTCTCGAAGAGGGGATTACCGAGGCCGGCTCGATTTCCTCCTTCATCGCCGCCGGCACCGCGTATTCCACCCACGGTATCAACACCATCCCGTTCTTCATCTACTACTCGATGTTCGGCATGCAGCGCGTTGGCGACCTGGTATGGGCGGCTGCTGACTCGCGCGCGCGGGGGTTCCTGCTTGGCGGCACGGCTGGCCGGACGACGCTGGCGGGAGAGGGGCTGCAGCACCAGGACGGCCACAGCCATCTGCTGTCGCTGGCGGTGCCGAACCTGATTTCGTACGACCCGGCGTTTGCGTACGAGCTCGCGGTGATCATCGAGGACGGGATCCGCCGGATGTACGTCAAGGGCGAGAGCATCTTCTACTACATCACGGTGATGAACGAGACGTACGAGATGCCGCCGATGCCCGACGGCGTGCGGGACGGCATCCTCAAGGGGATGTATCGCTTCAAGGCATCCGATAAGAAGAAGGCGGGCAAGAAGGAGGGCGGTGCGCGAGCGCAGCTGCTCGGCAGCGGCGCGATCCTTCCCGAGGTGATCAAGGCCGCGAAGATCCTCGAAGATCAGTACGACGTCGCGGCGGATATCTGGAGCGTCACGAGCTACGCCGAGCTCTATCGCGACGGCCACGCCGTGGAGCGCTGGAATCGACTCCATCCAGGAGAGAAACCGCGCGTCCCGTACGTCACGCAGTGCTTCGAGGGCACCGAAGGCGTGATCGTCGCCGCGTCGGACTACGTGAAAATCCTGCCGGATGGCATCGACCGCTGGCTGCCGCGTCCGCTGACCTCGCTCGGGACCGACGGCTTCGGCCGCAGCGAGAACCGCGCCGCGCTCCGCGACTTCTTCGAAGTGGACGCGAAGTTTGTCGTCGCATCGACGCTGAGCGCGCTCGCGAAGGACGGCACGATCGCGACGGCGGTCGTCGAGAAGGCGATCAAGGACCTCGGGATCAATACCGAAAAGCCAAACCCGGCCACTTCCTGAACTCGTTTCGACATACGCTGAGACAAGCCACGGAGACACGGAGTCACGGAGCAAACCATAATCACATGGAAATCTCCGTGTCTTCGTGCCTCCGTGGCCCGTCGCAGTGAAGAGCGTTCGGAGTTAATGCGTGCAGGAATTCAAAGTTCCCGAACTGGGTGAGAACGTCTCGCAGGGGGACGTTGCCAAGATACTGGTGAAGGTCGGCGACACGATCGCACGCGAGCAGCCGGTACTGGAGCTCGAAACCGACAAGGCCACCATCGAAGTTCCCTCCTCCGTGGCCGGCGTCGTCAAGGACATCAGGGTCAAGCAGGGCGACAAGGTCCAGGTCGGCTCCGTCATTCTGACGGTTGACGAGAATGGCGCGGGCGCCGGCGCGCCGAAGGCTGCGGAGCAGGCGAAACAGGGCGAGCCGGCGAAACCAGCCCGCGAACAAGAGCCACAGCCTGAACAAAGACCCGATCAAAAGGTTGTCTCGATGCCGCGGCCGCCTTCCCCCGCTCCGCAGGCTTCGGCGCGCCAGGGCCAACCCGAGGCGCCACGAGCCGGCGGGCTTGCCGCGCCAAAGCCCACATCGGAGGCGCGGGCAGGCGGGCCTGCCGCGCTGAAGCTCACTCCAGAAGCGCGAGCGGAGGCGGGACCAGCGGCCCCGGCGTCTCCATCGGTCCGACGCCTCGCTCGCGAAATCGGTGTCGACGTCAACGAGGTGCACGGGAGCGGCCCGGACGGACGCATCTCGCAGGAAGACGTGAAGAAGCACGCCCGTCGGATCATGAGCAGCGTCAGCACCACGCTGACGCGCGGCAGCGGCGAGCCCGCCACGTCTGTGCCGTTGCCCGATTTCGAGAAATGGGGGCCCATCGAGCGGCAGCCGATGAGCAACATCCGCCGCAAGACCGCGGAGCACCTGAGTCACGCGTGGACGACTATTCCCCACGTGACGCAATTCGCCAAGGCGGACATCACGCCGATGGAGGAGCTTCGTGCGAAGTTCCGCAAGCAGGTGGAGGAGGCGGGCGGCAATCTCACGGTGACGGCCGTGCTCGTCAAGGTGCTTGCGGCCGCGGTGAAGCCGTTCCCGCAGTTCAACGCGTCGCTCGATGCCGGTAACAACGCGATCATCTACAAGAAGTACGTCAACGTCGGCGTGGCGGTGGACACGGAGTACGGCCTGCTCGTGCCCGTCATCCGTAACGCGGACCAGAAGAACATCACGCAGATCGCGGTCGAGATGCATCAGCTGTCCGAGAAGGCGCGCGCGAAGAAGCTGTCGCTCGACGAGATGAGCGGCGGCGGCATCAGCATCTCCAATCTGGGCGGCATCGGCGGCACGTACTTCACTCCGATCGTCAACTGGCCCGAAGTTGCGATCCTGGGCGTCTCGCGTGGCATCGTCGAGCCAGTCTGGCGCGCCGAGAAATTCGAACCGCGGCAGCTGCTGCCGCTATCGCTGTCCTACGACCACCGCGTCATTGACGGCGCCGATGCCATGCGCTTCCTTCGCTGGGTCGTTGAAGCTATCGAACAGCCCTTTCTCCTGTCACTCCTCGGCTGATGGCGCGCGACACCACTCAACTTGCTGTCCTCGGCGCCGGGCCGGGCGGCTACGCGGCCGCGTTTTATGCGGCCGATCTCGGCATGCAGGTCACGCTCGTCGACG
>Ga0180062_1000205_pt1 | contig 11488 bp, 19 predicted proteins | sample EasRivT45_16_10D_FD_121775 | JGI IMG/M metagenome (GOLD analysis project Ga0180062, IMG submission 121775) | Soil microbial communities from meander-bound floodplain in the East River, Colorado, USA - East River metaG ERMLIBT45_16_10D | ecosystem: Environmental > Terrestrial > Soil > Floodplain ... | reverse complement strand
TTGGCGGCCTCGACCGCCTTGCGGACCGCCTCCGACACCTCGTTCGCCTTGCCGGTCGCGACGCCGACCTTGCCCTTGCCGTCGCCCACCGCCACCAGGGCGTTGAACGAGAAGCGCCGGCCGCCCTTCACCACCTTGGCCACGCGGTTGATCGCGATCACGTTCTCGACGTGGTCGCCGCGCTCGCGGTCGCGGTCCCGGTCCCGCCGGGGTCCGCGCTCGCCGCGGCCGCCGCGGCCCCGGCGCGCCGGCTGAGCCGGTGCCTGTTCGGTGGCGGCCGGAGCCGCGCCCACTGCCTGTTCGTCCGCCATTTAGAACTCCAGTCCGCTGGCGCGCGCGCCGTCGGCGACGGCCTGCACGCGCCCATGGTATCGGTAACCGGCCCGGTCGAAGACCACGCTCGTGATCCCCGCGGCCTTGGCCTTCGAGGCGAGGAGCGTGCCCACGGCCTTGGCGCGGGCGACCTTGCCCGCCCCCTCGACCGCGACGCCCTCGCTGGTATCGCTCACGCCCAGCAGGGTCACGCCGAGATCGTCGTTGACGAGCTGGGCGTAGGTGTGCTTGAGCGACCGGAACACGACCAGGCGCGGCCGCTCCGCGGTGCCGGCGACCTTCTGCCGGACCCGCAGGTGCCGCCGGTACCGCAGCTCACGGCGCGTCTTGGGTGCATGAATGGGACGCATGATTACTTCGCTCCTGTCTTGCCGGCCTTGCGACGAACCTGCTCGCCCTGGTAGCGGATGCCCTTGCCCTTGTAGGGCTCGGGCGGGCGCACCGACCGGATCTCGGCGGCCACCTGGCCGACCAGCTCCTTGTCGGGTCCCTCGATCCGGACCAGCGTGTTGTTCTCCACCGTCAGCTTGATCCCCTTCGGCGCCTTCACCGGCACCTGGTGGGACAGGCCCACGATCAGGTTCAGCCCGTAGGGCTTGGCCTCGGCCTTGTAGCCGACGCCCTGGATCTCGAGCACCTTCTGGTAGCCCTTGGTCACGCCGTCCATCATGTTCTGCACCAGCGTGCGGGTCAGGCCGTGGAGCGCCTTGTGCCGGGTCTCCTCGGTCGGGCGCGTCACGGAGATGGTCCCCTCCGTGTGCTCGAGCTTCATCTCCGGGTGCAGGGACCGGTTCAGCTCGCCCTTGGGCCCCTTCACCGCAATCGAATTGCCCGAGAGCGTCACGGTGACGCCGGCCGGCACGGCCACGGGCTTCCTGCCGATACGCGACATGGCGCCTCCTACCAGACCACGGCGAGCAGCTCGCCGCCGAGGTTGGCCGTCCGCGCCTGGCGGTCGCTCATCAGCCCCTTGGGGGTCGAGACGATCGCCATGCCGAGGCCGTTCTTGACGCGCGGGAGGTCGCGGCACTTCACGTAGCGCCGGAGGCCCGGGGTCGACACGCGGCGGAGCTCGCGGATCACCGGGAGCTCGTTGTGGTACTTCAGGTAGAGGCGCAGGAGCCCGCGGCCACCGTCGTCGAGCATCTTGTACTCGGCGATGTAGTGGTTTTCCTGGAGCAAGCGCGCCAATTCCACTTTCAGCTTCGACGTCGGAACGTCGACCCGCCGGTGCCCGGCGGAGCAGGCGTTCCGGATGCGGGTCAGCATATCCGCGACGGGATCTGTCATGCTCATGGTTCTCGCGTCCCCTTACCAGCTGGCCTTGCGCACGCCGGGGATCTCCCCCTTCAGCGCGAGCTCACGGAAGCAGATTCGGCACAGGCCGAACTTGCGCAGAGTAGCGCGGGACCGCCCGCACCGCTGGCAGCGGCGGACGGCGCGCACCTTGAACTTCGGCGTACGCTTGGCTCTCTCGATCCAACAGGTCTTCGCCATCGTCTCTCCATTTGGCATCCCGGAGGATGCCCGGTTCACGCCACCTTGACCGGGGTCTCGCCGCGGAACGGCCAGCCGAATTCCCGGAGCAGCGCCATCGCGAGGTCATCCCGGCCCGCGGTCGTCACGATCGTGATGTCCATCCCGTGGAGCTTCTCGACCTTGTCGAAATCCACCTCGGGGAAGATCATCTGCTCCTTGATGCCGGTCGTATAGTTGCCCCGGCCGTCGAAGCTGCGATCCGACAGCCCGCGGAAGTCGCGGATGCGCGGGATCGACAGCGTGATGAACCGGTCGAGGAACTCGTACATCCGCGCGCCGCGCAGCGTCACCGACGCGCCCACCGGCATCCCGGCCCGGAGGCCGAAGTTGGCGATCGCCTTCTTGGCCCGCCGCACCACCGGCTTCTGCCCCGTCACCTGGGCCAGCTCGGCCACGACGGAGTCGAGCGCCTTCGGGTTCTTGCTCGCCTCGCCCAGCCCGACGTTCAGCACGACCTTCGCCAGCCGCGGCAGCTGCATCGGGTTCGTGATGCCGAACTGCTTGGCCAGGTTCGGCCGCACCACCTGGTCGTAGTGCGTGCGCAGGCGCGGGGTGCCCTCGGCGGCCTTCGGCTTCGGGTCGGTCGCGGCGGCGGCCGCCTTCTCGCGCGGGGCCTTGGTGGCGCCGCCCTTCGCGCCCTCGCCCTTCGCGGCGCCGGCCTTGGGCGCCTTCTCCTTGGTGTCTGCCATCTTACCTGCTCCTCGGAATCGGCTGCCCCGACTTCACCGCGATCCGCTCGACCGTCCCGTCGGCATCCCTGCGCCGCCGGGTGCGGGTCGGCTCGCCGCTCTTCGGGTCGAGCAGCATCGCCTTCGAATGGTGAATCGGCGCCTCGAACTGGACGATCCCGCCCTCGGTGGTCTGGGTCGGCCGCCGGTGCCGCTTCACGATGTTCACGCCCTCGACCGTCACCCGCCCGGTCTTCCGGTCGACCCGGAGGACCTTCCCCTGCTTGCCCTTGTCATCACCCGAGATGATCTGGACGGTGTCGCCCCGGGTGATCCGGAGCTTGAGCCGGACGACCGGCTTCTGCCGGACGCGCTTGGCCTTCTTGTAGACGAGCGGCTTCATGCTAGAGCACCTCCGGCGCCAGCGAGACGATCTTCATGTACCGCTTTTCGCGGAGTTCGCGGGCCACCGGGCCGAAGATGCGGGTCGCCCGCGGCTCGCCCTTGTCGTCGATGAGGACCGCGGCATTTTCGTCGAACCGGATATAGGACCCGTCCTTGCGGCGGGTCTCCTTCACGGTGCGCACGATCACCGCCTTCGCCACGTCGCCCTTCTTCACCTGGCCGGTCGGGATGGCGTCCTTGATCGCCACCACCACCGTGTCGCCGAGGCCGGCGTAGCGGCGCTTGCTGCCGCCGAGAACGCGGATGACCAGCGCCCGCCGGGCACCGGAGTTGTCCGCGATCCTGACAATGCTCTCTTGCTGAACCATGTGTTCCTCGAGTTCCGCGTACTGTTGGGGCGCACAGCTGTGCGCCCCGACCTATTTCGCCCGCTTCACGATCTCCAGCACCCGCCAGCGCACGGTCTTCGCCAGCGGGCGAGTCTCCATGATGCGGACGGTGTCGCCAATTTTGGCGCCGTGCTCGTCCCGCGCCTTCACCGAGGAGCTCCGGGTGATCTGCTTGCCGTAGACCGCGTGCGCGAACCGCCGCACCAGCTCCACGGTGACCGTCTTCGTCATCTTGTCGCTCGTGACGACCCCGGTGCGCGTCTTGCGCTGGGCGCGGGCCGCCTGCTCCGTCTCTGCCATGTCCGTTCCTCTTCCGTGTCTCGGCGTCGCCGCGGCTACTGCGCCGCGCGGGCCCGCAGGGCCGTCAGGATGCGGGCGATGTCCCGGCGCAGCGTCCGGAACCGCATCGGGTTGTCGATCGATTCGGTGGCCGAGCGGAAGCCCAGGTTGAAGCGCTCCGCCTTCAGCTCCACCAGCTTCTTCTCGAGCTCCTCCGTGGAAAGCTCGCGCAGCTCGCTCGCGTTCATGCCTCAGATCTCCTCGCGCTTGATGAAGCGCGTCGTCACGGGCAGCTTGGCCGCGGCGAGGGCGAGCGACTTCTTCGCCAGCTCCACCGTCACGCCTTCCACCTCGAACAGCACCCGGCCGGGCTTCACCACCGCCACCCAGCCCTCCGGATTGCCCTTGCCCTTGCCCATGCGGGTCTCGGCCGGCTTCTTCGTGATCGGCTTGTCCGGGAAGATCCGGATCCACACCTTGCCGCCGCGCTTCATCTCGCGGGTCATCGCGACACGCGCGGCCTCGATCTGCCGGTTGGAGATCCAGCCCGGCTCCAGCGACATCAGGGCGAACTCGCCGAACGCCACCGTGTTGCCCCGGGTGGCGTGGCCCCTGGTCCGGCCCTTGAACATCTTGCGGAACTTGACGCGCTTCGGTGCCAGCATGGTCGTCAGGCCCCCGTGCTGTAGGTGCGGCCGGAGACGTCCTCCACCACCTCACCCTTGAAGATCCACACCTTGATGCCGATCGTGCCGTAGGTCGTCTTCGCCGTGGAGGTCGCGTAGTCGATGTCCGCCCGGAGCGTGTGGAGCGGCACCCGGCCCTCGCGGTACCCCTCGGTCCGCGCGATCTCCGCGCCGCCGAGCCGGCCCGACACCCGGATCCGGATGCCCTGGGCGCCCATCCGCATCGCGCTCTGCACCGCGCGCTTCATCGCCCGGCGGAACGAGATCCGCTGCACCAGCTGGTGCGCGATGTTGTCGCCCACGAGCTGGGCCGACACCTCGGGCCGCTTGATCTCCTCGACGTTGATCGCCGCGTCCTTGCCGGTCAGCTGGGCCAGCTCGTCCCGCAGCTTGTCGACTTCAGCGCCCTTCTTGCCGATGACGACGCCCGGACGACCGGTGTGCACCGTGACCACGACCTTGCCCGGCTTGCGCTCGATGCGCACATCGGAGATCGCCGCGTTCTCGAGGCGCGCCTTGAGGTACTTCCGGATCAGCTCGTCTTCCTTGAGCAGCGCCGGCATGTCCTTGGCGGAGAACCAGCGGGACCGCCACTGCTTCACGATCCCGAGCCGGAACCCGATCGGATGTGTCTTCTGACCCATTAGTCGTTCCCCTTCTCCGCCACGTGAATCGTCACGTGGCTGGTCCGCTTCCGGATCGGGGTGGCCCGGCCCTGCGCCGCGGCCGTGAACCGCTTGAGCGGCTGCCCCATGTCGATCGTCGCCTTGGAGACGAACAGCGCGTCGACGTCGAAGGCCGCGCTTTCCTTCTGCGCGTGCTGCTCCGCGTTCGACACGGCCGAGCGGAGCGTCTTCTCGATCTGCCGCGCCGCCAGCTTCTTGTTGAACTTCAGGATCGCGTACGCCTCGTTCACATCCTTGCCGCGGATGAGATCGACGACGAGCCGCATCTTCCGGGGCGACTGGCGCACCAGCCGCTGGATCGCAGTCCCAGGCATGGTCACTCCGGCTTTGCCTTCTTGTCGGCCACGAGCCTGCCGCTGTGGCCGCGGAAGAGCCGCGTGGGCGCGAACTCGCCCAGCTTGTGCCCCACCATGTTCTCGGTCACGTACACCGGCACGAACTTGTTGCCGTTGTGCACGGCGAAGGTGTGGCCCACGAACTCGGGCAGGATCGTGCTCGCCCGGCTCCAGGTCTTCACGACCTTCTTCTCGTTCTTGCTGTTCATGATCTGGACCTTCAGGAGCAGCGACTCCTGAACGAACGGACCCTTCTTGATGCTGCGCGCCATGTGGTCTGTTCCCTCTCGGGCCTTACTTCGTGGCCTTGCCGCGGCGCCGGCCGCGGACGATCAGCTTGGTGGACGCCTTCTTCGGATGCCGCGTCTTCCGCCCTTCGGGCTTGCCCCACGGCGAAACCGGCGGGCGGCCGCCCGACGACTTGCCTTCACCGCCACCCAGCGGGTGGTCGACCGGGTTCTTCGCGACGCCGCGGACCTGCGGCCGCTTGCCCAGCCACCGGCTCTTGCCGGCCTTGCCGACCGAGAGCAGCTCGTGCTCCGAGTTGCCCACCTCGCCGATCGTGGCGAGGCAGCGGGCGTTGACCAGCCGCATTTCGGTCGAGCGGAGGCGGAGCGTCACGTGCCCGCCCTCCTTCGCCACCACCTGCGCGCCCGAGCCGGCCGAGCGGATCATCTGCCCGCCCTTGCCGATCTTGAGCTCGACGTTGTGCACCATCGTGCCGAGCGGGATCTCGCCCAGCGGCACCGCGTTGCCGATCCGGATGTCCGCGCCCGGGCCCGACACCACCGTGTCGCCCTGCTTGAGGCCGGCCGGGTGCAGGATGTAGCGCTTCTCGCCGTCGGCGTAGACCAGGAGCGCCAGGCGCGCGCTCCGGTTCGGATCGTATTCGATCTCGGCCACCTTGGCCGGGATCCCGAACTTGTTGCGCTTGAAGTCGATCTTTCGATACTGCCGCTTGTGCCCGCCGCCCTTATGCCGCGACGTCATGTGGCCGAGGTTGTTCCGGCCGCCCGACGCCTTGCGGGGCTCCAGGAGCGACTTCTCGGGCGTCGACCGGGTGATCTCGTCGAACCCGGACACCGAGCGGAAACGGGTACCCGGCGTCACCGGCCGGAACTGTCGGATGCTCATCGCGTCAGCCCTCGAAGACCGGAAGGGTCTCGCCGTCCTTGAGGACGATGATGGCCTTCTTCCACCGGGCGGTCGTGCCGCGCGTGCGGCCCCGCGTCACCTCGTGTCGCCGCATCTGCATCGTGCGGACGTCGGTGACGGTGACGCCGAACAGCTGCTTCAGCGCCTCCCGGATCTGATACTTGTTCGCCTCGGGGTGCACCTCGAGGGTGTACTCCCGGCGGGTCTGGAAGGCCGCCGAGCTCTTCTCGGTGACCACCGGACGGACGATCACTTCGTGCAGCGCGGGCATCTACTTGCCGCCTTTCTTCTTCTTCGGCGCCGCCTTGGCCTTCGGCTTCTTCGCCGCGGGCTTCCCGGCCGCAGGCTTCTTCGCCGCAGGCTTCATCGCGGCCTTTGCCTGGCGTGGGGCTTTGGCGGGCTTCTTCGCCGCCGGCTTCTTCCTCACGGGCGTTTCGGCCAGCTCCGCGCCCTCGCTCGGCTCCACCTCAGTGCCGGTCAGCGCGCCCTGCTCCACCACCACCGCATCGGCCCAGAGGATGTCGTAGGCCGAGGCCTCGGCATACGGCAGCACGTCCGCGTGCGGCAGATTCCGGGCGCTGAGATACGCGGCCCGCTTGATGCCGTGGGTCAGGACCAGGACCTTCTTCCCGTCGAAGCCCAGCTTCTCGATCAGCTCGGCCATCCGGCTCGTCTTGGGCTCCGTGAAGTCCATCACTTCGACCACCAGCAGCCGGCCCTCAGCCGCCCGGGCGTTGAGCGCGGACTTCCGAGCCAGCTGGCGCACCTTCCGCGGAATCCCCGTGCGGTAGTCGCGCGGCAGCGGGCCGAAGACCACGCCGCCGCCCCGCCAGTGCGGGGCGCGCGTCGAGCCCTGCCGGGCCCGGCCGGTGCCCTTCTGCTTCCACGGCTTCTGGTTGCCGCCCGACACCTCGCTCCGACCCTTGGCCTTCGCGGTGCCCTGGCGCTGGTTGTTCAGGAACACCTTCACGGCGTCATGCAACACCGACGGGTGCACCGTGCCATCGAAATAGTCGGCCGGCAGGGCGAACGGCGTCTTGAGCCGTGCGCCGGCGGCGTTGAACATCGGGGCCTCAATCATGGCGGCTCCTGCCTCCCTGCTTGGACACGGTCACGATGCCGTTCCGCGAGCCGGGGATCGCGCCCCGCACGAAGAGCAGATTGCGCTCGGCGTCCACCCGCACGACCGTCAGGCCGAGCCCGGTGTGGCGCGCGGCGCCGAGATGGCCGGGCATCTTCTTGCCCTTGATGACGCGCGAGGGATCGGTGCCGGGGCCGATGGAGCCCGGCTTCCGGTGGCGCGTGTTGCCGTGGGACGCCGGCCCGCCGCCGAACCCGTGGCGCTTGACCACGCCCTGGAACCCGCGGCCCTTGGTCGTGCCGGTCACCTTGACCAGCTCGCCCGCGGCGAAGATCTCCACGGTGACCGTGCTGCCGGGGGCCGGCGCCGCCTCGCCCGCGACCGGGAACTCGCGGATCACCTGCGGCGCGACCGTGAGGCCTGCCGCCTGCGCGTGGCCCAGCGCGGCCTTCGTGGTGCGGATGGGCCGGCGGCTGCCGAACCCGAGCTGCACCCGCTGGTCCCGCACCTGCACCACCTGGCAGGGGCCCGCCTCGATGATGGTCACCGGAGTGGCGGTGCCATCCTCGGCGAACACCCGCGTCATGCCGAGCTTGCGGCCGATGAGTCCGTTAGTCATGGCTACTCGACCTTGATCTCGACGTCGACACCGGCCGGCAGGTCGAGCTTCGTCAGCGCGTCCATCGTCTGCGGGCGCGAATCGTTGATGTCCAGCAGACGCTTGTGGGTGCGGAGCTCGAACTGCTCGCGGCTCTTCTTGTCCACGTGCGGGCTGCGCAGCACCGTCCAGCGCTCGATCTTCACCGGGAGCGGGATCGGCCCCGACACCTGCGCGCCGGTCTTCTCGGCGGTGCGCACGATGTCCGCCGCGGCCTGGTCCAGCACCACGTGATCGAACGCCTTCAAGCGGATGCGAATTCTCTGAGCCATCGTTCTCTCGTTTCCGGTTGCGGGGCAACGGGTGCGGAGGTTGGGAAGTTAGGAAGTCAGGAAGCTTCCTGTCTTCCTAACTTCCCAACTTCCTAACTTCCTAACCCTCTGCCTCCCTACTTCAAGATCTTCGCAACGACGCCGGCGCCGACCGTGCGGCCACCTTCACGGATGGCGAAGCGCAACTGCTCCTCCATCGCGATCGGGATGATCAGCTCGATCGTCATCTGGATGTTGTCGCCCGGCATCACCATCTCGACGCCGGCCGGCAGCTCGACCGAGCCTGTCACGTCCGTCGTCCGGAAGTAGAACTGGGGCCGGTAGCCCTTGAAGAACGGCGTGTGACGGCCGCCCTCTTCCTTGCGGAGCACGTACACCTCGGCCTCGAAGTGCGTGTGCGGGGTCACCGAGCCGGGCTTGGCGAGCACCATGCCGCGCTCGATCTCGTGCTTTTCCACGCCGCGGAGCAGCAGGCCGACGTTGTCGCCCGCCTGGCCGTCATCCAGCAGCTTGCGGAACATCTCGACGCCGGTGACGACCGACTTCTTGGTCGAGCCGAAGCCCACGAGCGCCACTTCCTCGCCGACCTTGATCTTGCCGCGCTCGATGCGGCCGGTCGCGACGGTGCCGCGGCCGGTGATCGAGAACACGTCCTCGACCGGCATCAGGAACGCCTTGTCGGTGTCGCGCACCGGCTCCGGGATGAAGGTGTCGATGGCGGTGTACAGCTCCTCGATCTTCGCCACGTACGCCTTGTCGCCCTCGATGGCCTTGGAGGCCGAGCCCCGGATGACCGGCGTGTCGTCGCCCGGATACTGGTAGGCGCTCAGCAGCTCGCGCACCTCGAGCTCGACCAGGTCGAGCAGCTCGGGGTCGTCCACCAGGTCGCACTTGTTCAGGAAGACCACGATCGCGGGCACGTTCACCTGGCGGGCCAGGAGGATGTGCTCGCGGGTCTGCGGCATCGGGCCGTCGGTGGCGGACACGACCAGGATGGCGCCGTCCATCTGCGCGGCCCCCGTGATCATGTTCTTCACGTAGTCGGCGTGGCCCGGGCAGTCCACGTGGGCGTAGTGGCGCTTCTCGGTCTCGTACTCGACGTGGGACGTCGCGATCGTCAGGATCTTCGTCGAGTCGCGCCGGCCCTGGGACTCGGAGGCCTTCGCCACCTCGTCGTACGAGATGTACTTGGTGCCCCAGCCCCTGTCGGACGACACCTTCGTCAGGGCGGCGGTGAGGGTCGTCTTCCCGTGGTCCACGTGGCCGATGGTGCCCACGTTCACATGCGGCTTCTTCCGCTCGAATTTCGCCTTCGCCATGGCTCGCTGTCCTGTTGCGTGTGAATGGTGCCTGCCTGCTGATGACCCTGGGGCTTCAGCTCTTCTGCTTGCTGATGATGCCTTCCGCGATGTTCTTCGGCACTTCCTCGTAATGATCGAACTGCATCGAGTACACGGCCCGGCCCTGCGTCATGCTGCGGAGCGTCGTCGAGTACCCGAACATCTCGGCCAGCGGCACGTCGGCCGCGACCACCTGCGCGTCGCCGCGCTGGGTCATGCCGCCCACCTTGCCGCGGCGGCTGGAGAGGTCGCCGATCACGTCGCCGAGGAAGTCCGACGGCGTCACGACCTCGACCTCCATCACCGGCTCGAGGAGCACGGGATGGGCCTGCCGCGCCGCCTCCTTCACCGCCATCGAGCCCGCGATCTTGAACGCCATTTCGCTGGAGTCCACGTCGTGGTAGCTGCCGTAGACCAGCGAGACCTTCACGTCCACCATCGGGTAGCCCGCCAGCACGCCGTTCTCCAGCGCCTCGCGGATCCCCGCCTCCACCGGCTTGATGAACTCCCGGGGGATCACGCCGCCCACGATCTTGTCCTCGAACACGAAGCCCTGGCCCGGCCCGGAGGGCTCGGCGTGGATCACCACGTGGCCGTACTGCCCCTTGCCGCCCGACTGCCGGATGAACTTGCCCTCGATGTTCTGGACCTTCTTCCGGATGGTCTCGCGGAAGGCCACCTGCGGCTTGCCGACATTGGCCTCGACCTTGAACTCGCGCTTCATCCGTTCCACGAGGATCTCGAGGTGCAGCTCGCCCATCCCGGCGATGATCACCTGCCCGGTCTCCTGGTCGGTGCGCACCCGGAACGTCGGGTCCTCCTCCTGCAGCTTCTGGAGGGCGATCGTCAGCTTGTCCTGGTCCGCCTTCGTCTTGGGCTCGATCGCCACGTCGATGACGGGGTTCGGGAACTTCATCGCCTCCAGGATGATCGGCTTGTCCTCGTCGGACAGGGTGTCCCCGGTCCGCGTGTCCTTGAGCCCGATCGCCGCGGCGATGTCGCCCGCCAGCACTTCCTCGATCTCGTCCCGCTTGTTCGCGTGCATCTGCAGCAGCCGGCCGATGCGCTCCCGCTTGTCCTTGGTGCTGTTGTACACGTAGCTGCCCGACTTGAGCACGCCCGAGTACACCCGGAAATAGGTGAGCCGGCCCACGTAGGGGTCCGTCATCACCTTGAAGGCCAGCGCCGAGAACGGCTCCGTGTCGTTCGCCGCGCGGTGGGCCGGCGTGTCGTCGTGGAGCGGGAGGTGTCCCTGCACCGGGGGGATGTCTACCGGGCTCGGCAGGTAGTCGATCACCGCGTCGAGCAGCGCCTGGACGCCCTTGTTCTTGAACGACGCGCCGCACAGCACCGGGACGATGGCGCCGGCGCAGGTCGCCTTGCGGATCGCCTGCTGGATCTCGTCGTACGACAGCTCGGCGCCGCCCAGGTACTTCTCGAGCAGCGGCTCGTCGTGCTCCAGCGCCGCCTCCAGCACCTCGTGCCGGGCCAGCTCCATCCGCTCCTTGAAGACGTCGGCCACCGGCATCTCGGTGAAGGTCTTGCCGAGGGTCTCTTCGTCGAAGATGATCTCGACCCGGCGCAGCACGTCGATGTGGCCGGTGAACGTCTCGCCGGAACCCACCGGAAGCTGGATCGGGAACGCCTTCTTCGTCAGCCGGT
>Ga0180062_1000200_pt1 | contig 11599 bp, 9 predicted proteins | sample EasRivT45_16_10D_FD_121775 | JGI IMG/M metagenome (GOLD analysis project Ga0180062, IMG submission 121775) | Soil microbial communities from meander-bound floodplain in the East River, Colorado, USA - East River metaG ERMLIBT45_16_10D | ecosystem: Environmental > Terrestrial > Soil > Floodplain ... | reverse complement strand
GCCCTGGGTCTCCTCGCGGATGATGTCGTTGCACAGCTCGATGCACTCGTCGCAGATGAACACCGACGGCCCCGCGATGAGCTTGCGCACCTCGTGCTGGCTCTTCCCGCAGAACGAGCAGTAAAGCAGCTTTTCCCCGCCGACCTTGTCAGTCATGGATCATCCCCGAGGTTGGGACATCATTTTACGCCTTCAGTTCTGCTCGACAGGACCTTGTCTACGATCCCGTAGCTGAGCGCCTGCTCGGCGCTCAGGAAATTGTCGCGGTCGGTGTCCCGCTCGACGGCCTTGAGATCCTGGCCGGTGTGCTTGGCGAAAATCTCGTTGAGCTTCGCCTTGCGGTTCAGGATTTCCCGCGCGTGGATCTCCACATCGGAAGCCTGGCCCTGGAAGCCGCCCATCGGCTGGTGGATCATCACCCGAGAGTTGGGCAGGCAGAAGCGCTTGCCCTTGGCGCCGGCCGCCAGCAGCAGCGCGCCCATGCTCGCCGCCTGCCCGATGCACAGCGTCGAGACGTTGGGCTTGATGAACTGCATGGTGTCGTAGATCGCCAACCCGTCGGAAACCGACCCCCCCGGTGAGTTGATGTAGAACGAAATCTCCTTGTCCGGGTTTTCCGATTCCAGGAACAGCAGCTGCGCCACGATCAGGTTGGCGGTCACCTCGGTCACCGGCCCCACCAGGAACACCACGCGCTCCCTGAGCAGGCGCGAATAGATGTCATACGCGCGCTCGCCCCGCCCGCTTTGCTCGATCACCATCGGGATCAGTCCGAGACCCCTCGGCTCGCTGTGCCTCGTCATCATTGCTTCCCCATCAAATCGTCGAAATCGATTGTCTTGTCCGCCACTTTGGCGATGCCGAGCGCCCATGCCACCACGTTGTCCTCCAGCGCCGTGGACTCGATGTCGCGCAGCCGCTCCGGCGTCGCGTAGAACCATTTCACCACTTCCTCGGGGCGCTCATAGCTCTGGGCCTGCTCCTCGACCAGCGCCCTTACCTGCTCGGGCTTCGCGTGGAGGGTGTGCATCCTCACCAGCTCGCCCAGGATCAGCCCCAGGTTGACGCGCCGCCGGGCCTGTTGCTCGAACAGGTCGACTGGCAGCGGCGTTTCCTCCGTCACCTTGACGCCGCGCGCCGCCAGCTCCTGCCGCGCGCCGGCCAGCATGCGCTCGATCTCGACCTGCACCAGCGAGCGGGGGGCATCGATGTGCGTCGCGTCGAGCAGAACCTGCATCACCTGGTCGCGCAGGCGGCTTCTCAGCTTGGCCTTCACCTCGCGCTCGAGATTGGCCCTGATTTCGGCGCGCATCTTGGCCAGGTCGCCATCGGCAACGCCCAGGCTTTTCGCGAATCCGGCATCAACCTCGGACAGCCGCGGCGCGGCGAGGTGGCTGAGCGTGACCTCGAAGCGGGCAGTCTTCCCCGCAACCTCCCGGCCCTGGTAATCGTCCGGAAAACGCACATCGAAGGCCTTCGATTCGCCTGGCTTCATCCCGATCACGCCGGCCTCGAAATCCGGAAGCAGCCGGTGTTCCCCTAGCACCGCCTGCTGGCCGCTCCCGCTCGAGCCCTGGAATTCGGCGCCATCAAGGGTGCCGCGGAAATCGATCGTGACGCGGTCGCCTGTCTGCGCGGCACGCTCGACCTGCTCGTAGCGCGCGCGTTGCTTGCGCATGATCTCGACCGTCTTGTCGATCTCCGCCTCACCGACTTCGAGCGCCGGCCGCTCGATGGCCATTACCGAGATGTCTCCCAATTTCACCTCGGGATAGATCTCGAATGTGGCGCTAAAGTGAAACTCCACTGAATCACCGGTCCGGGGCTTCAATTCGAACTTCGGATAGCCCGCGACCCTCAGGTTCTGCTGACGCACGGCCTCGCCGAAGCTGCGTTGCACGACGTCGCCCAGCACCTCCTGCCGCACCTGCGTGCCGTAGTGCTGCTCGACCACCTTGAGCGGCACCTTGCCGGGCCGGAAGCCGTGCAGCTTCACCGTGCGCGACAGGCGCTTCAGCCGGCTCTCGACCTCGCTGTCGATGTCGGTCGCGGGCAGTGACACGCTCAACCTTCGTTCAAGCGCGCTCAATGTTTCCAAGTTAGCCTGCATCGCTGTTTCGTGAATGATTCCAATGACCCTTGCACCGGGGCGGCCCTCCCCAAGACCGCATCAGGATGGGGGAACGGTGCCGGCGCCCCGACTCGCACCACTTGCAGCCCCCCCTGGTGCGAAAGGAGGGACTCGAACCCCCACGCCTTGCGGCGCCAGAACCTAAATCTGGTGCGTCTACCAATTCCGCCACTTTCGCGACTTTCTGATTGTAATATAATCAGGTGCGCGCCGAAAGCTTGCAAGTTGTGTGAGCGTTGCATTGCAAGTATCTGATAAAACATTGATATTGCATAGCAGCAAATGGGGGTAGGCCACTACGAAAATTTCCCGGTTGCATCCCTCCTTCTGCCCCCTCGATTTCGGCATCCGGTCGCGTTGATTTACCGCTTCGCGCGGGAGGCCGACGATCTCGCAGACGAGGGCGATGTCCCCGCGCCTGCGCGGCTGGAGCAGCTGGAGCGATTTGGCGAGCAACTACGCAGGATCGAGGGCGGCATTCCCCCCGACATCCCCTGGTTCGCAGCCCTCGCCGCGGTGATTCGAGAGCATGACCTTCCGGTTCCCGCGTTTGCCGACCTGCTATCGGCATTTGCGCAGGACGTCACCCAACAGCGCTATAGCAGCGTTTCCGAAGTGCTCGATTACTGCCGGCGCTCGGCTAATCCGGTAGGGCGGCTCCTGCTGCACCTGTTCCGCCGCGCGACCGACCGGAACTTCCAATGGTCAGACTCGATCTGTTCCGCGCTGCAGCTCGTGAATTTCTCTCAGGACGTGGCGATCGATTACGCCAGGGGCCGCATCTACCTGCCGCAGGACGAAATGAAGCGCTATGGCGTGACCGAGCAACACATCGCCGAGCGGCGCTGCGACGACGCTTGGCGCGCCCTCATCCAGTTCCAGATCGATCGCGCGCGCGGCATGCTGCAAGCGGGCGCGCCGCTGGGCCGGACGCTCCCCGGCCGTATCGGGCTCGAGATTCGCGCCACGGTGCAAGGCGGGCTGCGCATTCTCGAGAAACTGGAGAGCGCGCATTGCGACGTCTTTCGCCAGCGGCCAGTAATACGATGGTATGACTGGCCGCTGATAATGGCGCGAGCTCGGTAGTTTCAGTGACTCGTTTCTCGTTACTCGTGGGTGGCGGTCGGTTAACATTGTCCCGACACCCCGGCGGCGAGCCCGGACGGGCGGTTTGCTCTTGAGGTAACCAGGTCGAATCACGAGAAACGAGCACCGAGTCACGCAGTACGATGCACCGGTAAAAATGGATCCCCACGAGTATTGCCGGACCAAAGCCGCTCAAAGCGGCTCGAGCTTCTATTACAGCTTCCTGTTCCTGCCGGAAGAGCGCAGGCGCGCGATCACGGCGCTCTACGCGTTCTGCCGCGAGGTGGACGATGTAGTGGACGATTGCTCCGACGTTGCCACTGCGCACGCGACGCTCGCCTGGTGGCGGCAGGAGCTGGCTGCCGCCTTTCACGGCACGCCGCAGCATCCGGTCGCGCGCGCGCTGGCCGAGATTGCGCCCCGCTTCAATCTCGCCGAGGCGCGGCTGAATGAGATCATCGACGGCATGCAGATGGATCTCGAGCTCAATCGCTATCCCGATTTCGAGACGCTGCGGCTGTATTGTCACCGCGTCGCGGGCGTAGTTGGCCTGCTGTCCGCCGAGATCCTCGGATACCAGGACCGGCGCACGCTCGATTATGCAGCCGATCTCGGCCTCGCGTTCCAGCTCACCAATATCATCCGCGACGTTGGCGAGGACGCGCGCCGTAACCGCATCTACCTGCCGCTCGACGAGATCGAGCGCCATGGCGTCAGCGTGACGGATATCGCCCAGTTGCGCGAGACCGGCGACTTCCGCCGTTTGATCGAATTCCAGAACGAGCGCGCGCTTGGATATTACCGCGAGGCATTCGCCAAGCTGCCGGCCGTTGATCGCCGCGCGCAGCGCGCGGGCATCGTCATGGCGGCGATCTACCGGACACTGCTGGACGAGATCCGGCGCGACGGTTGCCGCGTCCTCACGCGGCGCACTTCTCTGACCCCGGTTCGCAAACTGTGGATAGCGTGGTGGACCTGGATCAAAGGCTGAGTAGCGTGATTCGTGAGTCGTGATTCGACTCGATACCCCCGTGAATCGTGAGTCGTGATTCGTAAGCCAGACAACTTCCCTCCTTGCTGAGGGTGAGCCGGGGCTTCGAGGAGCATGCCTCCGAGCCGGCGAACGCCAGACGCGATGCAGCACGGCGGGCCGGGCGGGGGTGGTGTGAGTCGAATCACGAATCATTATCGGTGACGCCATTGGTCGTATAATTGAATGCGCATCTCCGGAGATTCCGTATGCAAACCAGGATTCCGTGTGTCGTAATGCGCGGCGGAACGTCGCGCGGCCCGTTCTTTCTCGCCTCCGACTTGCCTGCCGACGCGCCCACGCGCGACGCAGTGCTGCTCGCGGTGATGGGCTCGCCGCACGAGTACCAGGTCGATGGCATCGGCGGCGCCAACCCGCTCACCAGCAAGGTGGCGATGATCAGCAAGTCGAAGCGACCGGACGCGGACGTGGACTACCTGTTCGCGCAAGTGATCATCGACAAGAAGATCGTGGACACGAAACCCAATTGCGGCAACATGCTGGTGGGCGTGGGCCCGTTCGCCATCGAGACCGGGCTGGTTTCAGCCAGAAACGGCGAGACCACGGTGCGCATCTTCAACGTGAATACGCAGGCGCTGGTGGAAGCCATTGTGCAAACGCCTGGCGGCAAGGTGACCTACGACGGCAAGGCCTCGATCGACGGCGTGCCGGGCACGGCGGCGCCGGTCGGGATCAACTTCAAGGGCGGGATAGGATCGGTCACCAGGGAGCTGCTGCCAACCGGCAGACCGCTCGACATGATCGACGGCGTGGAAGTAAGCTGCGTGGACGTGGCGATGCCGATGGTACTCATGCGCGCGGAAGCCTTCGGCAAGACCGGCCAGGAAAGCGCTGACGCGCTCGATGCCGACCGGGAATTGTTCAAGCGCATGGAGGCGATACGCATCAAGGCGGGCGCGCGGATGGGCATGGGCGACGTTTCGAAACTGGTGGTACCGAAGATCGGACTGCTCGCCAAGCCGGCCCATGGCGGCACCATCACGTCGCGTTATTTCGTGCCCAATGCCTGCCACAAGGCGCACGCGGTGACCGGCACGGTATGCGTAGCCTCTGCCCTCGCCATCCCGGGCACGGTCGCCTCCAATCTCGTCAAGCTGCCTCCCGCGCCGCAAGGCATCATCGAGATCGAGCACCCATCGGGAAAGATCGCCATCGACCTCGACGCCGATTTCACCAACGGCAAGCTGGAACTGCGCCGCGCAGCGCTGGTTCGCACCGCGCGCCGCATTTTCGAAGGCCAGGTGTGCATCCCCGAGCAAGTGTGGACGGGTGGCAAGCGTGCCGCCCAACCCGCCACAGCCGCCGCGTAGCATCTTTTCCAGCACGTCTCGCATGAACGTGGCCGTGATCGGCGGCGGTTACGCCGGCATGGCGGCCGCGGTCACGCTCGCCGAGCAAAGAGTTCCGGTCACGGTATTCGAGGCGGCAAAGACCCTGGGAGGACGGGCCAGGCGGGTCGATCACCGCGACTTCGCGCTCGACAACGGCCTGCACATCCTTATCGGCGCCTACCGCGAGATCCTGCGCCTGATGCGGCTCGTGGGCGCCGACCCCGAGCGGTTGCTCCTGCGGTTGCCGCTCACCTGGCACATTCACGATCGATTCGCGCTTAAGGCCGCGGGCTTGCCTGCGCCGTTTCATCTGCTCGCCGGCCTGATCGCCGCTCACGGCGTGTCGTTCGGGGAGCGCCTCTCCGCCGCCCGCTTCATGCTGCGCATGCGGCGGCAGGGCTACACCCTGCAACAGGACACGAGCGTCGCCTCGCTTCTCGAAGAGCACGGCCAGAGCGGCCGAATGTCGAGCCTGCTATGGCGGCCGCTGTGCATCTCCGCACTCAATACCCCGCCCGCGGCGGCCTCGGCGCAGGTATTCCTGAATGTCCTCCGCGACGGCCTCGACGCCGACCGCGCATCGAGCGATCTGCTGCTGCCGCGCGTCGACCTCTCCCGGCTGTTCCCGGACCCGGCCTCCGATTACGTTCGGGCCAACGGCGGCGCGGTGCTCTCGGGACAGCGCGTCACCGGCATCGATGAGAGTGATGGCAGCTTCACCGTGCATTGCGCCGACGGCGAGCACGCTTTCAGCCACGTCGTGTGCGCCTTGCCACCGTATCACGCGGGAGCGTTCCTGATCGGAGTTTCCGCCCTGGCCGAGGTCGCCGAAGCCGTCGATCGACTTGCCTACCAGCCGATTTACTCGGTCTATCTCCGCTATCCGGGCGAGCGGCGGTTGCCCGCGCCGATGCTGGGATTTGAGAGCGCGCTGCTGCAATGGGCGTTCGACCGCGGAGTGCTCGGCGGGCAACAGGGCGTAATCGGCGTGGTGATCAGCGCGGAGGGTCCGCACCAGGATCTCGCGCATGACGAGCTTGCGCACCTCGTTCACCAGGAGTTGCAGCAGCAGCTTGGCTCCCTGCCCGAACCAATGTGGCACCGCGTGATCGCAGAAAAGCGCGCCACTTTCGCCTGCACGCCGGGGCTCAGGCGACCGGAAATACGAACTCCGCTGCGCAATTTCCTCCTCGCGGGCGATTACGTGGCGAGCGACTATCCCGGGACGCTCGAATCCGCCGTGCGCAGCGGCGTCGCCGCTGCCCGCCTAATTCTAGAAAGGCGTGAATCGTGATTCGTGAATCGACCGCCCCCTCACCCTGCGCCCGCGGAGGGCGGAGCAGGATTTCCGCGCCCCTGGCGTGGATGCGACCCCGGAGCGGGATGCAGCGCCGCAATTGATCGTGTGCTTACGTGCGCCTTCACGGTCGCATCCCCATGAATGGGGCCCCTGCTCAACGTTTCGGCGCACCTCTCCCCCAGACCGGGGGAGAGGGATTGTAGAAGCGCCCTGAAAAAATTTCCCTCTCCCCTCGGGAGAGGGTTGGGGTGAGGGGCGACATCCAACAACCACTCACGAATCACGACTGCTCGGGTCGAATCACGATCCACGAATCACGATCCACGCAGTCAAGGCGCATGAGGCCGTGACGCGCTTTATAATGCTGAGAACCGCTGATTGAGGTGAGAAATGGCCCAGCGTGAAGTCATGGAGTATGACGTCGTCGTGGTCGGCGCCGGGCCGGCGGGACTCGCCGCGGCGATCCGCCTGAAACAGCTCGCCGCGCAGCACCAGCACGAGGTCAGCGTGTGCGTGCTGGAAAAAGGCTCGGAGGTGGGGGCGCACATCCTGTCGGGCGCGGTGATGGACCCGCGCTCGTTGAACGAACTCATCCCGGACTGGCGGCGGCTCGACGCCCCGCTCAACGCGCCGGTCAGCGAGGACCGCTTCGTTTTCCTCACCGAGGGCGGGTCCTGGAAGGTGCCGGACTTCATGCTCCCGGCGTGCTTCAAGAACCACGGCATGTACGTGGTCAGCCTCGGCAACGTGTGCCGCTGGCTGGCCAAGCAGGCCGAGGGGCTCGGCGTGGAGATTTTCCCGAGCTTCGCGGCCGCGGAAGTGCTGTACCGCGAAGACGGTGCGGTGCGCGGGGTCGCCACCGGCGATATGGGCGTCGGGCGCGACGGTAAACCGACCGCGAATCATCAGCGGGGCATGGCGCTGCATGGCCGCTATACGTTTTTCGCCGAAGGTTGCCGTGGCCATCTGGGAAAGCAGCTCGAGGACCGCTACAACCTGCGCGCGGGCGCTGACCCGCAGGTCTACGGCATCGGGTTGAAGGAGCTCTGGGAAATCGGGCCCGAGAAGCACCAACAGGGGCTGGTCATCCACACCGCGGGCTGGCCGCTCGCGAGCAACACCTACGGCGGGTCATTCTTCTACCACCTCGAAAACAACCAGGTCGCGATCGGTTTCGTGGTGGGGCTCGGCTACAGCAATCCGTACTTGAGTCCGTACGAGGAATTCCAGCGCTACAAGACGCATCCCGCAATCCGCCCGTTTCTCGAGGGTGGCAAGCGCCTCGCCTACGGCGCGCGGGCCATCTCGGCGGGAGGGCTGCAGTCGTTGCCGAAACTCGTCTTTCCCGGCGGCTGCCTGATCGGGGACGACGCCGGATTCCTCAATGCTTCGCGGATCAAGGGCAGCCACGCCGCGATCAAATCGGGCATGCTCGCGGCGGAAGCGGCGTTCGCGGCGCTGCGAGCGGCGCGGGCAAACGATGAGCTCGGCGCCTACCCCGAGGCATTCCGGGAAAGCTGGCTGCACGACGAGCTCCATCGCGCGCGCAACTTCAAGCCCTGGATGAGCAAGGGGCTGACTGTCGGCACGCTGATGGTCGGCGTGGACCAGGTCCTGTTCGGTGGGCGCGCCCCCTGGACCCTCCATCACCGGCATGCCGACCATGAAACGCTGAAAACCAAGAGCGAAGCGCAACCGATCGCGTATCCCAAGCCGGACGGCGTGGTGAGCTTCGACCGGCTGTCGTCGGTCTTCATCTCGAACACGAATCACGCCGAGGACCAGCCGTGCCACCTCACGCTCAAGGACGCGACCGTCCCGATCAAGGTGAACCTTGAGCTCTACGACGCGCCGGAGCAACGCTACTGCCCGGCCGGCGTCTACGAGATCGTGCGCGATGCCAATGGGGAAAATCCCCATCTGCAGATAAATGCGCAGAATTGTGTCCACTGCAAGACGTGTGACATCAAAGACCCGACGCAGAACATCGTGTGGGTGGCGCCCGAGGGCGGCGGCGGACCGAATTACCCCAACATGTGACGCCGCGAGTGCTAATGATGGCACCCGACGCATGAAGCTTCTGCCCGATTTCCTGCGTAGGCGGTGGGTCAGCACCGCGCTTACTGTTGTCGTTACCGGCGTGCTGGGCGCGGCACTGACGGCAACCATCTACTGGACGCTATTCGACCCGAAATGGATCGCCTTCCTGGGCGGGGTACTGATGGCCGCCATGGTTGCAGCGGCAACTCAGGCGTCGAAGGCTCAGTGGCTCGCCACACGGCGTACCAAGCAATTGGACCGAATCCGCGCCCAGCTCGGCCAGGAAACTGCGCGCAGCCGCAACGCCACGGAAGCGGTGCGTATTGCGGAATCGAGGATGCGCCTGCTGGCCGACGCGTTGCCGAGCATGATTTTTTTTGTCGACCGCGACGAGCGCTGCCGGTACCACAATCGCGCGGTTGAGCACAGGACCGGCCTCACCGCGGAGCAGATTAGCGGCCGGCCTCTGCATGAGGTGCTGGGCAACGCCTATCCCCTTGTTGCGCCGCATATAGGCGACACGCTCCAGGGCAAGCCGGCCGCTTACGAATTCGTATGGCCGGGTACCGCGCTGCCCGAGACCTACGCAGCGCACCATGTTCCATACCCTCCGGAAGAATCGCCGCCCCGCGGTTTCTACCTCCTGCTTACCGTTACCGCGCTGCATCCCCCGGCTAGGACGGCTTCCTCCCTCCAGCCCACAGACCCGGCGACTGATGCGGGAGGCGTCGTCATTGCGGGAGAAGGCGGCGAGACGATATACATGCGCTCGATCGCCGCCCAGTTGATGGGCTGGGACGAACCACGGGCGAAGCTCGAGTACGCGCTCAAGGGGAACCAGTTTCTGCTGTTCGCACAGAAGATCCTTCCGCTCAAGCGCGAACTGCCCGACACGCTGTGCTACGAAATCCTGCTGCGCCTGCGGGAGGAGGAGGACAACCTCCTGCCGCCCGGCGGCTTCATCCCGATTGCCGAACGCTACGGATTGATGGAGGAGCTTGACCGGTGGGTGGTGCGCAACCTCATCGCGTGGTGCCGGGAGCAGAAACGCGGCGACCCTGCCTGGCGTGTACCCCTGTACTGCGTGAATCTGTCGGAAGCCGCTGTCTGCAGTCTCGATTTCGCGCGGTTCGTCAACGACGAGCTGCGGCAGCACGATTTCAGTGCCCGCTCTCTGTGCTTCGAAATCGGTGAGCCGGAAATCATCGGCCAGCATGCGCACGTTCAGCGCTTCATCAACGGACTGAAGCCCCTGGGCTGCCGTTTCACGGTGGACGCCTTCGGCAGCGTGAAGATTTCGTTCACCCATCTGAAAGGGCTGGCCGTCGACTTCATCAAGATCGACGGGGTGATCATCCAGAACATCCTTCGCGATCCCGCCGCGCTCGCCAAGACGCGCGCCATCAACACCGTGTGCGGGAAGGTCGGGTTGCGAACGATCGCCGAGTTCGTCGAAACCGACGAAACGCTCGACAAGCTGCGCGAGGCGGGGGTGGACTACGTTCAGGGATTCGGCATTGCCCGTCCCGGACCGATCAGGAAGATCACCGGACCCGAAGGGTCAGGAACAGCGTGACTGGTGAAGCGTCACTGAAACAGCGTCACGGGTGAGGCGTATATTGCGAATAGCGGTCACGTCACGCTTTCTATCAGTGACGTTGCATCAGTTACCGGCGTCAGCCGCCGAGCATCGACTTCTTGAGTGAAGCATCGGCCGGCTGCTCTCCCAGCCAGATCCTCAGCAGCGCGCGGTTGAAGTCCTCGCCCGCGATCGTGCCCTTGTCGTCCCCGCGCACGGTGACGCGGGTGCCGGCGCCCGGCAGGTAGTCGAGCAGGATCACGTCGCCTTTCTTCGCGGCTTTCAACGCGTTGAAGATCTCTTCGAGCTGCTTCACCTGCGGCTCGAGCCGCGCCAGCTGATCGGGCGCGTGGTTCTTCTTCAGGCCCTCGTTGAGCGCCGAGAACAGCTGCTCGGCGTCGAGATCACGCAGCATGTGCATGGCGATCCGCTTGGCGCCGGCATCGCCCAATACGGCGTCCGGACTGCCGGTTTTCTGCTGGAGATAAAGCGCGCCGACATAAACCTTGAAGAAGACGCGCGTGCGCACGCCGGCTCCGTTGAGTGTCAACTCGGCGCTGCCCAGCTGCACCTTGTCGGCCAGCTTGACGCCTTCCACCTCCGCCGCCTGAGCCGCGCCGCAGAGCAATAACCAGGCCGTCACGAATACAGTCCATGCGGGCTTCATCTATCCTCCGTTGACGGCGCGGCTAATCTTCATAACACATTGTTTGTCATCATAAGTATTTGAAGCGCTCAGAGCGCTTCAAAAACTCCGGCGGCGCCCATACCGGTACCGATGCACATGGTGACCATGCCGTATTTATGGCGGTGCCGGCGCATGCCATGCATGAGCGTTGCGACCCGGATCGCGCCGGTTGCGCCGAGCGGGTGCCCGAGCGCAATCGCGCCACCCAGCGGGTTGACCCGCGCGCGGTCGAGCCCGAGGTCCTTGATCACCGCCAGCGATTGCGCTGCGAACGCCTCGTTCAACTCGATCCACTCGATGTCATCCTGCTTGAGCCCGGCCTGCTTCAGCACCTTCGGGATCGCCTTCACCGGCCCGATGCCCATGATGTCCGGCGGCACGCCCGCCACCGCG
>Ga0180062_1000197_pt1 | contig 11689 bp, 15 predicted proteins | sample EasRivT45_16_10D_FD_121775 | JGI IMG/M metagenome (GOLD analysis project Ga0180062, IMG submission 121775) | Soil microbial communities from meander-bound floodplain in the East River, Colorado, USA - East River metaG ERMLIBT45_16_10D | ecosystem: Environmental > Terrestrial > Soil > Floodplain ... | reverse complement strand
GGATGTTCTACGCCGACACAGTCCTCGGCGGATCGGCCTCCGCGCTGCGCTGCGGCCTCGATTTCTTCGGCGCGGACAAGGTGGTGTTCGCGAGCGACTGCCCGTTCGACCCGGAGGGCGGGCCGATGTACATCCGCGAGGGCATCCGCTCGATCGAGGACCTGAAGCTCTCCGCGGCGGACAAGCGCAAGATCTACTCCGGCAACGCGCTGAAGCTCCTGCGCCTGCCGGTGGAGAAGGAGAAAGCGCGCCGGCTGGCACAAGGCGCGAAGTGATGACACCGACTTGGCCCGCGCCCATCGCGGAAAGAATAACCCCGCCGCGGCGGGGTTATTTGTCCTGCGGGTAACCAGTCACCCGAGTGTCACTTCATCACTTCGTTTCGGTTATCAGAACTTGTAAACGACGCCAATCGACAGGAGGTCGATATCGCCCACCGCCTTGAAGCGCTCCCATTCTGCTCGCACGCCGAAGTTCTTCGTAAAGTTGTAGCTCACCCCGAGACCGTAGGACACGTCGGTGCCATCCTCCGTCCCGGAAAATGGCACGCCGCCGGTAGTGTCGCTTGCCTCGGATTCCCAGGTGAAGAAACCAACCTTGCCAAAGAGCGCGAAGTTGGAACCCAACGGCAAGGTGCCAACCGCGGAAAAATTGACGCCCCACGTCTCCACCGCGCCGCCGGTGACGGGGGCACCGAGAAACGTCCCGCTGTAGCTGGCTTTGCCAAGATCTACGTAGGCGAGCTCCAGCCCGAAATACTGGTTGAACTGATACCCCCCGAAGATCTTGAACCCGGTATCCTTGCCGTCGACCGTTCCCGACGTGATCAGGTCAGGGACGGCGTTGCCCTCGTCCATATCGCTCTGGCCAACGCTGCCTCCGATATAGAAGCCTTGCGCCGAAGCCTGGGAGGCCGCGACCAGTCCGCTCATCACCAGGACAGCGGCCGCAAACATTTTGGTTGCTCTCATCTGGTATTCTCCTTTCAGGTTACGAGTTGATGGTGTTCATTGCAGGCTCGGGTCAGCATAGCACAATCTGAACAGTCACTCTGATCCAGCGGATATCGTCGCGCGCCGCCGGAATGCTGGGTATCCCATGTTCATGGGATGGCAGCGCCGGCGCTCCCAGGCTGTCCACGCCGCGCTGGTAATCCTATTCCCCGGGCAAGCTTGAGTTATTGATCAAGATCAATTCCAGGCCGAGCGTTACATGACACATGTAAAGCGACTACAGTGCGAGAAAGGGGACGCACGCCTTCTTCTAGAGCATATCGCCCTCAAGAAGGTGTGCGTCCCCTCATTCCAATTTCGCGACTATTGAGACCGGCTCTCGTCATTCCTTGTAGGATCCATCCATCTTGTCGAGCATCCGCAGCAGCGCCTTCCATTCCGGCCGTTTGGGTTTGTACGGTAACGCCTTGAACCGGGCAGCGGTCTTTTCGGCCACCGCCGCCGCGGGAAGGCGGAGCTTCGCGCCGCCCGCCATCGCGCTCACCTGCGTCTGGCACGCGCGCTCGAGGTTATATTGCCTCGCGGCCTGTATATCATAGTATTCCGTCGCCCGCCCCTTGCGAAAGGCTCCACCCCGACCCCGTCCACCATGGAAACACCACGCCACGAGAGAGTCCTGATCGTCGGTGCCGGCACGGGCTTGAGCGCCGCGCTTGCCCGGCTCTTCTCGCGGGAGGGCATGAAAGTCGCGCTCGCGTCGCGCAACCCCGGAAAGCTCGCCGCGCTGTGCGCGGAAACCGGGGCGCGCGCGTTCGCGTGCGACTCGGTAAATCCGGCTCAAGTGCGGCGCCTCTTTTCCGAAGTGGAGGGCGAGCAGGGCGAGCCGGACGCCGTGGTCTACAACGCAAGCGCCCGCGTGCACGGGCCGCTCGTCGAGCTCGAGCCGGGGGAAGTCGAGCAGGCGCTGGCCGTGACCGCCTTCGGTGGATTTCTGGTGGCACAGGAGGCGGCGCGGCGCATGCTCCCGAGGAAGCGCGGCGCGATCCTGTTCACCGGCGCCTCGGCGAGCGTCAAGGGTTATCCGCAGTCGGCGCCGTTCGCGATGGGCAAGTTCGCGCTGCGAGGGCTCGCCCAGAGCATGGCTCGCGAGCTTGCGCCGCGGGGCATACACGTCGCGCACTTCGTCATAGACGGCGGTATCGCCCGCCCGGGCCGTGCCGCGCCTTCGGATGCTCCCGAATCACTGCTCGATCCCGACGCCATCGCGGCGAATTACCTCTACGTCCTGCGCCAGCCCCGCAGCGCCTGGACGTGGGAGATCGAGCTGCGGCCGTGGGTCGAGAAATTCTGATGAGGTGACGAAATCCCCCCGCGCTTCGCGCACCCCTCTTTGACAAAGGGGGTTAAGGGGGATTGGGTAACGAGATATGGCTTTGGGAAAACACCGGATCGAGTACGAAGTGCTGGAAGGGTGGGACCGGCTGCCCGAAGGCTGGAGTTACGTCGAGGTCGCGGGCGTCGCGTGTGATTCGCGCGACCGCGTGTACGTGTTCAACCGTGGAGCGCATCCCGTCATCGTTTTCGACAAGGACGGGAAATTCCTCAACGCCTGGGGCGAAGGAATGTTCAAGGGGCCCCACGGTATCTTCATCGACCGCCACGACAACCTGTGGCTCGCCGACGACAAGGACCATACCGTCCACAAGTTCACGCCCGACGGCAGGAAGCTGATGACGCTCGGCGAGTCGGGCAAAGCAGCGGATACGGGCTACAAGATCGGCGTCAGCCCCGTGCAGCGGGCAGCGGGGCCCTTCCACCGCGTCACCAACGTCGCCGTGCTGCCCGGGGGCGAACTCTACATCGCCGATGGCTACGGCAACGCCCGCGTCCACAAGTTTTCCGCGGACGGGAAGCTGTTGTTCTCCTGGGGCGAGCCGGGCCGCGGGCCGGGCCAGTTCATCCTGCCCCACGGCATCGCGGTGGACAGCGCGGGGCTGGTGTACGTGGCAGACCGCGAGAACTCGCGGGTGCAAGTCTTCAATCCCCGGGGCGAATACCTGCGCGAGTGGACGTTCCTCAACCGCCCCTACGACATCTTCATAGACGACCAGGACCGGCTGCACATCGCCGAGGGCGGCTTTCTCAACTACATGCACAAGCGGGCGGAGGGCCCCTTGCCCGGGCACGACCAGACGATGGTCTATCCGCCCGAGGGCCACTCCCCGATCGCCCGCGTGACGGTGTGCGACCCCGATGCGAACATCATCTCGCAGATCGGCGGCGAGAATCCGATCCTGCCGGGCAACTTCATCGCGCCGCACGGCATCTGGGCGGACCGCAGGGGCGATCTCTACGTCGGCGAGGTCGTGGTCCAGGCGGGCGCGGTCAAGCGCATGGCGCCGCTCACGCCGCACGCCTTCCAGAAGTTCCGGCGCCGCTCGGGGTAGCGAAGATCGGCGGCCGATGGTCAGGTCGCCGGCTGCGTCAGCGCGCCGCTCTGAAAATCGCGGATCGCCTGCTCGATTTCCTCGCGCGTGTTCATCACGAACGGGCCGTACTGCACGACCGGTTCACGCAGCGGTCGCCCGGCGAGGAAAATGAATCGCGCGCCCTCCTCGGCCGCGGTCACCTCGATCCGGTCGCCGGCGGACAGCACGCCCGCGCTGTGAGCCTTGAGCGGGTGGGTGGCTCCGGCAGCGCCCACCTCGACGGTGCCTTCGTAGGCGTAAAGAAAGGCGTTGTGATCGGGCGGGACAGCGTGCGAAAAGGTGCCGCGCGCCAGCAGCTCCACGTCGAAATACAGCGGATCGGTGGAAAGGCCCTGCATGGGGCCTGGCGTCGAGATGCCGTTCACGACCAGCGTGCCGGCGATGACCCTGACGCGCCCGCCGCCCGGCAGCGGGACGACTGGAATTTCGGCTGCGGGAATATCCCGGTAGCCGGCGGGCTTCATCTTCTCTTTCGCCGGCAGATTGATCCAGAGCTGGAAACCGCGCATGCGCCCGCGCTCCTGCTGCGGCATCTCGGAGTGGATGATGCCGCGGCCAGCGGTCATCCACTGCACGTCGCCGCTCTTCAAGTCTCCGCGGTTGCCGAGATGGTCTTGATGCAGCATGTGGCCGTCGAGCATGTAGGTCACGGTCTCGAAGCCGCGGTGGGGATGGTTCGGAAAGCCCCCGACATAATCGTCCGCGTTATCGGACGAGAATTCATCGAGCATCAGGAAGGGGTCGAGTCGATGCTCCTGCGATTTCCCGAGGCTGCGCCGCAGTTTGACCCCCGCGCCGTCAGAGGTCGGAACGGACTCGATTGTCTGCTGCAGCGTGCGGGTACCCATCATCGAAGCGCCTCGCTGTTACTCTCCTAGGCGGATGCGGCGAGTGTCGCGCCAACGATCCTGTCGTAACGACTCTCCGGATCGAGCAGGTCCCAGCTCATCATCCAGTCGTGCAGGTGCTCGTACTCCTCGCGCGTGTAGGGGCGCGGGGCGACGTAGCGGAAGCGGGGGAGATAGAAATCGTCTTCGGTCAGTTTCATGACGTCCGCCGGCACTTCGCGGATCATGTACTTGAGATACGGCCGGATGTTCTGGTTGATTTTTTTCACCGCCTTCAGGATGGCGCGGTTGATCCCGGCATACATTTCGGGGTCCACGTCGGGAGTGGCCACCTCGGCGCCCTCGTAGAACGCCTCGCAGATGATCTTGAGCCCCTTCTTCGCCGCGACCGTGATCCACGGCTCCATCACCGCGGCGGCCTCGACCTTGCCTTCCTCGAGAAAGCGCAGGCGCTGCTTCGGGCCGCCGACGTGCACGGCCCGCACCTCGCTCTTGCCGAGCATGGATCCGCCCAGCATGGCGAGCGTGATGTAGTGCGAGCCGGCGTGGAAGTTCACGGCGACGGTCTTGCCGCGCAGGTCCTGCGGGACGTTATGAGGCGAGTCGGCGCGCACGACGATGGCCTGGGTGGCGACGGCTGCGCGCTTGCTGATCACCTTGACGCTCCGCGCGCTGTCCTGGGTGCGGCGGATCTGCCCCCACTCGCAGGCGCGGTACATGCAGAACTCGCCCTTTTCGATGCCCTCGTGCCAGCCGTAGGACTTCACCAGGCGATGATCCTCGATCGGCTTGACGGGGACTTCCTTGTCCCGGTCGCGGCCCGAGCCGGCAGGCACGAGCTCGACGTCGTAGCCTTCATCGGCAAAATAGCCCTCCTCCTTCGCCACGTGGCAGGGCAAGGAAAAGACCGCATTATTGACCTCGATCCGGGTCTTCTTGAGCGCCATGGGGCCCCCCTTCGGGTGAAGCGTGATGCGTTTTGCCGATTCATGCTACGCCCGCGATAGGGGAATATCAACGAAATCGGGGACAGCTCAAGTCTTGAATCTTGAAGTCAAGTTTCAAGACCTGACCCTGCGGTCTTCGCCCGTCAAATCACCTTGTGCAGGGTGTGGTGTCTATTCCGCGTGTAGGGCCGCACCTGCGTCGGCCAGCGCCCGTGGTCGACCGCCTTCGCGAATTCGGGACTCACCAGCACGTCCGGGCTCTTGAGTTCATAGATAGCGGCATACCGGGGAGCGCCTTGCGGATCGACGGTCCTGGTTTCGCCACCCATCGTGATGCGCAGCGTGTCGAGCTTGACGCGCGTCGCCGAGATCACGCCCGGCACCTTGGTGATGAGTGGAATGTGTTCCTGGTCGTACACTTCATTGAAGATCGCTTCCTTGTCGGGGTCGACGTCCATGGCAGCGGTGAAGATCCATTTGCCGGTAATGGGCATGGCGTGTGCGTCCTTCGTCGGGTGAACGAGCGGGGCAAGTATCGTAGCAGCAAGAAATCGGCCCGGGGTCGATTACTTTTCAATTGATCTTGATGTCCGCTGCCTTGATGAGTTTTTCCAGATCCGCGTAGTCCCTTTCGAAGCGGGCCTTGAACTCGTCGGACGTGGACGGCGGAAATGGCTCCGAACCGTCAGCGGCCAGCATTCTCAATGTTTCAGGCAAGTTCATGCCCTGGCTCACGACGGCGTTGATCGCCCGGACGATGCCTCGCGGCGTCCCGGCGGGCGCGAAGTAAGCGTAGCTGTTGCTCAACTCGAAGCCCGGTACGCCCGACTCCGAAACCGTGGGCATATCGGGAAAGATCTGCCCGCGCCGCGGGCTGGTCATGGCGAGGCCCCGCAACCTGCCGCTCTTCACGTGCGCGCCGCTGGTGACGATGTTGGAAAACGTCATCTGGATCTGTCCGCTCAGCACGTCGATCACCGCAGGAGCGGCTCCCTTGTATGGAACGTGCAGGATGTCCACGCTCGCCATGAATTTGAAGCGTTCCCAGCCGATATGCCCGGTGGTGCCCAATCCCTGTGATCCGTAGCTGAGTCCGCCCGGCTTGCTTTTCGCGTAGGCGATCAGCTCCTTGACCGATGTGACCGGCAGCGACGGCGTGACGACCAGCACGTACGGCTGGGTGGTCAACTGCACGATGGGGATGAATGCCTCGCGGACGTCGTACGCAGCCCGCTTCAGCACGCCGTTCAGCATGAGCGTGTCGGACGCGCCCAGGAGCGTATAGCCGTCGGGCAGGGCTTGCGCCACGAGCTCCATCCCGACAACCGTGCCGCCTCCGGGACGATTGTCCACGATGACGGACTTGCCCCACCGTTCGCTCAACTTCTGGGCCCCGAGGCGGCTCATGGTATCGAGGCCGCCGCCTGGCGCGATTCCGATCACGATCCGTATCGGTTTCTTCGGATAGTCGCCCGGCTTTTCCTGCGCATGGGCCATCGCTGAGACACACGCCGCAACAACGAGCACGGATCGGATCGAATCACGACTCACGAATCACGACCCACGTTTTTCTTCAAAAACCCGCAAGAATAACCCCGCCTGCGCGGGGTTTTCGCCGGAGCCGGCAGGATCAGGCTGGAACCGGTTGTTCTTCGGTGTCCGGTTGCGGCGCTGCCTGCCGCCCTTCTGCCTTTTTCCTTCCGGCTTCCGCCTTGGCCAGTTCGGCTTCCTTCAACTTTTTTTCCATCTGCTCGATGCGGCGGATCCAGGCGAGACGTTCGTGGTAGTCAAAGCACATGGCGATTCTCCTTGCTCAACGTGACGCAGTGACTCAGTGACGAACAACCTGTCAATTCACCGCTCATACCATTGGCCTGGATAGTCTACGCCTGACACGGGCAATTTAGTAAACTGCCCACGTTGGTAAAACAGTTCATGCATACACCCGACTTCGGCCGCGCGGACATTCCTGGCATCATCGGGAGTCTCCTCTTGTCTCTCCTTCGCGTGGTCTTCCTGTTCCTCGCCGCCTTATCCATCGCCTATGCGGAGGACGCTGAATCTTCGCGGCAGGTCTGGCTCAATCCGGGTTTCTTTTCCTGGCATTTCGATCGCACCCAGGATTTCCGGGAGGACAATTGGGGCGTGGGCGTGGAAGTGGTGCTCGCCCCCGACCACGCCGTGATGGCGGGCAACTATATCAACAGCGACCGGGAAAGGAGCCGCTATGCCGCATACCAGTGGCGGCCGCTGCATTGGCAGCCCTACGGCATCAACGTCAGCGCGGGCATTGCGTTCGGCGTCTTCGACGGCTATCCAGAAGTGTACGACGGCAGCTGGTTCATGGCGCTGTTACCGTTGCTGGCCGTGGAGGGCAAACGCGTGGGCGCCAATTTCAGCGTGGTGCCGACGATCAAGGACAGGCTTCATGGCGCCATGGTGCTTCAGATCAAGCTTCGCGTGTGGTAGGCGCAGCACGGAAAGGTTCAGCAAACCATGATCTCCCTGAAACGGACCCTGCTGCCGCTGATCCTGCTCGTGCTCGGCGCCTGCGCCGCGCCGCCACCCGGCCCGGCCGAGTCGCAGGACGGCGGGCCGGGCGTTGCGGTCTATCTGGTGGCCCACGACAAGCACTCGGGGCTCGCGATCCGGCGCGCGGACATCCCCGCCGGACTCTGGCCCGAGAGCCGCGATTTCCCGCGGGCTGAATATCTCGAAGTGGGCTGGGGGGACCGTGACTACTACTATGGGCGCAATCAGGGCCTGGGCGCGACGTTGAGGGCGGCGCTGGGATCCGATAATCCGAGCGTGCTGCACGTCGCCGGTGTGCGCGGCCCGCTGGCGGAGAATTTCCCGGCGAGCGAAATCATCGAGGTCAAGCTCTCCCGCGACGGCTTCGAGCGCCTGGTACGCTACATTCACGACGCGTATGATCGCGCGGGCGCGCCGGCCGCCGCGCCGCTCGGTCCGGGGCTGTACGGCGACAGCCGGTTTTATCCGGCGCGGGAATCCTTCAACCTGCTTCGAACCTGCAACGTCTGGACGGCGCAGGGGCTGCGCGGCGCAGGGCTGCCGGTCCACGACTCGATCACCAAGGAAGGGCTGATGTCCCAGGCGCGCGGGATCGGAAGAGTCATCCAGAAAGCCCGCGAGTGAACAGTGTACGTCTAAAATCTCCAGATGTTGCACTGAAATCATACGTCCCATGTGCGGCCGATATTCGCTCCACACCCATCCCGAAGTCATCGCGCTCTACTTCAAGCTCGGGCTGTTGCCTGACATCACCCCGCGCTACAACATCGCTCCCAGCACCAAGGTCCTGATCGTCCGGCACGACCCGGACCAGGGACGCGTCGCCGATCTCTACCGGTGGGGGCTGATCCCCGGCTGGGCGAAGGACCCGGCGATCGGGAACAAGCTCGCGAACGCGCGCGGCGAGACGGTCGCCGAAAAGCCGTCGTTTCGCAGCGCGTTCAAGCGCGGGCGGTGCCTGATTCCCGCAAGCGGCTTCTATGAGTGGAAAACCGTCGCGGGCAGAAAGCAGCCGTACTACGTCCGTCCCGTGGGCGCGGATCTCTTTGCCTTCGCGGGCCTGGCCGAGCGCTGGAACGGCCCCGACGGGCCGGTGCATTCCTGCGCCATCATCACGACCGATGCGAACGAGCTGATGCGCGGGATACACGACCGCATGCCGGTGATCCTCGCCCCGGAAGACCACGCGGCGTGGCTCGATCCCGCCAACCAGGCGACCGCGAAATTGAAGGAGATGCTGAAACCCTGCCCCGCCAGAATGATGGCGGCGCACCCGGTCAGCACCCGCGTCAACACGCCCCGGAACGACGAGCCGGCACTGGTAGAGCCTCTCGAATCAGCCGCTTAGCGCCGCCGCCCCGCGGCGCTTGTCCCGGGCCGGAGACTACTGTATATAATTACAGTATTCAGCTTGCCGGGGCACACATGCATCAACTCACTTCGCGCCAAGCGCAGATCCTCCGCTTCATCCAGGACGCGATCGAAGAAAACGGCTATCCGCCGACGCTCGTCGACATCGCCCGTGCTTTCCGTTTCCGCTCGCCCAACGCCGCGGCCGACCATCTCAAGGCGCTCGCTCGCAAAGGAGCGGTCGAGGTCAGCGAGGGCCTTTCTCGCGGCATACGCCTGAAGACGGAGCCGGGCCTGCCGCTGATCGGACGGGTCGCCGCCGGCAGCCCGATCCTCGCCGAGGCGAACGTCCAGGCGCGTTACCGCGTGGACCCAGCCCTCTTCAAGCCGCGCGCCGATTACCTGCTCAAGGTGCGCGGCCTGAGCATGCGCGATGCCGGCATCCTGGATGGCGATCTGCTCGCCGTGCACAGCACCCATGAAGCGCGCTCCGGGCAGATCGTCGTCGCGCGGCTGCAGGACGAAGTAACGGTGAAGCGCCTGAAGCGCAGCGGCAGCCAGGTGCAGCTCCTACCCGCGAACCCAGACTTCAAGACTATCGAGGTCGATACGCGGCGGGAGCCGTTCGCGATCGAAGGCGTCGCGGTCGGTGTAATTCGAACCGGCAATATGACTCTGTAAAGCAACGCGAAAAGGTTAGCCAATGGGAAGCCGCCTCGGAACACTAAAGGTTGCTGCCGCGAGAATCGGGTCAAATTTCAATGAATACTTACGGCGATTAACCGCTGGAAAAAAATGGTGTCACAAATGCCGATCATGGAAACCAAGCAACCAATTCGGGAAAGATCATCATCGGGCTGACGGCTACCATGCCGTCTGCAAATCCTGCCGCTACATACGCAAAACCGCTGGTCCAACGAAAGCGGAACGGCGACAGATGCTCGCCCAAAACAAGAAGTGGTGCTCGAAATGTAAAAATTGGCGATCAAGTGAATCAGTTCGCGGAGGCTCTTGCCGCGAGCATGCTAATAAATATGCTCGAGAAAAATACTCAGTGGATTCTCGTTATCGATTGGAACGCAGGCAACATGCACATAGTAGAAAACGTGGCGTCGAACCAATTCCACCTGAAGCCCAAGAAATCCTATTAGAGGAGTTCGACGTGAAATGCGCTTATTGCAACAAATCAGCAACTACTTGGGACCATGTGGTACCCATCAGCCAAGGTGGCCGAACCAGTCCTTCTAACATAGTGCCAGCATGCACAAGGTGCAACAGTTCGAAGAAAAATTCAGAACTGTTCGAATGGCTTGAGCGAACCAGTAGAACTCCGTCTCAACAGCTCTTCGATCGGATTATTCTCGTTGAAGCAGGGTTATTTCCATAACTGTTTTCATACTTCTACCACTGAAGATCTGACCGAAAAAATTCTAAGCGAGAATATCAATGGGGATTAATTCTCGGATTGAGTGGACTACGCATACTTTTAATCCATGGTGGGGCTGCACCAAGGTGTCCGCTGGCTGCAAATTTTGTTATGCAGAGGCGTTATCCAAACGTTATGGATACGATGTGTGGGGAGCTAGAAAGCATCGACGGTTAATGAGTGACAATCATTGGAAAGGGCCAATTAAATGGGATGCAGAAGCAAAACGTAAGAACGTGCACTACCGTGTTTTTTGCGCATCGATGGCGGACGTGTTCGAGGAAAGGGCTCCAGAAGGGCAACTAGAACGGTTGTGGGATCTGATTTGTCAGACCCATAATCTTGATTGGCAACTTTTAACGAAACGGCCTGAGCGCATAGCGGATCATTTACCCAAAGATTGGGGGTTTGGTTACGAAAATGTTTGGTTAGGCACCAGCGTGGAAGACGAACGCGTGCTTGATCGTATCAAGCATCTGATAAGAGTCCCCGCTAAAGTGCATTTTCTCTCATTGGAACCATTGCTCGGGCCGCTTCATGATCTCCCATCACAAGGTATTGATTGGGTAATTGTTGGCGGGGAATCCGGCCCCAAAGCTCGTCCAGTTGATCCTGCCTGGGTAAGGGATATCCGCGACCAGTGCCTGGAGGCCCGCGTTGCTTTCTTTTTCAAACAGTGGGGAGGCAAACGGAAAAACAAGACCGGCAGAAAATTGGATGGCCAGACGTGGAGCGAATATCCGGATGCTCGGCCTCGATCAACGCCGTTAAGCCACGCCAAAACTGCTTTTTTCAGCGTTGAAGCGTAGTCGCTGATAGACACATGGCCACACCCCAGTCTGTCAGCGCCATCCTCAATCACCCCGCGATCTGGCGCGGCAATCAATTAGGCTGCGTCGCGACGCCGAGCGTGCCGACGGGATTCCCCGCGCTCGACGCGGAACTCCCGGGCGGCGGCTGGCCGGCCGCGGCGTTGACCGAGATCCTGCCGCAGCACGAGGGAATCGGCGAATTGCGCATCCTCGGTCACGCGCTCGCGAGCCTGTCGGCACGCGGGCGTTGGCTGGCGTGGATCGCGCCACCCTACCTGCCGTACGCGCCGGCCCTGCAAGCTGCGGGCATAGACCTGGCGCGGCTCATCGTG
>Ga0180062_1000194_pt1 | contig 11726 bp, 21 predicted proteins | sample EasRivT45_16_10D_FD_121775 | JGI IMG/M metagenome (GOLD analysis project Ga0180062, IMG submission 121775) | Soil microbial communities from meander-bound floodplain in the East River, Colorado, USA - East River metaG ERMLIBT45_16_10D | ecosystem: Environmental > Terrestrial > Soil > Floodplain ... | reverse complement strand
GCATCGCCGTCGCGGCCGACTTCGTGCTGCCCATCATCGCCCCGGTGCTCGGCCTGAGCGCCTACCTGGACGAAGAGAGTGGTGTCCAGGCGTATCTCGACAACGACGGAGCCATCGGCTACCTGAACCCGGGGATGGAAATGAACGGGGGCGGTGGCGGTGAGGAAGGGTTGCCGGAGCGCCTGAACCCTGCGATGCGGTTCTAGTCGGTCAACCTGCGATCGATAGCCCGAGAGGGCGGCAGGACGAGGGTTCACACGATGGCACCACGAAACGGACAGGGGGGCGGCAACCCGAGAGTCGCCGACTTCCGGCGTTACTTCCAGAGCGTCGATCCCATCGCCGATGAGCTGATCGGCGCGTGTCTGTGGGACCGGCAGCTCTACACCAGCGCGACAACGCTGCTGATGACCTTCTTCGCCACCGCCCAGGCGGCGCTCCAGAACGGGAATCTCCAGATCGGCGGCACGCTGCCCGATCGGGAGTACGTCCTGGTGCGTTCGATCAGGGTCGTGCCGATCGTCCGCCCGGATCAGCGCGTCGCGCTGGCCGCGGGCGCCGAGGGCGTGCCAGTGTCGGTCGCTGACGACCTGGCGCAGCTGTACAACGACGGGGTCTTGCAGTTCAAGATCATGTCGAAGGATTACGGTCAGTATCCGCTGTTCCTGCTGCTGCCGGGTACCGGCATCGTCACGAACAACGCCAGCCTGACCACGACCGCGCAGGCGTCGAATTATATTCAGACGTCCACGGTCGGCAACCCCGACAACCGGGCGGTGTTCACGCTCGGTGTGCCGATCCCGATCCCGCCGCAGACCGCGTTCCGCGTCACGCTCGAGTGGACCGCGCCGGCCAAGACGCTCGAGGGCGGCAACGTCTCCCTCGAGGTCGTGCTCGACGGGGCGAAGATCCGGCCGAAGCAGTAGATCGACCGCACCTGGCGGCACCGGCGAACATCGGCGCCGGCGCCTCCGGGTGCGTTACGAGGTTCCAGCGCATGTGGCAGCACACGATCGACAGGCGGGTCATGGTCGACGACGTCGGCCGGGCGTACCGCAACGCCGGGTTCCGCATCACGCAGACGGCGCAGCACCACTATAGCTTTCCGCGCCTGTCTCCCGCCCTGCTGAACGATCGGGCGAACGCAATCATTCAGCTGGACCCGGACGCGCTGTTCGTGTGGGTCGCGACGGTGTCGAGCAAACGCCAGGGCGGCTTTCACACGAGCGTCGCCGGCCTGGGGTTGCAGATCACCGACATGCAAACGCGCTACAGCTTCGCGGGGCCTGACCTGCTGCCGTCCGAGGCGCTGACCGGCTCGGCAGAGTCGCCATACATCCTGGGGTTCCCCTATATCTTCGCGCCCGGGTCGAGAGTGCGCGCCGACGTGATCCACCTGTCGGGCGGCGGCTTCTCCGCGGCGCCCGGCACCACGGCCGTGTTGTTCGATCTGTCGCTGGTCGGCGTGAAGCTCTGGACCGTCCCGTACACCCGGGACGTGATCCAGCCGGAGCATTGATGCGCCTGACTCTGAACACGCCGTACTGCCAGGTCCAGGCGATCCGCCGCGGCTACAAAGACGCCGGCATCCCGACCTACGCCAAGGCGAGCGCGTACCCGCTGATCGTCAACTTTGCCGGGACTCTCGCCGGCGAAGTCGCGCGGCAGAGCCTGACGATCGACCAGGACAGCGTCTTCCTCTGGACCCACACGTACCACTATTTTCAGAACGCCATCTACGATCCCTCCGTCGGCTCGACGGTCGCCAACAACAACAGTGGCCAGTTCCTCGACATCCAGGGTGGGTTCACCGTGGACATCCGCATCGAGCGATCGGGCGGGCGCACGCTGCACGACGGCGACTTCGCCTTCGATCTGTTCAGCGACGGGTTCTATACCGCGGTCAACGGCCTCCCGGGTTCGTTCACGGACGAAAGCGAGCTGATGGGCGTAGCCCTGGTCGTGACGCTGGGGAGCGACCTGAACAACGCGGTGTCGATCTACCGCAGCGCCAACCCGGAGCCGGTCGTGCTGCCGGCCAGGTCGCAGATCACCTTTTCCATTCGCCGGCGTTTCGCCAGTGCGGCGAGACCGTTCCGTGGTCATTGTTTCGTGCTGTCGGGGGTGCGCTTGTACCCCGTCGGGAGGTAATGGCGTGTTCAAAGCGACCGATTATCCGATCAATGCGTTCCTCGACATGATGGCCCAGGAGGCCAGGGCCAAGGGTCTGGATCTCGAGATCGAACCTTTCGGCTATTCGGCCGAGTTCACGCCGCTGCCGGCGGCCGGCACGCTGAACCAGGTGAACGCCACCGACGAGGACAGCTCGTTCGCGTGCCTGAAAATGATGCAGAGCGCCCGCGACGCGGGAAACGCGATCATCCCCTACCCGGACGTCCTGGTCACCATCACCCAGGACGCCAGCGGCCGCGCCATGATGGACAGGCCGGTGCAGATCAACAACATCTTCGGCCGAGGGCAGCGGCCGTTCGAGCTGGACCGGCCGTTCGTGATCGGCCCAAAGGCGAGCTGGACCACGACGGTTCAGAACGTCGACGCGGTGAACCCGGTCACGCTGCGGCTGACCTACTGGGGCGTGAAGCTGTACAGCAAGCCGTTGCAGTAGAAAGGGAGCAATGCTCGGCATCGCCAGCTACCCGCTGACCCGCTACCTGTGGGATCGATCCCGCGGTAAAGAGCGGCTCAATCAGATGATGTTCTACGAAGGCGAAGTCACGTTTGCCGCCCTGGGCGACCAGGTGACCGCGATCGACATCGACGGCGACACCACCTTCCTGTGGCTCGGCCTGCGCTGCGCGTCGTTCTTCCCTGCGCTAAACCTGCCGACGGATCCATTCGACGCGGCGATCATGGTGCGCTATGGCGGCCGCGGCGGTAAGGGGTTTTCCCAGACGCCGATCGATATCAGGAACTGCGCCCCGCCGCGGCCGGTGCCGTTCATGCTGCCGTGCCCGAAGCCGATGGCGCCAGGGTCAACGCTGCACGTGACCGTCAGTCTACGGTCGGGCGTGACGTTCCCGGCCAGCATCGCCTTTCAGTTCTTCGGGTTCAAAGCGTTCAACTGGCGCGGAGATACCAAGGCATGAGCCCCGCCGCGACCCTGAAAACCTACTTCACCGAGGCAGAGCTGCGGGAGCGCGCCGTCGCGTTCGATCGCATCGATCGCCGGTCGTTCCTGTACCCGTCCCTGGGCGGCGCCACGCTCGACCTGTTCACGCTCACCAACCGCGAGCTGAACGGCGGCGTCATCACCGGCGTCGGGACCGACTCGCCGCAATGGGACTTCTTCGCGCGCGACAGTCTGATCTTCACCGTGCAGCGCGCGCAGGCGATCGGCCAGCAGTACCGGCACAGCGACGGCACCGTTGCCTCTGAGCTGCAATACGCCCGGTTCAAAGGCTACGGCAGCTGCGAAACGCCCTGGCCGGTCTATCTCATGCTCAAGCAGGGGTTCACCTTCTCCCTGGTCGTGATCCCCCGCACCGGGGCGCCGGCGACCGGGTTCAACGTCGTCAACGTGTTCGTTCGTACCGTGGGGTTCTTCTTCCGATGATCCCGAGACCGATCTATTTCCTGCCGGCGCAGCGTGTCATCTTCGAGCGTGGCCCAGCCGCCGGACTGCCCGGCATCAGCGCCGCGTTCTCGACGGGATGGTTCGACGTCTATTCGGTCCTCGCCGGCGACGTCGTCGTGCCGCAGACGGGCGCGATCGTGTCCGGCAACAGCGAAGTGATAACCGGAGTCGGCACGGTCGCCAACGTCGGCGCCTACTACCTGGACCTGTTCGTCGAGCACACGAACGCGACGTTCCTGTCGTTGACCATGACGGTCGAGGGCGAGATCGCCCAGGCGTTGCAGAGCGCCGGGCATCCGGTCCTGACCCTGGCGCAGCTCATCGTGCCGACCCAGGACCCGGGGACCGGAGAGACCCGGCCCTACACGCACCGCGTCGTCGGCTATACGCGGTTCGTGCGGGTGAGCGTCGCCTATCCGGCCGTTGCCGCGACGCGGTTCAACATGGCATGCGTGCTGAGGGCGGGCTGATGGCGGCGAAGTACGAGGCGCTAGTCGATGCGGTCGCGGACCGCGAGGGCGTGCCGCGCGCCGTCGCCCAGGCCCTCGTTGATACCGAGAATCCGCAGCGCGACCCGTCGATCGTGATCAAAGAGGCGTGGGGCGGCGGCAGCTTCGGGCTGTCCATGATCACGCTCCGCACGGCGCAGTCGCTCGGGTTCCCCGGCACGCCGGCGCAGCTGCTCGACCCGGCGACGAACCTGGTGTACGGGTTCAAGTACCTGCGCCAGGTCTACAACAGTGTCGGCAAAGGCGACTGGCGCCGGGCGCGGTGGGCCTACAACGTCGGCCCCGATCTGAATCCGCCGTGGCCGGAAGCGGACAAGACCCGTTTCCTGCGCCACCTGGCGCGCTGGACGCCGTTGAAGGCGCCGGCGAATACGGCGCCGGCGGCCACCGCCGCCGCGCCAGGCCCGGCGCCGCCGACTTTTCAGAAACCCCCGGTCCTGAGGGCAGGGATCGGGGGGTGGCTGATGCCCTTGATTCTTCTCGGCTGGCTGCTGCCGATGCTGTTCAGCAAACGGAAGCGGAGGGCGTGACGATGGAACCGATACCGACATCGGGAACCGCCGGGCGTGCGTTCAAGCGTGGGCTGCGCGGCCTGATCCTGGGCGCGCTGGCGATCTACTCGGCAAAGAAGGGCGTCGCGCTTCCGCTCCCAGACGACGCCGGCGCTGCCGCGGAGGCGCTCGGACAGGCGATCAACGTCGGCGTGAGCCTGGGCGCCGACAAGCTGCTGAGGGAGCTGTGGGGGCGGATCAGGAAATGAACGGCGGGCAGCGCAACGGGGTCTCGGCGCTCTGGGTGCTGACGGCGCTGCTCTACCCGCTGGTGCTGGCCGGGTTCGTTTACACGCACACGGTCGAAGCACTACACTCGATCGCGCTGTCGGACATTCGTGCGGAGCTGGCCGGCGTGCGCGGGCAGCTCGAGCGCATCAAGCACTCAAAGGCAGACCAACACCAGGACGGAGGGAGGGCCGATGCCACCAGGAATGATGATCGCGGTTCACAAGTACGCCCTATACGAGATAGAGGAAGTGACCGAGGGGCTGACGCCTCCGGCACCGACGCCGCCACCGACGCCGGCCCAGGTCGAGATTCCGGGGGAGCCGATTTCCATGACCCCGTTCCAGCTCCAGACGCTGCTCAACAACCTGTCGGCGGGAGCGACCCTGGGCCCGGTGCACATCCTGGCCGACGGCCTGCTGCTGATCGGTGAGCTGACCGGGTTCGCGCATCTCGCGTTGGACCAGGCGATCATCCCCGCGGTGATGGGGCCCAGGCGCAACTGAACGAAGGAGGCCACCTTGTACCCTGCCGGTGTTCAGATGCGGCCCCGCCGCCTATGGTCGGTCACCAGCGTCGTGGCATCCGCCAACGAACGCGCCGTCGGCATCACGGGCGTAAACCCGGTCCTGGTCGACGAACACTTCACAGCGGCGCTCTTTCAGTTCAGAGTGACCGCGAAAGCGGCCCTGGTCATCGGCGCGATCAGGATCTTCGGCGCGGTCGACGTGGCGTCAGGGTTCCCGCCACTGGGGAACGCCACGGAAGTTCTCGTCTCGAGCGTGACGGACATCGCCAACAACGAAGGGCTGCTGCGCGTCCCGGCGCTGCATGCCGTCGACGCGGACACCAAGTTCCCCATCCAGGTCCTGCCGCGGTTCTTGTTACTCGAATACACCACGACTGGGGCCGGCAGCGTCACGTTCGTCGTGGACGCCACATTCATCGGGCCGATCATGGGCGCCAGGTCGTAAGGCGGGGATCGTGTGAACAATGCTCTGGCGGCAGGTCCGCCCACGGCTGCTGTGGAATGTCTCACAGCTGGCCCAGGTCACAAACAGCCGCACGCTGGCGGGGCATCTGAGCGGCGCGAACCCGGTACGCATACCGGAAGGCGTCACCGGAGCGATCTTTCACTACAGGCCAGTCCTGCTCGAGCGCAACGCGACCGCCATCCGCGTTTTCGGCAGCCTCAGAAACGGCAGTTTCCCTCCCGCCGGTGGCGGCTCTGAGGCGCTGGTGTTTTCTGTCCTGGCCCTCACCAGTGGCAAGCTCAGGGTGCCTGTCGTGAATACTGCCGCGGCGTCGAGAAAGGCCGGGGCACCGTTGCCGACCTGGTTGCTGCTCGAGTATTCGACGTCGGTGATTTTCAGCGGCGCGGGCGAGTGCCACTTCGTCGTTGACGTGACCTGGCTCGGCCCGCCGATCGTCGGAGTGTCCTAGTGGAAACCGTCCTTCGTAAAATATCGGTCGTCTGGGCAGTCATGGCCGGCCAGGCCAGGACGAACGAACGCGTGGCCGGCATCGTGGCGCCGCGGCACGCGGACGGCGTCGGCAACAACCCGATCGCCATCAGCGCCTACTACGTCGGCGCCGTGTTCGGTATCAGCTGCGTGCAGAAGGTCAACGCATCCCTGTCGGCCGTCAGGATCTACGGATCGCTCGACGCGGCCAGGTGGCCCGACGCCGGCGACGCCTCCGAGGCGATGGTCACGATGAACAAGGACCTGGCGCAGGGGGCGTCGGTGATCCGGTACCCGATCGGGATCTCGAGTGCTATCGGCACGGAGCTGGCTCCGCGCATGATGCCGCGGTTCCTGATGCTCGAGTACACCGTCGCCGGCGCCGCGGGCCTACAGCTGGCCCTGGCCATCCGCGCGACGTTCATCGGTTCCCCACCGTTCGGCGGCGAGCCGGACGATTACGCCGGCGACGGCGACTAGGAGGGTTCAGTGATAACCAAGGCAGCCACAGCAACGCCGGCGAGGTCCTCGGCGGCGTCGACGGAGACCGAACGGATCGCCGCGCTCGAGTCGCAGGTGGACGAGCTGCACGGCCAGGTCGTCGCCCTCGGGGGTGAGATGACCGCCGTGCGCGCCGCGCTGCGTGCCGCCGGCTACCCGGTGGACGATCCCGACGGAGACGAAGAGGAATAGCCGACCCGCCCGACCGTCCTGGTCGGGTCCGCCGCGGGGGCGGGTGGGCGCGGCTCCACCGTCCGTCCGCCCGTCCCCGTTTCGCGGTAGAATCCAGCCGCGGCGCCGGCCGCGTACCTGGTTGTTCCGCAACGGTGTCCCCAACACCCCCAGGCGGGCAAGGGCGCCAGGGCCCCGCCGGCGCCGCACTACCCCGCCCGATCGAGATACCCCTTGACTTGTACTGTGCCGAGTCTGCTACAATCCTGGCACAGTAGGCCGGGGGGTCTATGGCGAAAGTCGTTTCATTCCAGCGCCGAACGGGTCCGCGTAACATGCCAGGTTTGCGCGCGCGCACCCGCCTACCCGGGCCCCCTACCCTCACGCACGGCGATGAGCTGGCGGCGCTGCCTGAGCAACGGCGCCGCCAGCTGCGCCGCGAGATCGCCAGGCTGATGCGCGACCAGCGCGCGCCGGCCGAAATCAAGCTCACCGTGATCGGCGCCCTCGAGGTCCTGCGCCAGCTGAACCGGAGGCGGAAACGATGACCGACGCAGCTGCACCACCGAACGTCAACAGCAAGACCGGCGCCTGGGGCTGGCCTGAGCTGGCACGGAAGGCCCACTATTTCACCGAGGCGCAATCGCTGTGCGGTCGATGGGCGTACACCGGGACACCGACCGGGTGGCAGGGCGGCGCGTGGCCCGACGGGTGCGTTGAGTGTTGCCGGCGACTCGGGAAACGGCGTGTCCGCAAGGCATGACTATGCGGAACGCGAGCTGCCAGCGTTCGTCGCCGTCCCGTCGGGCTGCTGGATCTGGCTCGCCTGGGCCGGCCGCGGCGGTTATGGACGATGGACGAAGCGCGGACCCGATCGAAAGCGGCACGCGCACGTCGTCGTATGGGAAACATTCAACGGGCCGGTGCCGGATGGGTACGAGCTGGATCACCTGTGCCGGGTGCGCCCGTGCGTGAACCCCGCCCACCTGGACCCGGTGCCGAAGCTGATCAACCTGCACCGCCGCAACCTGGCGAACGGCTGGCGACGGCGCGCTGGCGGTGGGCGAGGATCTAGACGCAGCAGCGGCGATCGGCGAAGTTTCACCTAGTGCGTGACGGAGATCGCAAGGTCGTGGCGTGCGGGAGGTGGGAGCCGGAGCAGCTCGAGGGCACGATCCTGCTGTACCACGGGCCGGTGGTTGACCGCGCCCGGTGCCGGCGGTGCGGTGAGTCGCTGGCGCGCCTGGCGCGCCACGGCATGAGGGGGTGAGCGTGAGCGATGCAAGGATACCGACGGACACCGAGGCATCGGTCTACCAGCTGGGGCGGCAAGCGGCGGCGATTGACTGCCTCGAGGCCCTTGACGAACTGCACCGATTCATGACATGTGGCGAAACGGCGACGCTGCTGACAGATGACGGCGCCGCCGTCCTGATCACGCTGCGCGCGCGCCTGGTGAGGGTGAGAGATGAAGCGACCGCTGCAAAGGCATCGATCGATCGAGCGATCGCCGGCCGGCCAGCCTGACCTGCCCGGAATGCCGGCGCGGGTTGATTGGAGCGACCGCCGGCGACGCTGCGGGTGGCGGGCGCAGGCGAAAGATCCATGCACGCACACGGAGGAGAACGGGATGCGCTGTGATCTGGAATCGTCGCCGTCGACGCCAGGCCGCTGCCCGTTGCATCGTTACGGCCGCGCCTGGTCGGCTCCGAAACCATGAGCGAGATCCCGCTCTGGGTGGCGGCGCTGATCGGCCTGGTCCTCGGCTTCGCGTTGCGGCAGCTGCACCATTTCCTCGAGGACCGGCGCCGGCGACGGACGATGCACACGATCACAATCCCCATTGGCGGGCTCGCAGCATTCGTCGCATTCCTGGAAGGTAGTCACAGCAGGAGGAACGGAGACATGAGACTGAGTGTTGCTGTAGGCGGGAAGATGACGCGCGAGGCGTGGGCCACGGTGTCGTGGAAATTGTTGGACCTGGTCAACGCAACGCTGACCCCGAAGGAGCGCGCCGCCGTGGTGCGGTACATCGACGTCTGCGGCCGCGCCTGGCCCGACCTGGAACAGCGGGCGACGGCGGAAGCGCCCGGGCAACAGCCGCCGCCGGCGCCGACGATATGAGCTGACGCGGCGGGGCGCCTGCGCGCGCGACCCGGGCACCGCGACACCGCGCGCTGTGGAGTGGCTTATGCAGAGAAGTCTGTATTTCGGGAGATGGTGGATGCTGGCGACGTTGCTGGTCGGCGTCACGGTCTGTCTCGGGGTGAACGCCGGCAGCGCCGGCGACACGAAGCAACCGAAGCCGCCGGCCCCGCCGGGGCTGATCGATTCTCCGATCCCGCCAGGCAACGACCCGGAGCCGCCGCGCCAGGTTCTCGAGATGCACCTGACGACGGGGCCGTACTGCGTTTCGGTCGGCGCCGGCGACGCGCGCTTCGGGATGATCCAGACGTTTCACCAGGCCGACCGCGGCAACCTGGACGTGGTGCGCGGCTCGATCGCAAACGCCTACAGACTGACCGCGATGCAGCACGAAGCGGTCTGTTCTGCGAAAGCTGTCAAGGCGGGAGGGAAAGGCCAGGCCGACGCGATCCTGGCGTGCAAGGTCCAGGCCGCGGAGCTGCGAGCAAAAGCAGACCGCGGCGTCACGTTCCTGGGCGAGCCGACGTCGTCGACGCTAGATGGTCGGCCGATGATGGTGAGCGGTGACGGTCCAGGTGTCACGTGTGTCTGTACCACCTACTACGGCGGGGATGTCACCGGCGCGGCCGCCAGCTGCGGGGGACCGTGCGGCAACTGCTGGTTCTGCCGATAGCCGTCGCCATCGCGCGACTCTGCTTTGACGCCGTGGCGATCGACTGCGCGGGCGGCCCCGAGGTCGTTGTGCGCTACCCGATCGCCACGGCGTCGACGCTGTTGACCGGCTGGACAGCACCGACTCCCGAAGTGCCGGAGCCGCAGCCGATCTACATCAGCGCGCCGGGCCCGGAGATCGCCGACGTCATGCCGGGCTCGGCGCGGCTGTGCGTTGACCTGGTGGACGACCCGCCACTCGGATCCGTCTACTACTACCGTCCCGAAGCGGTCGACATCGGCGGGAACAGCTCGACGGCCTGCGAATGAAGATCAGCCACCATGACCGGGGGAGTACGTGCCTGTGCGTCAGGGCGACCCTGCGGCGCTGGCCATCTGGGTTGCCAACGACGTGGAGCGGGAATGCAGCCTGGACAGAGACGACCATCGCGGATTTTTCCTATTGCGAGACCTGCCGGGCAGTCTGGAACTTGTCAATCAGGTTCTACAGGAAAGGCTCAAATGTCCCGTCGCCTCTCTACGCATTGCGAGACAATGAATAGCCGCCGGCGTCGATGCGTCTTCGTGTTCCTGCGGGCGTACCACAGTCGCGTCGTTGCCATGCGGTGCCAGATCAGGCAGTCGCCGCATCGCGGCCGCCACATCTACGTGTCCCGTCGCGTGGTGGTCTGCTGGTGAACAGCCGCCCGAAATTGGACCGCCGCGGGTTCCTGGCTCTGCTGCGGGCCGCGAAGGATCGCACCCGCACGACGGCGCGTCGGGACTACTTCCTGATCTACCTGGCCGGACGCACGGGGCTGCGAGCGTCGGAGCTGCTGGCGCTGCGCGTTACTGACCTGAGCCTGGACACAGACCCGCCGTTTCTGTGGGTGCTGACCTTGAAGCAACGCCGGCGGCAGCGGGACCAGGTCCTGCTCGAGGCGCGCACCGCCAGGCGCGCCCGCACCTATCTGTCGCGCGTGCTGCCGCGACTCCTGGGCGGGATGAAACCGACGCCGCTCGATCCCATGTTCCCCGCGCCCGTCATGGGCGCTCGAGCGCCGCGGGCCATGTCGTTGCGGAACGTGTCGCGCATCTTCGCCGTCTACGCCGGGCGCGCCAGGCTGCGCCCAGGCGTCACGTTCCATGCGCTCCGTCACTTCCGGGCCTGGACGTTGCAGACGGCGAGCCACGGGGATCTCGAGTTCACCCGCCAGCAGCTCCGGCACCGATTCATCAGCTCGACGCAGAGATACCTGGGCGTCACGCCAGAACAGGAAGCCCGCTACCTCCGCGCCCTTGACCGCCGCGGCTGACCCGTCACGTACCCCCGCCGAACGCCCTGATCGCCCAACCTGAGCCCGCCTGGCGCGTCGCCTGTGCCAGCTCCGGCGGCGCCAACAGCTTGAAAGGTGGCGTTTTTTGGGCATGGCAATAACTTGGGCCGGGGCCGGGGCCTCGACCTGTGCGATGCGGAACAGCAGGGAACGGCGGGGGGCCCCAGGTGCGAAGACACCGGCTTTGGGGGGTGCCGCCGGGCCGGTGGACTGGTCGCGGACGGTGAAATAACCCCGTGGGGGGTGTGGGGGGCCCGAAATATCGCCGTCTACATGCTGACACCGTCGCGCAACGGCCAGCCCCCACGGCGTCCTGTTAGATGCCCTGGCCCATTTGGGCCGGAACGACTGCTTTGCCTGTGCAGCGGGTTCACGCGGGCCCCCGTTAAGCGCGCGCTCATGCCCCGGGTCGCATCGAACGCGGCGGCTGTGATGGAACCGCCGGCGCGCGGTGCGCTTGCCGTGATGTGACGTGGGGGTGACCCATTCATGTTCTGTCCGCCGGGACGCCTGGGCCAGGTCCTCCAGGCTTGCGGACGCCTCTTCCTGGACTCCCGCCCCCGGCGGCGGCAGAT
>Ga0180062_1000192_pt1 | contig 11757 bp, 21 predicted proteins | sample EasRivT45_16_10D_FD_121775 | JGI IMG/M metagenome (GOLD analysis project Ga0180062, IMG submission 121775) | Soil microbial communities from meander-bound floodplain in the East River, Colorado, USA - East River metaG ERMLIBT45_16_10D | ecosystem: Environmental > Terrestrial > Soil > Floodplain ... | reverse complement strand
TATTCGCGCCGAATCTCTTCAAGATGCTATCAAGATAGCAGAAGGTAGGATGGTTACTCTAGTAGGTAAGAATGTTCGTGCGCTTATGTTTAAGTTGCATAGAGTGGAGTGTATATGAACCTATCCGATGAATTCCGATCAAAGTTTATCCCACTAATGACAACCATAGTGGCAGAACAAACCCGTAGAGCTAAAATCAGTTCCATTGCACAAATTGGTAGTACGCTAATCAAGATGCCGGAATACTGGACTAACGATGATACCGAACCAAACTTTGACAAGATTGCATTGCACGCTACCGAACTATACAATCGTATAGAAAGGATACATCAATGATTTGGCGAAACCATCAGCTTAGAAGACAGGCGGATAGTGTAGTGCTAATACAAAACGATCTATACTATTCTATACAGTTAGCACTTGATACGGGTCCAAAAGGTATAGTGATAGATAGGCGTTTAGTTTTGATAGCCTATACACACTACAAGCGTAAACTTGGATATTATAAACTGTTTGAATCTGCTGCTGGTAGGCAGTCTTTACAGACTACTAGACAATTCATACAACGATTGTTAAGGGATACACAATGAGCCACGTATTACTTGGTCTATCCTTACATATCGGTATGCGTGAATTTGGATTCACCATTGCTACAACATACATCCAAATCAAATACGGTAAGAAGTATGGTTGGCTTACCTTATTGACACCATTCAATAGATATTCTAAATTGTATTGGAGGAAGTATGTTTAAACCACGCAATCAAGGCTACAAAACCCCGCGAGTATGCAGCAAGTGTAAGCAAATGTATCTCGCAATCCACACAGCCAAGGTTTTTATGTGCGGTATGTGTATTATAAAAGCTTTACGTGGAATACCCGACGATGAAAAAACCGAGCCAAAAAAGGCCGAATGACTTGAGCTAGTCTGCCGATCCGGGTTATAATTTGTCTGTAGTCAGTTTTCGAGTGAGCGAACTATGGACAATACACGCAAAGTATTACCTTTCATCAATCCTTCAGGCACGCCAATTCACACTAGCTGTGAATTGTGCGCGTCTGAAATCTCACCAAAGCACGGTTATCCTGTAGTATTTAACGGCAAGATCGAAGGATACGTGTGCGACGAATGTTTCGTTAGTTCTGAGCAAAACAAACCCAACGTTAAGCTACAATTCGTAGAACGCTAATAGGAGTTTACAATGGCAGACAATTTCAAAAGGGATAAGTTTGGTTTCAAGCATCAGCCTATGGGACAGCAAGGGATTGTAGGTAATCCGCTTGCAGGGTTTACACCCGATGTTATCGTGGTTATTAAAACCGAATCTTCTACAGGCAGAACTGTTATTGAAACGGGTAATGGTATTCCATTAAATCCGTTGAATATTATTTCTCTTTGCCTATCGGTAGCTAAGGGAAATATGGATGCCTACCTTAGACAAGCGGGTGGTATAGTCGATCCTTCTAAGTCTGTAGCACGCAACGAACGTACCGCAGACAATCCTCCTCATAACTTCGTACCGTGCGATGATAATGCAGAGATTTGCTCCTATTGTGCTTCACACAAAGATAATCACACTAAGAAAGATAATGGGAGTAATTAAATGCCGTCTAAGAAGAAAACAATCATCGAAGAAACCATACCCGATAACGCTAGTATCCCAGAGCTTGGCGTTAGGGAAAGTGTTACATGGGAAACAGAGGAAGACGTTATCCTCGAACGTATCAAAGCACAGTATGGTGAAACGGCAGCAGTTAAAATCAAAGTCTACAAAATCATAGCAGGTAAGGGTGATCCTGTATTTGTATTCTCATCCACAGAGAATGTAGACGAAGAGATACTACAGGAAACCTATGGTGGTGGTAAGTATGCTTTGCGTATCTTCATAGATGGTATTTTGAAGCATACACACTTCATGGAAGTAGCAGACAAGCCAATATCCAAGCAAGCGAATAACAATAATGGTGATTCCAGAGAGCAGATGCTAAGAGAACAGATGGCATGGAATCAGCAGCTATTGCTAACCATTCTCGGCAAACCTCAGCCTATAGCGCAGCAAACGCCACTTACAGAATTGGTGAATGCCGCTAATCTAATCAAGGGTAACGGTGGTAGCAATAACATGGATGCTATGATTACTCTATTCACTAAAGGATTAGAAATAGGATCGGGAAAGAGTGGTGATATGGATTGGAAGACAGCTCTAGTCAACACTATCAAGGAAATTGCTCCAGTAGTAACGGGGGCAATCGCACAAGTAAAAGGTGGAGTACCTATGCCGAACAATGGACAAGTAGTAACAGCACAGCTATTACCTGAACAGGAATTGCAAAAGGGTATTACATTCCTTAAGGGTAAGATCGTAGCAGGATTGCCTGTAGGATTAGCGTTAGATTGGGTAGTATCTAACGCGCATGAGTATATGCAATTCATATCGCTTGCTATGTCGAAATCCTTTGAAGAAATCGTCAAGATAGATCCTGAATTAGCAAATGAACCTTACAATTCTTGGGTACGACAATTCCTGGAAGGATTGAAGGAACATTTCAAGGAATCTGCAACGATGGATGATAACGATCAGGAAGCGTCCTAGTCATGTTGCTACATAAGAATCCTATAGTTAATACAACGTATGTGCCCGATGGTGAAAAGGGTACTAAAGAAACGTTGCGGTTAATGGCTAGACTTGTACGTAGAGCCATTAACATTCCAGCATTTCAAACGTTTGCTTTCAATATTCCTGCAAATACGTTGCAGGATATAGATAGATTTCTTGCCTCACACTATACGTATGTAGATGAAGAAATCGAAACGTTGTATGCGCCGGAATATAACATGATGTACCTGTTAGAAAAGGGAACACTAATAGGCGATTGTGATGATATTTCGATGTTCTACGCGGCGGTATTCAAAGCGTTAGGCTATAGGGTTCGATTTGTAGCAATGAAAACACGTCCTAATGATCCTGAATTTCGGCATGTGGTAGTAGAGATACTAAACGGTAATCACTGGCAGCGATGTGATGCTACTGTGGAACCTAATACAATTCAAATTGATTACGGGGTAATGGTGGAATATGTCTAACCAGAGATTACTAACGACAACTGAAATCGCCAATTTGCTAGCGAGACACCCGATTATTGCTGCAAAAGTGGCAGCTACTAAACTCCTGTTGGCTAGCGGTAGATATGAAATGATCTATACTGCGCCATCGGGTATTGAAATTGACATAGACTTATCCAATATTGGTGTCATTCCTGCTAATGGATTAGCTTTCGAGGATGCTAATTATGGATTGGTAGTCATACAACCAGCGCCAAACGGTAAAATCTATTTCAACGGATTCGTTACGAGTATCGGTGGTGCAGCTACAATCAATCTACCTAAATACGAATCGCCTACTACACCACCCGGTACGGAACCGTGCGATTGGTTATGCAAGCTAGATAAGGCTACCAGTATGGGATTACTGGTTGTAGGTGTATTGATTGTATCCACAGTCTACAGGAACCTTAAGAAATGAAGATATTATGTAAGCTGTGTGATCGTGACATACCGGATAGTTTCATAGATAAGCTGTACCACGCTATGAACTACCACCCGGATTTATTAATGAATCGCCTAGCAAGGCTACCCGAAATCAGTAGAAGTATAGGGGAAATGCTTGGAGAGGCAGCAAAGGAGAAAGTATATGGCAACAAGAACAGCCTACGGAACACTACGGAAAAAGGGTGAACGTGGTAGCGATTACGGACAACCGCGGCAACGTTTGAAATCGCGACAGTTTGAAGTAGGCGATAGAATCCGCACTAAGGATTCCGACATGGCATTAGGTACTGTGGTTCGAGTAGGTACTACATACTTAACCGTAGACTTCGATGGTATCGGCATATCGGATATACACAGAGCGGAAGTAGTTCATAGCAGCAGCCTAACTAGGAAACCACGATTACCTAATCCTGGTAATGCGATTAAAATCTATGGACGTTGCCTACGTATCGAAGCAATTAAGACACGTAAGCATCTGTACGGTGGTAAAGTATCCACTGCTAATCAGAAATACTTCCACGATTTCACAACGAAGAACGCAATTATCTATGGATTGCCCGATGGTAGTCTATTGATAAAAGCAAAGTAACTAACAATTCCCTATTGCATTAGGCCATTGGTGCTAATAGGGGTGCGAGTGTACCATGAAGGTATATAAGGTGGATAGAGTTTGCTCGGCTCTATCCACTTTCGCACTTACAATTTGATTCCAATATAGAAAGGTGGTGAAACATGGCGATACAGATAGATCGAATCGACGATAGGGCAGATGGTTTTGAAGTAGAGTTTACGGTAGTGAATCGTTATAGACGTACATTCCCTGCTAGATCTAACAACGAAAACCAGAATGTCTATGCACGTACTAGCGTGCAAGAAATCGTTACGAATCCTGTAGAGAAACCCGATGGTGTAGTTATTGTAACTCCAAGGGTGGTTGCTACAGATGATCCTAATGTTGTAACGGATTTGGATGTGGTCGTTACCGATCCTCCAGTTGTTACCGATCCTCCATTGAATCCGTAGAAAGGGGAATCAGTGTTAGTAGTAGACAAAGGAAAGCTACGAATGAATCGTGCGACCATATACGATAAACGTGCTGGACAGTGGATGTCACCAAATACGGGTGCACCATTTTCTATGCTACGTGGTATGGGTTGTAACGATTGCAGTTCTGGTTTAGGGTTTGTCGATCCTGCTACGGCTACAATGTTGGCGCAGGCTGCACCACAGATTCTAGACAAGATCGCAGCATTTTTTAGCTTAGGTACTGGTAGGCGTGAAGCTAACATGATTACGCCAATGCAGAATGATATACACTACAATGTATTAGCACCTATATCAGCAGCATTGGATAATCCAGAAACGTTAACGCTACAGGATCTAGAAATGATGCTGAACACGTTAGAAACGACCGAACAAGCATGGTTATCGTTTCTACAAACTACACAATGGTCCGATGGTAGAGCCGCAATACAGGCGGAAGCTACTCTTAAACCGTATTTCACAGAGTTTAAGAATGAGATTAGAACGTACATCGGACAGATGACAGGTACAGTTTACACAGGTACGGTACCTAGCATTCCTGGCGGTACTGGTTATCCACCACGGTATACAACTACTGGTAGTGGTGGTAGCGGTACTAACTTCCTTAACTCTGTATCCTCTTATATGCCGATGATATTAGCGGGTGCAGCAATTGTCATGCTTCCACGATTGCTAGGCGGTAGAAAACCGTGAGCCGTCTATGGGAGTATGATGAATTTGGCGAACCTTGGCTAGAGAATGGAAGACTAGCAAGCAATCCGCCTGTATTGATTATCAATCCAAAGAAAGGAAAGAAAACTATGGCAGCCAAGCGTAAGAGAGGGCGAAAAGCAGCACCACGGCGGAAAGCTGTAGCCAAGCGTAGTGCTTCTGGTAAGCATACAAAGTGGGGAAAAGTGAAGTCTCATAAGCGTAGAGTTAACCCTTGGCCTTTAGGAGGTGCTGTGGTGGCTGTAAATCCACGTAGGCGTCGTGCTAGTGGACGCAAACGATCTAATCCGCGGCGCAGGAAGTCTTACAGACGTAATCCTGCATTGATGGGATTGTCATTTCCACCGTTGCAGACGGTACTCTATACGGGTGCAGGTTTCATCGGTACGCCTATGGTGGAAGGATTCATTACCAAATTCTTGCCTACTAACGTTACCAGCACCACAGTTGGACGTTATGCGGTTAAGATTGCTTCTATGCTTGGCCTTTCCATGCTTACTAAGATGGTATTAGGCAGTAGCGAAGCCAAACTTGTTGCGGTCGGTGGTGGTGTATACGTGTTATCTAATGCGCTGGTGGAATTTGCACCGGGCACATTCGGTACAGGTTTGTCAGCCTACCGTCCTGCTACATTAGGTGCGTATACTAATAGTACATCACGCACGTTTAATCAGCTTAAGGCGCCAGAATGGGGTGCTAGGAATAGTGCCCGCAGTGCTCCAATGGGCGGCGCTAATATTGTCGCAACACGTTTTCGCCGTTTTCAGTAAACACCAACAATATAGAAAGGTAGAGAATTGACATGGATCTGAATAACCCTATTCCACAAGAATGGACTAGCTACGTCACACAGGCAGCAGTAGGTTTAGAAATTGTACCTTCCATGCTGTACGATACGTTGCTATATACGGATAACACTACGCGGGAATTGACGTTCTTTCAGCAAACAAACGTTGCGCGTGATGTGTCCAATTTGAAACAGCCGGGTATGCTGTCTAATCCACAGTCATTCCTAATCCAGAATATCCGAATCTATTTCAGGCAGCCTGTTACGACAACGGATTCGGGTGCTGCGGGTGCATTCCCCTCATCCATCAACAACATTGTGTTGCTGGCAAATACAGGTATCTGTACTCTCCATATTGGTACTAAGGAATATGGACCGTGGCCTATTTGGACGTTGCCTGCATCTACCTTTATGAAAGGTATGTTGGCCGTTGCGGGTGCTGAGGCAGCAAACCTAGCACATGAATACGGACAGTTGGATGGTCCACTTTATCCGCTGTTCCCTAATCTAATGATTGCTCCCTTGCAGAATTTCGACATTGTTTTGTCTTGGCCTACGGCTGCTGTGGATCTTACCGGCAACGTGACAATTCAAGTTTTGTTCGACGGACAGCTTGCAAGAGCAGTCCAGTAGAGGAGGATCGTAATGTTAGGTTTCGGTACTTCACCGTTAGAGCTATTGGCGTCAGATGCAATGCTCAGAGGGGAAATCTTTTGTGAAGATTTTACCTATTCTGCGGCATTCATCACAGGCACTAATACTGCCTTGGCTGCTAATGGAACCACAGAAGTACAGGTGCAAATCAATAGCGATTCTGATTTTATGATACTGCAAACAAACGTTACTGCGCTAACTGCGGCAGGTACGTTTCTTGCAGTACCGGACTACACCATTCTTATTGTAATTGCAGGTGCAGGCCGGCAGATTATGAATCAGGCGCAATTGGTTGCTAACTATGCTGGTTCCTATAACAGTAACCAAATACCCGGTAGAAAGCCTATGCCGAAATTGGTTCAAGCAAGCAACACTATTAGTGTGACACTCGCTAACCGAACTGCTACCGCTGCTAATAGAGTAGATGTAGCGTTCACAGGTTTCAAAATCTTCTATAGTGGTGGTAATAGACAACAGATATTCCACGTGCTGTAGTAGAGCAATCGGGTGGTTAGTATTCTCCTTCGCTAGCCACCCGGTTAGCTCAGAAAGGTAACAATGATTAATGTACTCATGCCCGACGGTAGCGTTCAGCAATACACAGGCGTTTCTGTGCAATTCAATTACGCTATGGAGCAGGGTGGTGTTCCCATACGTAGCGATGGAACACCCTATCAGGTTTCTCAATTTCTACCGAACGTAGGCGAAGTACCAATTGGCACTGCTGGTGCAGGATTCTTGTTTGATGGTTGTCCAGCTAATGTAGAGAACGGACAAGGCTGGGTACCCGGACAAATGACTGCACTACAGGAACAAGGTATAGACTGCCAAACGTCACAAGGTGGTGGACAATGTAGCTGTTGTCCGGGTGGTATTCCTTCTGGTAGTGGTCCGCATAATTGGGTTAACAATGGTGGAAGTATCGTTGTCGATCCTAATCCTATATCTATGGGACCGATGGACAATGCTAGACGAATCATTAACCTTACACGTCGTAACAAGCTAAATACACTTAGCTATTAAGGATTACCAATGATTTCTATACAACGTCCATTACTCAAACAGGAAGCGGTTAACTTTGCTGTAACGATTAATAACGCTAACGAACCTGTACCGCTTAACTCTCAAATGCAGCTAACCGCTATGGTGGATAGCTTCATGATCTGTAATCCTGTTGCTAATGCAAACTCTATTTTCCTTGGATTCAATTCTAACGTCACTACTGGTAATGGTATGGAAATTGTAACGGGTACATCCGTGAATTTCTTCATACAGCATGACGGTAGACAGTTGTACGAAATACAGGGATTGGTAGCGGATATTGCTGTGGCATTAACCTGTAGGCAAATGCAATTGGACGCAATACCATTTGTTTGCTGGGATATGTCACAGGTTTACATTGTCGCTACTGCTGCTACTACCATTGCGTGTATTGCGTTCAAGGCGGTTTACATATGACAGTAAGAGTACAATCGCCGGTTGTCGCACAAAGACAAGGTGCTCCTACAACTTTTACCGATCCGTTTACTGGCACTACGGCAGATGAATTAAGACGTAGGTACGCTGAAGTAAATCATGGTACTGCGCCTCTATTTTCACAGGCTGGCGGAAATTTAGTATATACCTCATCACCGTCCAGTGGTGGAGAGGGTATTATTTGCTTTGGTGCTCCAGGTTTAGCGGTATCGCAAAGTCAGTTTATTATTGTTACGATAGCAGCTTTAAATGTTGCCAATAGAACGGGCGTGGGTTTATATTTATCTGGTGCTGCTCAGGCGCATGTTAGTGCTGGACAAATGTATGGATACCACACCCATTTCTTTACTGGCACCATCAATGCTTTTGGTTTAACTCCGGGCGATCCTAATGCTTATGCGTTGGGTTTAGCTTTAGGTGCTCCAGCGGTTAATGATGTTATGGAATTTCAAGTAGACATACGTGCTGCGGATAATAGAATTAGATTATGGCAGAATAATACGTTGTTACTTGATGTCACCGATAACATAGCTGCTAGAGTTACATCGGCTAATCGTGGAATGCCGGGTTTCTTTGGTAGTGGTAACGGTGGTGGTTCTATTAGTTATAGCACTATGACCATTAGACCATCAAGATAACACCAATGAAACGTCAATATTGGATTGCATTAGCCATAGGTGCGATCGTATTAGGAGCAGCAAAACCGCTTATGTACGGATTCAACATCAAACCGGGTGTATATGGATCATTGCAGCCAGTAATGGATACTGCCTTGGATGCGGTACAGCAAGTATGGAGTACACATACCCTACGTCCAACAATTACCAGTATTGCAGACGGGCAACATATGCAAGGATCGAAACACTATCAAGGGTTAGCATTTGACGTAAGATTGAATGATATACCCTTAGAGCTGCATGAGACTTTACGTAGGGAAGTTTCTAATATGGTCGGTAGTGCTTTTGATGTACTACATGAGTACCACGGCACTACTAACGACCACCTACACATTGAATTTGATCCTAAATGAAAGGATAGCTATGTCTACACGTTTGATTATTTACGAACCACCCGGTAGTGTTAATTGTCCGCCTGAATTGGTGGACGGTTGCTGGAATACCGGACTACTGGAAGGTTGTGGCGATCCTCAGCAATTTGCTAATAGGGTTACGCTAGAAGCCTATGCTTATGGTAGAGGGGAAACCATAAGACAGGTGACTACAGCGGCGGAAGGATTAGCACTTTGTAAGGCATGGCAACAACCTGTAGCACCTAAACCGCCCACTACATTTGTTGTACCTACTACACCACCGCCCATAGGTGGTGCTCCTGGTGGTGGACAAGTGTATAGTCCAACGGGTGTACAACCGACAATACAAACACCGGGTGCTCCAGAACCCGATACTAGCTCACCGGGTGGTCCTACAATTTTACCGGGTGATACATCTACAGGGAGAACATTTCAAATGGGAGAGGTATACCGTCTGATTATTGTTAGCGAACCGGGTAGAGTAGATACAGGTGCGCTATATCCTGGTTGCAGTCGATCTAATCCCGATGCCTGCAAGCCAATGCAGTTTGCATCAATAGAGGATGCCGTTGCATATTCAAAGGCGAACAATGAAATCCCATATCTGGTTAATACCATCGACGAAGCATGGTCAATTGTCGATGGCTCACAAGCTATTAATCCGGCACAAGTCATTAGTGATGGTGCTGGTGGAGGTGTGGGCACGATTGGTATGGTTGCCATCGGCGCTATGGCATTATTTTTCTTGCCTAAAATGCTCAAGAAAAGGGGTGCTTAAATGATAAGGCCGAAAGATATAGCCGTGGTAGCTCTCTTTCTGTGGTTCATTTGGCCTAAGAAGGAAGTTACTGAGGTTAACTTTAACATTACCGAACCGGGTTTTGAGAATCTACCCGTGGAGGATAACAGCTAATGTGCGACTACGATTATTTCTATGACTATTGGTTAGAGTGGATCTATCCGCTAATATGGTGGTAGGGTTTCGCGCCATCTGCGCGACATAGGGGTGTAGCAATACACCCCTATGTCTCTACCGTTTCTTTAACAGCTCTTTCATATCCCACGGCCTAGTATCCTGATTATTGCTTAACCATGCACGTTTAGAACGGGTGTTACCCATAGTCTTTACTATGGTTAAATCGCTACATGCTGGTATGCCTTTACGTAGTGCTTCCTTAATACTGATACGTCTAGTTATATCATTAGGATCGCCTGTGATGTAAGCATCAATATCCTGTGAACGGTTTAACCCTTTCGCTTTCCATACACCCCTAAACTTGTATAGCTTTGGTTGTATGAACATTGCCGATCCTTCGCCTACTAAGCCCCATTCGCCAAGATTGTTACCAGTCGCCATAACACTATCAGTAAATATACTGTCAGTGTCACAGTAGTAGCTATTATCGTTAAGATTAGCAAGTAGGACAAGTCTCGCTTTACTGGTGATTGCAGCAGAGATGTGCGGTAACAGGTAAGCCGAACGACTCTTTCTAGAGTATTCGGCAAAACCACTAGGACTGCCAGTATTAGGATCAACAATAGGGAATGCTCCATAGGGTGCCTCTCTTTCAGTACAGAATACTTTCTTTTCCGGGTGTTGCCCGAATTTACCGAATAGGGAATTGAGTAGATACTTTGCTATTGTGCGTGTAGGTTCGCCTGCATTCTTCTTTAGTGCATATAGCTCGTCTACGTAATCCTTAAAGATTTCATCACACTTAAAGTAATGCCCTCTTAGTATCTTTTGTATCTTTACACCACGCCTTTCCGCTTCTAATAGCTCCTCAGAAGTCCATACACCCTGCATACGTCCTACTGGAAAGAATAGCTTTTCCATACGTAAGGGTAGCGGTGGTATGTACATTTCTGGTACATCGACTATAGCTTCTACAAATCCATATAGGTTATCCCGTAGCTTTGTAGATTCTCCAACGTAATCCGTTGGCACTGGGAATTGCATGACGTATGGGTACATGCTGTTAACGTCGTAGGCTTTGAGCGATTCGCTTTGACGTTTGAAGACTTCAACGTGTCCACCGTGTAAAGACTGACGTATAAAGTCTGAGACATTCTCATGTGGTTTCCATAGTGAACGCTTAAGATACTTCTTACGCCAAAAACGTAAAGCGTGAGTAGCAAATGTTTCCGACCGAATGCCTGTTTGTTCAAAGAAACTGTACAACACTTCGTACAATCCTCTACAGTCTTGCTCATTGTATTCCAGCAATTCCTTGCCGTATTCCATATTCTCGAAATCATATTCCCCTTTCTTGTGTTCTACATCGAAAGCTATCGTTAATGCGCGTAATCCCGCGGGTAATAGTCGGAATGAATCGCATAGGTAAGCTATATCATTCCTAGAACGTTTGATTTTCATTCTAAGAACCATAGAGCCAGAGCAATAAAACTCCACCTGTGCGTTAGAGTAGCGTTTTCGTAGACGGTCAAATATGAAATTCATATCATATCTACCGCCAAAATGTGCAAACCACCTGTAGTTACGGT
>Ga0180062_1000187_pt1 | contig 11938 bp, 6 predicted proteins | sample EasRivT45_16_10D_FD_121775 | JGI IMG/M metagenome (GOLD analysis project Ga0180062, IMG submission 121775) | Soil microbial communities from meander-bound floodplain in the East River, Colorado, USA - East River metaG ERMLIBT45_16_10D | ecosystem: Environmental > Terrestrial > Soil > Floodplain ... | reverse complement strand
CATCCTGTCGATCATGTTCACCTGCGGGATGTACGACTACTCCGGGCAATGGGCGTACCGCGTCGGCGTTCCTGCAAAAAGCGGCGTCGGCGGTGGCGTGATGGCAGTGGTCAACCGCCAGCTGGGGATCGCGGTCTACTCACCACCGCTGGATAAGCACGGAAACAGCCGGCGGGGCATCGAAGTATGCGTCGAGCTCGCGTCGCGGCTTGGCCTCCATGTGTTCGATTGTTTGAACGCTGGCTCGCGCTTCCTCGATGCGATCCTGGAGAAAGCCGCCGAGGGAGATGGGCTGGAGAGGGTTGCCGATTGACATGGAATCGCCGCTGCCTGCCTTGCGGCCGGGGGTGGACACGGCGGCCCGGAGAGCCCTCTATGGGCGCTGCGCACGCGCGCCAGGAAAGTCTGCGTTCTGGATGAATATCTGAACGATTCCAATTACACGAAAATGCCCTTGCCGTCTCAGCCTTTCGCTGACAAGATGCCCGTCTGTACAAATGAACGGTCACAAGAAGACTCTATTGTTCGGTGACGTGCGGGATGTCAACGGCGAAGGTGAACCTTGCGATGAGACAGTTAAGAAGGTGGGCTGCGCTTTGTTCTCTCGGTTTCGTTTTGCTGTTCACGCAGCCCGGGCAGGGAGCAACCGCCACGGATCCCTTCACGTTCTTCACGAACATTGTCCTCACCGGTGATTACATCGTCTCTGGAGGACCGACGGGTGCAAGCCAAGGCGGTTTTGCACAGACCACGTTCGCGGTTAGCGGGGTGCCCGCGGGTGCAACCGCCGTGGCCGCTTACCTCTACTGGGGCGCGGTGGTGGCCAAGAGTGATCTCACGGCCGGCAAAGACGCGTTCTTCAGGGCTGGCGGGGATACGACAGACCACGATATTAGATCCCTCACGAGAATCATCAATCCAAGCGGAACCTCGCCGTGCTCGAGCGGCGGCGGCGCCACGGGCGGCGGGAGTCCTGCCCACCAGTTCGTAATGCACAGCGCGGATGTGCTCCGGTTCTTGAAGATTGGCGATGACGGAAGGTTCATCCTCAACAACGGGTACGTGGTAACGCTCCGAGATGACGGCGGCAACGCTATCCGTCCGCTTGGCGCCAGTCTCCTCCTTGTTTTCCGCAATGTCGCCGAGCCGTCTCTCTCAGCGACCGCAATCTACGAGGGCGGCGTCCAGTTCGCCCAGGGCACCGATCTGATAACCCAGACGCTAGGGGGGATCACGCAGGCTTCCAGCGTGAATCCAAAGGGCAAGCTGAGCATGATTTTTGGCGACGGCCAGCCAAATTTTTCCGAAAACCTGCGGCTGAACGGGCAACTCCACGTCAATCCCTTTTTCAAAGGATGGGACAATCCGACGTATACAACGGAGGCTGGAGACTTCTCACTGCCCGCAGACGCCACTTCGGCAACGGTCACGATCGATCGCGAGGGCTTTTCAAATTTCGACTGTCTGTCCGGCGGCGTGTTCATCTTCAAAGCAAGCCTCGACGACGGCGATAACGACGGCCTGCCGGACCCTGTGGAGGACAGCAGCACCGATCCAACGACACTCCAGCCCTGGGCGCTTCCGAATGGCGAGGCGTTGCCGGACATCCACGCGATGTGTTCAACCCCTTCCAGGCTGACGTGCTCAACCGCCCCGGACCTTTTCGTCGAAGTCGGGGCGATGTTCACTCACGGCCCTACGACTACTCCAGGCCCTCCGGCGATTTACGGATCCGGCGAGAGCGCCGTCACGGATGACGACGGACACGATCATACGCCCCCGCCAACGGTCTTCAGGAGAGTGGGCGACGCATTTTCCGCTCAGGGGATCAAGGTGCACTTCGACGTCGGAGACGTCGGAACAGGTTTCGGACAATATCCGTCGGGCACGGTTGCCGAACCGTACCTGATCCGCGACACACTTACGAAGGACCTGGCGCGCGGCGGTGAGCGCATTGAGGAAAAGCGATGTGTTCCGACAGCCACTTTGACGTGCCAGTTTCCAGACTATCCGGGCACGGTGAGCTTCGATTTCGGCGCCGCCATGTTGAGAGATGCGCCAGTTAACGCCGACGGCACAGAGTTCCTCAGTTGGGGCGAAGAATACAGGTGTCGAACGGGTGAAACGGCGAACTGCAGGAGACGATTCGATCCCGGGAGGAACGGTTTTTTCCACTGGGGGCTATATGCCCACCGGCGCGCCAAGCCGAAATCCTCCGACCCGACGGACACGGACTTCCATGTGCCAGGAAGCAGCTCGGGCGCCGCTCACCTGCCCGGTGATCTCTACATGGTGACGCTCGGGGGCTGGGGAAACGGGTTTGTCGGACCGGAGGACGTCGTGGCCTACACCACTGCGCACGAACTGGGTCACAACCTCTACCGTGGACATCGCGGAGATCCGTTCACCGGGCTCGAATTCAACTGCAACACGCAGTATCTGAGCGTGATGAATTGGATGCACCAAGTCGAGGGGTTGCTGGACGCGAATGGTGTTCCGCAACTCGATTTCTCCGGACAAGCGTTACCAGATTTCAACGAAAGTAGCCTGCCCCGAGGTCTGGGCCCTCTGCCCGGTCAGGTGACCCCGTACCGTGCCAGCTGGTACGCGCCGAGAGCGGGTGTTCACCAAAGTCTCGAAACGACCGCGGCGAAAAGACACTGTGATGGCTCGCCATTGACCCAGGCCGAGAAGGACGAGAACGACGCCGGTCGTGGCTTTGTCCGCGTCAACGGGACCGGTGTCACACCCCCAATCGACTGGAATGGGGACCTGATTGTGAATGACTTCCCGTTGAAGGCGCAGGACGTCACGTTCAATGGGCCGGAACGGATGGACGGCCCGCCTTATGGCGCCTTGAACGTCTTGAGTGCGGCTGCGGACTGGCCGGTGATCAAGAGCATCGGCCTGCGCCAGGTCGGCAGCGGGCGTAGCATGGCGTTATTCTCCTTTGGATTTGATCCAGGAGGGGGCTTTGATCCAGGGGGTGGATTTGATCCGGGAGGGGGATTCGATCCAGGAGGCGGATTTGACCCAGGGGGCGGATTTGATCCGGGAGGGGGATTCGATCCAGGAGGCGGATTTGACCCAGGAGGTGGATTTGACCCGGGAGGCGGATTTGACCCAGGAGGGGGCATCGACCAGACCCTCGAGGAAGCGTTGTCTGTGCCTCATCCTCCGCATACATTCAAGGCGGCGGTGGGGCCGGCGCCGAGACGTAACGGGTCCGTCGTCAACCTGAGCTGGAAGAAGCCGATTGGCGACGTCGTGAGGTACCGCGTCTATCGCGTCGATGGACCCACGGTAAACGCCACTACGTTCTCGAAGAAAGTGTTGGTGGCGCAAGTGACATCGGTGCCTCCGTCGCCTTTGCCGGCAACGACTGCGGTTGACGACAAAGTAACCAGGGGGAAGACCTACACGTATTTCGCGACCGCGCGGTCGGTCGACAACAGCGAGACACCGTCCACGTTTAACGAGAGCGGGATGTCCAACTTCGGCACCGTGACGATTCCGTAAGACGCCGATGTTGTCCGGTGACGCGGGGGTCGGCCCTGATGACGACCCCCGCCGTCCGCTTCAACTCAAGCCGCTTTCGCGGCCGCTTACTGTCCCCCGACGCGGCGGCGAATGTCCGACAGGAGCGGGTCTTCCTTCGATGGCCCGCGGATATTGAGATATTCGCGGTACGACTCTGCAAAGCCGTCGGTTTTCAATCCTTCCCGGGCGCGACCCTGGTAGTAGTAGACGGGAGGCAAATAGGCGTAGGTAGGCTCCTCGTCGATGAACAATGACAGCGCCTCGCCACGGCGCTTGATGCAGCGGTCGAACTCGGAATCGGCTTGCGCAAACTGCCCGGCGTCCAAATACGCCCGACCGAGATCGAAGTGGCCGATCCAAGTGTCTAGAAGGCCGTTCGCCTCAGTCAGGAGTTTAATCGCCTGGCGCGGATCCCCGTTTTTCAGGAAGACATTCCCTTCCAGAATTTTCGCGTGCGCCTGAGGCTCGGTTTGGATCTCGGAGGCTAGTCCGGCGATCAGTGGTCTGGCCTGGGCGAGTTGATCCGCCTCGACCAATACCCGTGCCGCCAGGAATCGGATTTTTACCGACTGGCTATTAAGCAGCGCCTTTTCGGCCGCTGAAACGGCTGCGCCTTTCTGTCCTCGCAGGAGATGTGCATAGGCCAGCGAGGCGAACTTCGCGGCCGCTCTGTCTGCGTTCTTGGACGTCAAATCTGCGGCTGCGCCTTCACCAAGAACTCGTACGGCTTCGGAGAAACGGCCTTCATAGAGAGCCAGATCGCCGAGGCCGGACGACGCGAAGGAAGCACCCAGGCTGCCCAGCGAGTCGGCTTTTCCAAGTTCTTGATAGGTTTCACTGGCTTGAGATAATTGGTTCTGTCCCAGTTGGGCAAAGGCCAGGGGAAGCAGACCCAGAGGGCTCCCCAGCTCCTGCGCTGTCCGTGCCTCTCGTTCCCCAGTCTGGAAATCGCCCCCATAGGACTCGTACAGTCCGAGGTTGACGCGGAAAATCGCCCGCTTGGACACAATTTTTACGACTTCCCGCATCTCATCCACGGCCGTGCGCATGTCTCGCAAATGTGTCGAACACAGGGCGAGGCGGTTGCGCGCGTACACGTCGGCCGAGTATCGGGCCACCAGATCCCCGTATTCCTTCACGCACTGCTCATAGTCGCCAGTCCCGATGTAGAGCATGCCGCGAGCGTTATAACGTTCGCGCTCCGTCATGCCGTCAAGATACCGGAGTGCTTCCTTGCTGTACGTCTCGGCGTCCTGCAGCTTGCCTAGATTCCGCGACATGGCGGCCATGCCCAGATAGCCAGCGCCGAATTTGGGATCCAGCTCCACCGCTTTCGAAAAGCTCTGTAACGCCGTATCGAATTTGTTGTTCGTCGAGGCTTCTAGCGCCGCCGCAAAGTGCCGTACCACCTCCAGAGAAGTGGTAGACAGGGTCTGCATGGCGAATAGTTGAGCGGAGTCTGACGTGTCGTCGCCGAGCGCCTTGCGGACCGTGGTCACCAGCTTCGTCGCCACACCCAGGACCTGGTCCTTGTTGGACGCCCTGCCGTTGGCCGTGGCGATCACGGTGCCCGCCACCGTCTGAGCCGCTTTGACCGAAATCGCGTACCCGTCGCCTTGACGCTCGATTGAACCGGAGAGGACAACACCAAGACCCTGCTTCACCGCGATCTCACGCGCCGAGGTTTCATCCAGTTGCTCAGGGGGTCGCACGCCGAGCGTGCCGCTGATTCCGCTCCGGTCGAACGCGCTGATGAAGCTCGCGCCTTCCAGCGCACGCTTGAGCATCGGCTCCAGCGTGCGATCGAACGTCCGGTCGTTCGTGAGATTCTGAAAATCCGCGATTAACACCGATACCGGCGCGTGCGGTTCGGGAGGGATGGACTGTCGCGAGTACCACCACGTTCCCACGGAAACGGCGAGAAGCAGCGTGACGACCGCGACCAGAAGCGGCAGACCCACGACGCGGCGTACCGGCAGCGGCTCGCCGTTCACGTCAAGCCGAGCGAGGTCGTCGGCAAGCTCAGTCGTCGTCTGGTATCGCTTGTTCGGATCCGGTTCGGCCGCTCGCGCGACCACGGCGGCCAGCGCTTCAGGAACGTCCGCAGCGAGAGATCTCAGCGGCGGGAGCATTCCCTCCATTCGTGCATCCAGCTCGGCGACCGCGCTCTCAGCGTGCTCGGTCCGCCGCCTTCCGACGAGCAGGTCGTACAGAATAAGCCCCGTCGCGTACACATCCGCGCGCTGATCGACAGGCTCGCCTCGGGCTTGCTCCGGCGCCATGTACTCGACAGTGCCCACGATCACGCCCGCCATGGTGGCTTCGGCGTGCCCGGCAGTCGAGCGCCACGCGTTCGACGGCGTGCCGGTCAACGCGGGCATTGACCGACTCGATGATCCACCCGTCGAGCGCGCGATCCCGAAGTCCATGATCAGCGCATCGCCCTCGGTGTCGATCATGATGTTGGCAGGTTTCAAGTCCCGGTGAACCACGCCTGCTGCGTGCGCGGCAATCAGCCCGGAAACAATCGAGCGAATGATGCGCAGTGCCTTGGGTACCGGCAACTTGCCAACTTGTTTGACGAGCGATGCCAGGTCGGTGCCCGCGATGTACGACATCGTGATGTACTTGATGCCGCCGATCTCGCCAAGGTCGTGGATGCGTACGACGTTCTTGTGCGTCACCTGGCGCGCGAGAAGGAGCTCTCGCTTGAAACGGCGTTCGATCTCCTGCTCGGCAAGTGGATCGCGAAGGGCCTCCGGCCGGATCACCTTCAAGGCGACAATGACTTCAAGCTCCTGGTCCCACGCTTGGTATACCGCGCCCATCCCCCCTACGCCGAGCAGGCGGACGATCGTGTAGCGGCCAAAGTGCTGACCGATCGTCAGCGGACCGGGTTCGATATCTGAACCATTCGCGGCGATCGGGACTTGCGCGCCCGTCGTGTTCGAGGTCGGAAACGTCGTAGGACCATCTTCGAGGCGATGGACGGCTCGTCGGGGCGTGAACGTCGTGACGTCGGGATCGGGACCCTCGCTGTGCGGAGGGGGGAACATCGTCAGGGCGTCGTCAATATCCGGGGTCGCCACGTCCAGAGCCGCGCCGCATGACGTGCAGGTCCTTCCCGTCCCAGCCGCCGGACGTCCACAACGAGGACAAGTTACAGACCAGGTATTAAGCAAACAATTCCTGAGTTTCGAATTCTAACCCGGCAGCTGTCATGGGCGACCCACCAGAATGTCACTGTCGGTCGCAGTAATGTCGCAGGAATATCGGCGGACGCAGCGGAAACACTCCGTTTTTCTCCCAGACCGGCCCGATGAGCGAGGCATTGAGCACAGGCAGGCACCCCGTGACGCCCGTGCAGGGGGCTCTTGACTGCCCCCGGTCGCAGGGAGCACACTCCGCGTCAGCACTACAATCACAGTGTCTCGCGGGTTCTGACATCCACCACGCAAACGGACTGCATTTTCGGTGAAGGAGAACGGCGTATGAGTTCGAAAGGCCTCTATTGGGGGATCGTGACGTTTGCCATGGCGGGGAGCATGGTGGCTTCGCTCGCAGTGGTAAGCGCTCGCCAGGCTGCCGGCGGAGGGCAAGCCGTCGCCATCGATAACGACGATATCGGCGGCGTGGTGACTGGCGCGCAGGGACCGGAGGCAGGGGTCTGGGTGATCGCGGAAACCAGGACCACGCCAACCCGTTTGATCAAGAGCGTGGTGACCGACGACCAGGGCCGCTACCTCGTGCCCGACCTGCCGAGCGGCGACTACGACGTGTGGGTCCGTGGCTATGGCCTCGTGGACTCGCCGAAGGTCAAGTCGGCACCCGGCAAGATCGTCAACCTGAAAGCGGTTGTCGCACCGGACAAAAAGGCGGCTGCCCATTACTATCCGGCACAGTACTGGTACGCCTTGATGCAGATGCCGCCCAAGAGTGATTTTCCCGGCACGGGCGCCAAGGGCAACGGCATTGCCGAGAACGTCCGAAGCCAGGGCGAGTGGATCCGCCAGATCGTAAATACCGACGGCTGCACCGGCTGTCATCAGATGGGCGGCCCGGCAACGCGCGAAATCCCGAAGGGTCTCGGCTCGTTCGAGGATTCGAAAGCCGCGTGGGATCGACGCATCCAGTCGGGTCAGGCGGGCGGCGGCATGAACGCCCGGTTCACGCAGGTCGGCCGCCAGCGCGCGCTGGGGATGTACGCCGACTGGACCGACCGGGTTGCCTCAGGCGAGCTACCCTCTGCGACACCGCCTCGTCCGCAGGGTCGGGAGCGCAACGTCGTCGTGACGCTGTGGGACTGGGCGGATCCGAAGGTCTACATGCATGACGAGATCGCCAGCGACAAGCGCAACCCGACGGTCAACGCCAACGGTCCCGTCTACGGCGCGCTCGAAGAGAGTGGTGACTACTTCCCCGTTGTCGACACAACGAAGAACACGACGACTCAGATCAAGCTGAAGCCGCGCGACGCGGACACCCCGAGCTCCGCGAACAATGCGCCGGCGGCGGCCTCCCCGTACTGGGGCGACGAAGCCATCTGGAACAGCCAGACGAGCGTGCACAGCTTTGCCATGGACAAGCAGGGGCGCGTGTGGGCCGCGGGACGCATCCGCAAGGGCGAGACGCCGGCCTGGTGCAGGGCCGGATCGGATCATCCGTCCGCGAAGCTCCTACCGATCGATCAGAGCGGACGCGGCCTGCTGATGTGGGACCCGAAGACTAAGCAGCTCACGCCCATCGACACCTGTTACAGCTGGGGCCACGTGAACTTCGACGAGAACGACGTGCTCTGGTCGTCGTTCGGACCGAACGGCGTCGAGGGGTGGTTCGACACGAGGATCTGGGACAAGACGCACGACGAGAAGGCCGCGCAGGGCTGGAGCGCGTTCGTGGTCGACAACAACGGCAACGGCAAGCGCGACGCCTACACCGAGCCGAATCAGCCCGTGGATCCGACCAAGGACAAGCGGCTCGCGATCCAGTTCTACGGTGACTCGCCCGGCTTCGACGGTTCGGTCTGGGGAACGGTGCAGGGGATGCCCGGCGCGCTCGGCCGCTTCGTGCCCGGCGCTCACCGAGATCTACGAAGTGCCGTGGAACAACCCGAAGGCGGCCAAGCAGGGCTTCGCGCCGCGCGGCATGGACATCGACAGCAACAACGTCGTCTGGACTGTGCTGTCGAGCGGACACCTCGCCAGCTTCGATCGCCGCAAGTGCACCGCCCCGCTCAACGGCCCGACGGCGACGGGTCAGCACTGCCCGGAAGGGTGGGCGCTCTATCCGTTACCCGGTCCGAACTACAAGGGCGCAGCCGACAACGCGAGCGCCGACTCGGCGTACTACAACTTCGTCGATCGGTTCGACATGCTTGGTGTCGGCAAGGAAGTGCCGATTGCGACGGGGAACCTGTCTGAAGGGCTGCTCGCGCTGGTCAACGGCCAGATCCTGACGATGCGCGTGCCGTATCCGATGGGCTTCTTTGCAAAGGGGATGGACGGGCGGATCGACAATCCGAACGGCGGCTGGAAGGGCAAGGGCATCTTCACGACGTACGCGACGCGCGCGCCATTCCATGCCGAAGGTGGCAAAGGGAACACGAGCAAGCTCGTGAAGTTCCAGGTGCGACCGAACCCGTTGGCCAAGTAGGGATCGGGGATCAGGGATCGGGGATCCGATGGCGGATCCCCGCATCCGGTTTTCGTAGAGGCGGACCTTCAGGTCCGCCTTTACTTTTTCTGGGCGATTGATCTTACGTAGTTCACGACATTCCACATGTCCGCCTCCTTCAGGATCTCTCCCCATGGCGTCATGTTCAGCTCAGGCGGAACGCCGTTCTTGATCACGTCGAAGATCTCCCCGTCGGTCGAACCGTGATCCCACTTGTCATCAACGAGACTCGGGGCGGCCGGGATCAGGTCGTTGCCTGGCCCGCCTTCGCCGTTGGTGCCGTGGCAGGTTGCGCACTTCTGCGTAAAGACTCGTTTTCCAGCTGCGACAGATTCAGGTGTGGCGGCTTCCGGGTTCTTGACCTTCGCCGCTTCAGGATTCCCTTGTGCCGCGACGGCGATGCGCCCGAGGCATGCCAGCGCGAGCGCCGCGATGATCGTTCGAAAAAGACGTGAGTCCACGCGATTTGCTCCTGTAAATAGGTAAGGGCACATTTTATATCGCTTCCACGAGCCACGGAATCACTCCGTTCCTCTGTGTCTCCGTGGCCCGTTGAATCGAATGAGGCGGGCTTCGCATGCTATATTTCGGCCATTCGCAAGAAGGCGCTCGTGCGTTGCGTGCCATGACTAGTGGATTTGTCAGTAGAGTGCCCGGAGCGTCCATGCAAGCTGTCTCGTCGATCGCGCGGCGCGCCGTGCTGATCGGCGCCCTCGTCGTGACGCTCGGGAGCGTCCATCCGTTCGCGCAGGATCCGCGCCTGACGATCAAACCGGAGGACGTGCAGTGGCCGCCCGCTGCCGCCGGTGCGGCGGGGACCTCGGGGGTAAGCGCGATCCAGACCGTTGTGCTGAAAGGCGATCCCTCGAAAGCGGGTCTGTACACGCTGCTGCTGAAAGTCAGCCAGCCAAACGTCCGCATCCAGGCGCATGCGCATTCTGATGACCGCGTCGCCACGGTCATCAAGGGAACGTGGTACTTCGCGTACGGAGATAAGTTCGACGAAGCGCGGCTTGCGGCGCTACCTCCCGGCAGTTTCTATACCGAACCGCCCAACGTGAATCATTTCGCGATGACGAAGGGCGAAGTGATTATCCAGATCACGGGCACTGGTCCTTCAACGACCAAGTACGTCGATCCCGCGACCGATCCCGCGGCGAAACGATAAACAGCAGCAGGCAGCTGGCGGCAGGTACAAATCACTGCCCGCTGCCGGCTGCCCGCTACTCATTACTTCGCAAGCGGATCCGGGCGTAGCTGGAACTGCGCGGCAAACGGCGTGGTTCCCTTGCCGCCTTCCTTCAGCCACGGCGTGCGATCGCCGCTCGCGGCCCAGAGTCCCCGGCCCTTCCAGCCGCTGTTGGGATCGTCGATACGGCCGTCGAGTCCCTTGGCGTAGAAGCCCAGCGGATACGGCACCCGCAGCATGACCATCTTGCCGTCCTTCAGCGCGATGAGACCATCGTTCAGATTGCCTGTCGACACCGGCACATCCTCGCCGAGTCCGAACGTGTTGTGCTGGTCCACCCAGCTGTAATAACTGGACTCGGCGCTGTTGTCACCGATGCCCTGGAACCCGGGTCCCGGGTACTTGTAGAACGTCCAGCCCTCAGGACAATGATCACCGGTGGCCTTCGGCCCGTTCAGCGGACCCTTGCACTTGGTGCGATCGAAGCTGCCAAGGTGACCGCTCGCAAGTGACACCCACACGACGCCTTTTGAATCGATGTCGCCGCCGCGCACCCCGAAGCCAGGCGCCGGCACGTTGTAGAGCTCTGCGAGCGCCGTCTGCGGCGGATTGGATCCAGGAACGAGCCGCACGACGGCGCCCGGATTCTCGCGATACGAGCCCCAGATGGAGCCGTCGACTGGACTCGGCATGACGGCGTAGAAGCCCGCGACGACCCGCTTGTCCTTGGTGGGATCCACCGGCTGATTCGGCTCGACGTAGGCGTCACGCTTGCCGTTGCCGTTGGTATCGAGGATCAGCGCCGTCCAGCCTTGCGACTTCGCCGAGTCGCCGGTCGCGTCGAACATCTTCGTGTTGACCCAGCCGACGACAGGGCCGCCGCCGCTCGTCCACAACGTTTCGTTCGCGTCAAACCCGAACTCTGGGTGGTGCGTACCGAAGCAGGTATCGACGAAGTTGTACTTGTTCGTCTTCGGGTCCCACACCGCGACCTGCCGGTTCGAACGTTCCAGCGGGAACGCCTTGGCCGATGGGTGATCGGAACCCTGTTTGCAGAACTCCGGGTTGTCCCCTCCGCGCACCGATGCCGCCAGCCAGACTCTTCCGGTTCTGTCCAGCATGGAGTTGTGGTTGTTGACTCGCGTGTCCCAGATCGACTCGCTGCCCCAGTAGGCCGACGGTTGCATCGCGGTCAAACCCGCGGCGTGCCCAGGGCCGAGACTCAACGGCATGTTCTCGTCCATGACCGGCGCATGGAATGTCGTCGCGCTGTTCTTCACTGGATCGAGGATGGGCAGTATGTCGGTGCTGTATTCAGGCGATCCGTATACCAGGCCGTTAGCGTTGACCGTCGGGTCCCGCTTGTCCGTGGTGATCACGTCGTGCAGGTAATGCTTCTCATCGCCCAACGCGCGGAGGGTGACGACAATGTTGCGTTCGACGCCTTGCGGCCTCGTCGGCTTGGTCTGCGGAAGCTCGCCCTTGGCGATCCGATCCGTCCACTCGCCCAGGTACTGGTATCCCAGGGGCCCGAGT
>Ga0180062_1000185_pt1 | contig 12020 bp, 10 predicted proteins | sample EasRivT45_16_10D_FD_121775 | JGI IMG/M metagenome (GOLD analysis project Ga0180062, IMG submission 121775) | Soil microbial communities from meander-bound floodplain in the East River, Colorado, USA - East River metaG ERMLIBT45_16_10D | ecosystem: Environmental > Terrestrial > Soil > Floodplain ... | reverse complement strand
GCTGAACTTCAAATCGGCGCGGAACGGAAATTACTCTGCCGTCCGGGAATTGTCAAGAATCACTCCACGAGCTCGAGCCCGAGATCGAGCTGCGCGCTCGCGGCTTCCTGGTCCGCCATCTTCATGCCGTCGCGCCGCTGGGCCTCTACGCCGTCGAGATACTCCCGGGTGACGTCGCCGGTGACGTAGACGCCGGAAAAGCACGAATCCTCGAAGTTGGCAACCTTCGGATTGACGCTGCTCACGTCCTCGCGCAGCGCCGCGAGGTCCTGGTAAATCAGCTCGTCGCAGCCGATCTCGCGCGCGATTTCGGCCTCGCTGCGGCCGCACGCGATCAGCTCCTCGCGCGTGGGCATGTCGATGCCGTAGACGTTGGGGAAGCGCACCGGCGGCGCGGCGGAGGCGAAGAACACTCTGCGCGCACCGGACTCGCGCGCCATCTGCACGATTTCGCGGCTGGTGTTGCCGCGCACGATGGAGTCGTCCACCAAAAGCACGTTCTTGCCCCGGAACTCCATCGCGATGGCATTTAATTTCTGCCGTACCGATCTCTGTCGAATCGACTGGCCCGGCATGATGAAGGTGCGGCCGATGTAGCGGTTCTTGATGAAGCCCTCGCGGTACGGAAGGTTCAACCGCTTCGAGAGCTCCATCGCGGCCGGCCGGCTCGAGTCCGGGATCGGGATCACGACGTCGATGTCGATGTGGCGGTACTGGCGCTTGATCTTCTCGGCAAGGCTGATACCCATCCTCAACCGCGTCTCATAGACCGAGATGCCGTCGATCACCGAGTCGGGCCGCGCGAGGTAGACGAACTCGAAGATGCACGGGTTGAGCGAGGCCTCGGCGGCGCACTGCTGGCTGTAGAAATGGCCGTCCTGATCGATGAAGATCGCCTCTCCCGGGGCGACGTCGCGCACCAACTCGAAGCCGAGGGAGTCCAGCGCCACGGACTCCGAGGCGACCATGTACTCGTAGCCCCGCTCGGTCTCGGTGCGACCGAATACCAGCGGCCGGATGCCGTGGGCGTCACGAAATGCAAGCAGCCCGTAGCCCGCGATCATCGCCACCACGGCGTAGGCGCCACGGCACCGGCGGTAGACGCCCGAAACCGCGGCGAAGATCGTCGCCGGGTCGAGCTTGATGTGGGACGCGCCCTCCTGCAATTCGTGCGCGAGCACGTTAAGCAGGACTTCCGAGTCGGAGTTGGTATTGACGTGCCGCAGGTCCTGGCGAAACAGGTCGTTCTTCAGCTGCTCGGAGTTGGTGAGGTTGCCGTTGTGGCCGAGCACGATGCCGAAGGGGGAATTCACGTAGAAGGGCTGCGACTCCGCCCCCGACCACGCGGAGCCGGCGGTTGGATAACGCGTGTGCGCGATGCCGGAGGAGCCGGTGAGCGCGCGCATGTTGCGCGTGCGGAACACGTCGCGCACCATGCCCGGGCCCTTGTGCATGTGGAAGGTCGGACCTTCGGCCGTGACGATGCCGGCCGCGTCCTGGCCACGGTGCTGCAGCACCAGCAGCCCGTCATAGAGCAGCTGGTTGACCGGATTCTTCGCGACGACTCCGACGATTCCGCACATCGCGCTTCTCCGAGAGCCCGCGGGGGCCTCTAGTACTTGATGCGTTTCGAGAGATCGGCCGGCAGCCAGCCATTGATGTAGCCGGCGAAGGCTTCCAGCGGACCTCTCAGCGCCGCTTCGCGCCACGTGGCCTGGCGCGGCAGCGTGGTGAGTCCCGCCAGCAGCACAAGGATCATCACCACGAATATACCCCGCGCGAGGCCGAAAAGTCCGCCCACCACGCGGTCAGCGGGACCCAGGCCGACGATCTTGACCACCTTCGACGCCAGCATGGCGAGTACGCTCAGTCCCACCAGGGCCACGATGAATACGACCACGAAGCTCACCAGCAGCCGGATTTCCTCGGTCGCCATTCCCTGCGGCAGGAGCCTCGCGGCATCGGGCGCGAGCAGGTTCGCGAGCAGGAACGCACCCACCCACGCCACGAGCGCCAGCACCTCCCGCACCAGGCCCCGCCAGACGCCGTACGCGACCGAGACTCCGACGATGGCAAGGACGATGATGTCGATAACGGTCATGGTCACCTCGTGGTGATGTTACCGTTCATGCCGAGCGATTTCAGTTGATCGCGCGCCTTCTCGGCGGCCTCGCGCGTGGCAAACGGCCCCGCCCGCACCCGCGTGACATCGCCCTTCACCGTCTTCACCACCTCCGTATAAGACTTGATGCCGGCGGCGGAGATCTGCCCCTGGAGGCGCTGCGCCTTCTCGGCGTCGGCGAGCGCGATGACCTGGACCACGAATGGGCCGCCGCCCGGCTTGGCCGCGGGCTTGGTGGTCTTCGCCGTGGTCTTGGCCGGGGCCTTCTCCGGTGCCTTGACCGCGGGCGCCTTGGCCGGTATCGCCGTTTCGGGCTGCGCCGCCGGTTTGGGCGCGTCCTTGTCCTTGGGGGCTGCCGGCGCACCGGCAGACTTCGCGTCCGCCTGCGGCGCCGCTGACTTGCTGTCCGGCGCCTTGGCGGGAGGAGGCGGCGCGACCTTGGCCTTGAACGCCTCCGATTCGGTGGAGGGGATCCGGATCGTAATGTTCTGGCTCACCGGTCGAGGTTCCGTATCGAGCACCATGGGCAGGACGACCACGATGGCGGTCACCAGCACGATCGCACCCAGCAAGCGCCGCCGCGCGCGTCGTTTGTGCTGAAGTTCCTCGTCGCTGATCGCTCGCGCCATCTACCGCTGCCACCTGGACGTCTGCATCGGTCCTAAGGTCCCTGATTCCCTCGGCTGCCGCCCCCGGCCGGGGATGCCCGCTGGCGCTCTCGCAACTGCATCACTGCGGCCACGGTGTGAAACGATCCGAACACCGCAATTCTATCATTTTCCGTCGCTATATCACAGGCTTGCGCATATGCGGCGGCGACGCTGTCGCACGCTGTCACGGCGCCGACGCCGGCGCCAGCGAGCACCTGTTGAAGCGCCTCGACCCCGGCGCCGCGCGGGCCCTCCAGACCGGAGATGAACCAGTGGGCCACCCGGGATGTCACCGCGGCGACAACACCGGCGATGTCCTTGTCCTTGAGCATTCCGAACACGGCGAGTACGCGCCCGCCCCCGCCCATCGCCGCAAGGCTCGCCGCGAGCGCGCGCGCCGCCTGCGGGTTATGCGCTACGTCGAGGATTACCGCCGGACGGCCCGGCAACACCTGGAAGCGGCCCGGATTGTCAGCTTGCAGCAGCCCGGCTCGGATATCGTTGACCGCCACGGGCAGGTGCTCGCGCATGGCCTCGAGCGTAGCGATCGATGCCGCGGCATTGGCGAGCTGGCAAGTACCGCGCAGCACCGGGTACGGTAGCGCGCCGCGGCTGCCGCCCGGTCCCCAATACCGCCAATGCGTACCCTCAGGCGCGGCCCCGAAGTCGGTGTCGATGCGCCAGAGGCGCGCCCCGATCGCGGCCGCGTGCTGGAGCAGGCTCGCCGGCGGCGCGGAATCGGCGCAAACCGCGGGCCGGCCGGCGCGGAAGATGCCCGCCTTCTCGCGGCCTATCGCCTCGCGGTCGCCGCCCAGGAAATCAACGTGGTCGATGTCGACTGTGGTGACGACGGCGCAGCCGGCGTCGAAGGCGTTGACCGCATCGAGCCGGCCGCCAAGACCGACCTCCAGCACCGCCGCCTCGACACGCCGCTCCACGAACAGCCATACGGCCGCGAGCGTGCCAAACTCGAAATAGGTGAGCGGCACCTCTCCGCGGGCGCGCTCCACCGCGGCGAATCCCTGCGCCAGTGCCTCGTCGGCCGCGTCCGCGCCCGCGATGCGCACGCGCTCGTTGTAGCGCAGCAGGTGCGGCGACGTGTAGCGTCCGATGCGGTAGCCGGCGCAGCGCAGCATCGCCTCGATCAGAGCACATACCGAGCCCTTGCCGTTGGTGCCGCCGACGGTGATGATCGGAAACGCGGGCGCGAGCCCAAGGGCATCGCGCACGCGAATCACCCGGTCGAGCCCCAGCGCGATCGACTTCGGGTGCAGCCGCTCGATGTGCTCGAGCCAGCCCGCGAGCGATTTCGGGCTCATGCTGCCGGAGGCAGCTTGAGCAGCATCGTGAGGAGGCCGGCCAGCTTGTCCCGCATCTCGCGGCGGTCGACGATCATGTCGATCGCACCGTGATTCAGCAGGAATTCGGAGCGCTGAAAGCCCTCGGGCAAGGTTTCGCGCACGGTCTGCTCGATCACCCGGGGTCCCGCGAAGCCGATCAGCGCGCCGGGCTCCGCGATCACGACGTCGCCGATCATGGCGAAGCTCGCGGACACGCCGCCCATCGTGGGATCGGTCAGCACCGTGATGAACGGCAGCCTATCGTGCGCGAGCTCGGTCAGGGCCGCACAGGTTTTGGCCATCTGCATGAGCGAGAGCAGCCCCTCCTGCATGCGGGCGCCGCCGCTTGCGGTAATGCAGGTGTAGGGCAGCCGCTGCTCCAGGCATACCGTCGCCCCGCGCACGAAGCGCTCGCCCACGGCCGAGCCCATCGAGCCGCCGAGGAAGCCGAATTCGAAGGCCGCCGCCACCACCGGGATCGTCTTGATCGATCCCTGCATCACCACCAGCGCCTCCTCCTCCGAGGTGTCGTTGCGCGCTTCTTCCAGGCGCTCGGGATAGCGCCGGCTGTCCTTGAACTTGAGGCTGTCGACCGGCAACACTTCCGCGCCGACCTCGTAGCGGCCATCGCGGTCGAGCAGGCCGTCGAGCCGCTCGCGCGCCGAGATCCGGTTGTGATGCGAGCACTTGGGGCAGACGTAGAGGTTTTTCTCGAGGTCGGCGCGGTAGAGCACCGCTTCGCACGAATCGCATTTGCTCCACAGCCCCTCGGGGACCACCTTCTTCGGGCTGCCCGCCTCGCGCTTGATCTTGGGCGGCAGGAGTTTCTGGAGCCAGCTCATGCCTTGACCGCCGCGAGTTGATCGAGCGCTTCCCGGATCGGCGCGAGGAACGCGGCCGCCCGCTCTACGACCTTTTCCCGCGGCGCCTTCTCCATTTCCTGGATCAGCGCGCTGCCAATCACGACGGCGTCCGCCACTGCGCCGATCGCCCGCGCGCTCTGGGCGTCGCGGATCCCGAAGCCGACGCCCACCGGCAGGCGGGTCAGCTCGTGGACGTGCCGGACCCGCGCGGCGACATCTGCGACGTCGATGTTGCCGGCGCCGGTCACCCCGCGCAGCGAGACGTAATACAGGTAGCCGCGGCCCTGCTTCGCGATCCGCGCGAGCCGCTCGTCGGTGGTGGTGGGCGAGAGCAGGAAGATCGTATCGAGGCCGCGCGCATCGAGCGCCTGTTCCAGCTCGCCTGCTTCTTCGGGCGGATAATCGACCACCAGCACGCCATCCGCGTCCGCAGCCTTGGCGGCGTCGGCGAAGCGCCCGACGCCCAGCGACTCGATGGGGTTGGCATAGCCGAAGATCACCACGGGCGTGTCGCGATCGGTCTTGCGGAATTCGGCGATGTAACCGAGGACCCCGCGCAGGGAAACACCGTGCTTCAGCGCGCGCTCACTCGAGCGCTGGATCACCGGGCCATCGGCCATGGGGTCCGAGAACGGCACGCCCAGCTCGATCACGTCGGCACCCGCGCGCGCCAACGCGTGCATTAACGGAACGGTGAGGCCGGGATCGGGATCGCCCGCGGTGATGAACGGGATCAGCGCCTTGCGCCCCTGCCGTTTCAGCGCCTCGAAGCGAGCTGCGATTCTGGACATGGTCAGATCTTGATACCCGAGCGCTCGGCGACAGTATGCATGTCCTTGTCGCCGCGGCCGGAGAGGTTGACGAGCAGTAGCTGGTCCTTGCGCATGCGCGGGGCGATCTTCGCGGCGTAGGCAAGCGCGTGCGCGGACTCCAGCGCCGGAATGATGCCTTCGAGCCGACAGAGGTCGTGAAATGCCTGCAACGCCTCGTCGTCGGTGATCGCAACGTACTCGGCGCGCCCGGATTCCTTGAGCCATGCATGCTCGGGGCCGACGCCGGGGTAATCGAGCCCGGCCGAGATCGAGTGCGTCTCGATGATCTGCCCGTTCTCGTCCTGCAGCAGATAGGTGCGATTGCCGTGCAGCACGCCGGGGCGCCCCGCGCACAAGGTCGCCGCGTGCTTGCCGCTCTCGAGCCCCTCGCCCGCCGCCTCCACGCCGATCAGCCGGACGCTCTCGTCAGCTATGAACGGGTGGAAGATGCCGATGGCGTTGGATCCCCCGCCTACGCACGCGAGCACCGCGTCGGGAAGCCGCCCCGCGAGCTCCAGCATCTGGCCCCGCGCCTCGCGACCGATGACCGTCTGGAAATCCCGCACCATCATCGGATAGGGATGCGGCCCCGCGACCGTGCCGATGATGTAGAAGGTGCGCTCGACATGCGTCACCCAGTCGCGCATCGCCTCGTTCAAGGCGTCCTTCAGCGTCTTCGAGCCGCTTTCCACGGGCACCACCGTTGCCCCCAGAAGCTTCATGCGGTAGACGTTCTGCACCTGGCGCTTGACGTCCTCGGTCCCCATGTACACCACGCACTCCATGCCGTAGCGCGCCGCGATCGTCGCCGCCGCCACGCCGTGCATGCCCGCCCCGGTCTCGGCGATCACGCGCGGCTTGCCCATGCGGCGCGCGAGCAGCGCCTGGCCGATGACGTTGTTGATCTTGTGCGCGCCGGTATGGTTGAGATCCTCGCGCTTGAGGTAGACCTGGGCGCCGCCGAAACGCTCGGACCAGCGGCGGGCGTGGTAGACCGGGCTCGGCCGGCCGACATAATGCTTCAGCTCGTGCGCGAACTCGGCCCTGAATTCGGGATCGGCGCGGTAGCGCGCGTAGGCGCTGGCGAGCTCCTCGAGCGCCCGCACCAGCGTTTCGGAGACGAACACTCCGCCGTACGGGCCGAAATGGCCGCGCGCATCGGGGAGGTCAACTATCCGCATCGCGCACCCCTTTGATGAACGCGGCGATCTTCGCCGCATCCTTGACGCCCTTCGCGGACTCGACGCCGCTCGACACATCGACCCCGTCCGGTCGCGCTCGGCGCACCGCGTCCTTGACGTTGGCGACGGTCAGGCCGCCGGAGATAATCACCGGCAGCGGCAGCCGGCGCGGCACCCGGTTCCAGTCGAAGGACACCCCGCTGCCGCCGTGCAGGCCCTCGACGTACGCGTCGAGCAGCAATGCCTTCGCGTCGTGATACTCGCGCGCGTATTGTAGCAAATCCACACCCGCCTTCATGTGCACCGCCTTGATGTAGGGCCAGTCGAAGCGGCGGCAGAAGCCCGCGCTCTCGGACCCGCTGAACTGGAGCATCTGGACGGGCACTTCGGCCAGCGTGGCGCGCACCTCCTCCTCGGACGGGTCCACGAACACGCCCACCGTCGTCACGGACGGCGGCAGCGCGGCAACGATCTCCCGGGCCTGCGCGAGCGCGACATGCCTGAGGCTCGGCGCGTAGAACACGAGCCCGATGCCGGACGCCCCGGCGCGCGCGGCCTCGAGCGCATCCTCGACGCGCGTAATGCCGCAGATCTTGACTGCTGTCGCCATGATTTCGCTGCTTGCTCGTTGCCCGCTATTCGTGAGCCGACGGCGCCGTGCGCGGCGGCGACTCGGGCAGTCCCCACCGCGCGTCGTACACGACACGCATCAGGTAGAGCCCGGCGGCTTCGACCGTGGGCGCCGCTCGCGCGCGATCGCGGCCGCGCAACACCTCTCCCAGCCACTCCGGCGGGTACTTGCCCTTCCCCACGTAGACCAGGCACCCCACGATGTTGCGCACCATGTGATGCAGGAACGCATTGGCGCAGAGTTCGAACACTATGTAATCGCCGCGACGCGCAACATCGAGGCGCGTGACGGTGCGCACCGGCGTGCGCGCCTGGCATTCGGCGCTGCGAAAGGCGCTGAAATCATGCTCGCCGAGGAGCAGGCGCGCCGCGCGCTGCATGCGGTCCGTGTCTAGCGGCAGGTGGAACCAGCCGGTGCGCGCCGCATCGAGCGCAGGCCGCACCGGATGGTTCAGCAGCAGGTAGCGGTAGCAGCGGTTGACCGCCGAGTAGCGGGCGTGAAAGTCGGGCGCCACCGGGCGCGACCACCCGACGGCGCAGGCCGCCGGCAGCAATGTGTTCACGCCGCGCACCCAGGCCGATTCCGGACGCTCCGCGGCGGTATCGAAATGCACGACCTGGCCGAGCGCATGCACGCCCGCGTCGGTGCGCCCGGCGCAGATCGTGCTGACCCGCCCGCCGGCAACCTCGGTCAAGGCCCGTTCCAGGGCGTCCTGGACTGCGCAGCCCTGTGGCTGGGTCTGCCAGCCGCAAAAGCGGCTGCCGTCGTACTCCACTCCTAATGCAACTCTCACGCGATGATCCTGCCCGAGGCCCCGTAAAAAAAACAAAACCGCGACAGTTCGCACTGCCGCGGTTCGATCTGCTGCGCGTCCCGTTAACCCAGGCTGTCCAGCAGCTTCTTCGCCTGCACCTGCTGCTCGCCGTCGCCTTCCTTGACCACTTCCTGCAGGATCTCCCGTGCGCCGTCCCGGTCGCCCATCTCCTGGTACGCCTTGGCCAGATCGAACTTGGTCTGAACGTCGTACCAGTGACCGTTCTTTTCCTCGTCCCTGACGGCGCCCGAGGGCAGCGTCTTGGGCTCGCTCTCGAGGCCCACATCGAGTCCCTCGATCTTGAAATCGAGACCGACGTCCGCCTTCGGCGCCGCGGGCGGCGCCAACGCCACGGTCACCGGATCCTGGGTCGGGAGCTCGATATGGAAATCGATGACGTTGTTGTCCCGCGCCGAGGGCGCGGCTTCCAGTGCGACGTCGGTTTGCGCACTCGAACCTGCCGGCGGCACTTCGAGCGTGAAATCGGGCAGCGGCGCCGCGGGCGGCTCCTTCGCTCCGATATCCGCCGCGCCGGTACCCAGGATGGAGGTATCCATTGCAACCGTCGCCGCTTCCACGGCTCCGGCGTCGAGCATGATGTCGGTCGATACGCGGGGACCCTCGGCACCGCCAAGATCGAGATCGACGTCCGACGCCGTGCCCACGGGCCGCACCACCGTGGCCGTCATTGACTGCTTTCCGGCTTCGTAGAGCGGGTTCGCGGGATCGAGCGTGTAGCCCATCGCGGCCGCGCGGAGCCAGCTGCCCCCGGTGCCGCCCGTCAGCTTGTTGAGGTTGGCGGCAATTCGACCGAATGCATCTGAATCCTTGCGCGCGGCATATACCTCGAGGAGCTTCAAGTGCACGTCCTCGCGGTTCGGATTCCGGGCCAGCGACTCCTTCAGAATCTCCTCGGCCTGGCCATCGCGCCCGTACTGAATGTAGACGTCCGCCTCCTGCATCGGATCGACGTCATCCGGTGAGGGGGCGACCGTTGTCTGCACGGTCGTCTCTGCGGCGGTGTCTCCTGTCACGGCGGCTGCCCCCGCCGCTGCGGCGGCCGCCATCCCAAGCCTGGGCGCAATCGGCGGACTGTCGCTCCGGCCGGCTCCCGCGCGGCGCCGGCGCACCATCCAGAATGCCAGCCCGCCGAGTACGATCGCGCCGCCCCCCAGGTACAGCGGATCGCTCGCCGCCGCCAGAATCTCGTCCATCAGCTCAGGCTCGCGTGCCGGGGGTGCCGACACCGGCTTCGGTTTGGGCTGGGCCATGGGCTGTGGCTGCGGCGTGGGCGCAGCAGCCGGTGCCGGGGTAGGCTCGGATTTCGCAACCGCGACCGCTTCCGGTTTCGTCGGCGCGGGCTGCGGTGCAGGCTTCGCGACCGGGGCCGGCGCGGCCTTCTGCTGAGCCTGTTGCTGGGCCTGCTGCTGAGCCGCCGCCATGCCCGGGCTCTTCAGCTCCGCCAGCTTCTTCATGTCCTGAATCGTCTTCTCGAGCTGCGTGATGCGCGAATTGGCCTCGGCCAGCGCTTTCTCGCGGGCAACCGCTTCTTCCTCCAGCGCGCGAATGCGATCGGCGCTGCTGGCCGGCTTGCCCTTGCTCGCCGCCGCACCAACGGGCTCGCCCTTCGACAGCTTGACGACGTCCTTGGGCGTGCTGCCCGCCGCCTTGTCTTCGACCTTGGTCGTGATCTTGCCGCTGACCGCCGTGCTCTTCTCCGCGGGAACCGCGACGGCTGTCTCCGCGAGCTTCTCGCGATAGGCATCCCAGTCGGCAACGTGGGTCCGATACTCGGTCACCGCATCATCGCGCGCAACCATGGTTTCGATTTCGTCCCGATTGGGAACGCGCAGGATCTTGCCCGTGCGCACCAGGTTCATATTCTTGCGGATGAACGCATCAGGATTGGTACGGTAAAGAGCGACCAGCATCTGCTCCAGCGTCACGCCCTCCGGCATCACGCTGCGGGCGATCTTGCCTAGCGTCTCGCCGCGCTCGATCGGGCCGTACTCATTGGCCGCGGTCATGGGCGCCGCGACGACCGGGGTCGATATTACCGGCGCTGCCGCAGCTGGGGCGGGCGGCGCGGGCCGCTCCACGGCGGCTGGCGGTTTTGGCGCCGGTGCGGGCGCGGAGGAAACAGGAGGAGCGGGTTCCTGGACGGGTGCGGGCGCGGGGGCGACTACCGGTGCGGGCGCGGGGGCGACTACCGGTGCGGGAGCGGGGACGGGCGCCGGCGCGGGGCGCGCTTCCGGCGCGGCGGAAACCTTCGGAGTCGCGGGCAGTGGCGGAATGCCGGGTGGGTCGAGCAGCGCGGTGTACTCGCGCGACAACCGCCCCGACGCCCACGTCAGTTCCACGAGCAAATCGATGAACGGCTCGGTGACCGCGCGGGTGGATGCAATCTTGAGATAGGGTTGACCGCTGGGACGCTTTTCGACGGTCACGCGCGCGCCGGTCAGCGCGACGTTGTACTGCAGATTTGCCTGGCGGTAGGCGTCCGGCAGGGCGAGGCGCGCGTTGAGGGTTGTCAGCTCCTGCGGAGTCACCGCGACCAACTCGATCTCCGCGACGAGCGGCTGGCCAATTGCGGTCAATACCGTGATTCGCCCCAGACCAGCAGCGCCCGCAACACTTGGCAGCAGCGCAAGCAAGAGCGCCACAAACCAGGCCTTCACGTTGGTTTCGCGCACAACGTCACCCCCATTTTTTTGGACAAACAGACTAACATCAATCAGTTAGCGTTGCAAGCTCACATTGCGTCTAGGTGTTGTCCTGACCCCACTCAAATCATTCGAGTTTGGATTTCCGCAAGCGCCGGTATCGCGACCCGCCCCGGCGCGGGCCGAATCATGCGCCGACCGCAGCCTTGCCCTTGGCAATACTACTCCGGCTGCGCGCCGGTTCGATACCGCTTTCGAGCAGGATGCGTAACATCCTCCGCAGCGGCTCGGCGGCGCCCCACAACAACTGGTCGCCGACCGTGAAGGCGGCGAGATACTCGCCACCCATCGAAAGCTTGCGCAGCCGTCCGACCGCGATGTGCATGCGGCCGGTCACCGCCGCCGGCGTCAATTCGCGAATCGAGCTGTCCCGATCATTCGGAACGACCCGCACCCATTCGTTGGCCGTGGCGATGATGCGCGCAATCTCTTCGAGCGGGAGATCCTGCTTCAGCTTGATCGTCAGCGCCTGGCTGTGGCAGCGCATCGCGCCGATGCGCACGCAGACACTGTCGACCGGCGTAGCGGGCATGCCGAAGGTCCCGCCCCGTCCGAGGATCTTGTTGGTCTCCGCGCCGCCCTTCCATTCCTCGAGCGACATGCCGTTGCCCAGGTCCTTGTCGATCCAGGGGATCAGGTTGCCGACAAGCGGGACGCCGCCGAAGTGCTCCATCGGCAGCGTGCCATCGGTCTGCTTGGCGAGCACCTTGCGATCGATCTCCAGAATCGCGGAGGCGGGGTCGGCGAGCAGCTTCTTCACCTCCGAGTGGATCAGCCCGAACTGCGTCAGCAGCTCGCGCATGTGCTGGGCGCCGCCGCCGGAGGCCGCCTGGTAGGTCGCGCACGTCATCCATTCGACGAGGTCGCGCGCGAAGAGACCGTGC
>Ga0180062_1000181_pt1 | contig 12057 bp, 15 predicted proteins | sample EasRivT45_16_10D_FD_121775 | JGI IMG/M metagenome (GOLD analysis project Ga0180062, IMG submission 121775) | Soil microbial communities from meander-bound floodplain in the East River, Colorado, USA - East River metaG ERMLIBT45_16_10D | ecosystem: Environmental > Terrestrial > Soil > Floodplain ... | reverse complement strand
TTCCAGCTTTTGTAGTAAACCGAAGTATCGCAAGGAATCGGGACAATTTTAATAGGTTTGGAGAAGCCGGATTTAAGTAATGCTCCGCGCACAAACTTGGTTGGAACCCAAACTTCGTCCATTAGCTCAAGGCGCTCAAGCCAATGTGTATGCTTAATATCTTCTGTTTCGCAAAGAAAATATGAGATGTTGCGGCCTAAGTCTTTGTGGTATAGTAAGTTATCTGGCGGTAAGTAGTATATAACCGCGTCGTATTTGTCGTAAGATTTGTTTTCGAACGCCTGAAGCCACTTTGGTTCTTTGAACCTAAAATTATCAAATTTACAAGGACGAGCAACAACGTCTAAGCCAACAACGGACATTGCTTCAAGAGTTGAGCGGCCGGCTATACCCCAACCACTACTTTCTTTATAAGCGCCTACAAATAAGACCTTGGGGCTATTCAAATTTTGCCTGCTCTTTTTCTATGGCGGAATCTAATAACGCTGCGGCTTTGCATGTCCAAAAATGAGTATTTATCGCATTTGCGAGATGCGCTATATCTCCCGCACTCATAGTATGTGCCAATGCTATTTTTTTACGTAGCTGTTCGTGGAAGCTACTTGTTGTTATTTCCCATTGTCGCTGAAGACTGCTTGGTTCATGGTCTTCCATTTTTAATCTCCACAACGTTGTTTTTCGAAGTTATTTTTCATCTCGCCCCACCCTGCAAGGATAGCGAATGCTTTTTCGCGGTCAAACGGTTGCTTATTAGATTCGCAAAACCCATTATTTAAATCACTAAGCATTTCATCAAAAAAACGCGTTCTAATTAGATTTGGGCGACTCGCGACTTGTTCAAAACCCCAGCGAATAAAATCCTCATTGGAACAATTAGGTGGCGGCGTATTAGGTATAGCATGGATATTCATCGGGCGGTCCCAATACCCGTATCCTGTGGCGTCTATTACCTCTTCCCAGACGCTAGAAACCTTTTCCCAAGTATAATGGTCGGCTACACCTTTCTTTGCTAAATTCTGGTACTTTAATCGCATCTCTGTTGGTAATCGACTATACCAAACTAGCTTGTTTAATAAATCCTGATTATTCGGATACGCTCTGTCCGCGCCTACGTTTTGTTCGCGAAACATACGTTCTACACGAATAGGGAACCCATTTAGTTTACGTACAACATCCGTCATGGCGGAATAATCAACGGCAAAGACAGGTACGCCACAAGCCGCCGCTTCAGGCATCGACATTCCAAAACCTTCGCTTACACTATATTGTACGTAGGCGTCAGCACTGTTATAGATTAGGCTCAAAACATTCGGGCTAACCCCATTTAAAACGCCTGGCATTTCCGCTTTTTCTTGTCCGCAAGCTGTACACGTACAACGCGTTCCGCGATACAAGCTACTAAATACCGCACGGCAAGCATGGCAAACGTAGGAAAAAAGTGTTCTGTGCCCAATTCCATGTTCTTGGATTAATTCGTTAAAGTTCCATGAAATATCCGGTTGGCGGCTATGAACATACAAATAACTTTTTGCAGCTATCGGCGACGGTGCTTGCTCTAAGAATTGCCGAAATGTTTTAAATAAATCGGGGAATAACTTACGCGTCTGATTTCGCATTACCGTAAGTATAATAAATCTATCATCTTCGATACACAATGCGTCCCGACAAGCGCTTTTATTTTGTTGTTTAAAGTGCTCGATGTCAACTCCAGAACCGGCCGCTTTAATTAAATTTATGTTTCCTTGTCCTTCTTTACGAAGAACGTCTAGACCCCAATCGGTATAAGTAAGAACCTTGTCGATTTGTGCGAAACTATGTAGCCATTGCGGACGTTGCGGCGCTGAATCTACCTGCGCCATATGGATAAAATTAAAGTACGGCCGCGCTGGAGACAACAAAAGGTATTCGTCATTCCACCAATCGCGTATACTTAATACTATATCTGGCTTATACTGTAGACACACGCCATCGCAAACAAATTCTCCCCACTGATTTGTTGGGCGAGCATGGAACTGTTCCTGAAGTGCTGGGTCAGCCGGGCAGTTCGGGAATACCCGCCAAGGAAATTCTTTTATTCGCGGGTCGTCAGTTCGAACAAACCCGCCAATTTCCGCTACTTCGTATTTACCAGTTTTATGAAGATGAGTTAAAAGGTTACGGGCATAGACGCCATAACCTGTGGTGAGTAGGCTTCCTTCGCCATAAAATAAAATTTTCTTTGGACGCATTTTTACCCGCTAAACACCCATCCATAATAATCGCCTGCTAAATTATAACAGTCGTCGCAATATTGTGTGCTAAAAGGCATCGGAGCCGGGACTTGACGACACGGACAATCTTTGCCGCAAAGTCGGAGAAATTGGAGTCGAACCAACTATCTCAGGGTTTATGAGACCCGAATGATTTTCCGTTTCACTCTTCTCCGAAGCGGTCCCGAAAGGATTTCAACCTATATTTCCCAGCCATCTGCCGGGCGTCCTAGAATTTAAACGACAGGACCAAGGGATTCTGGATGGATTTGAACCACCGACCTTTCCCCCCGCTGGGGAACGCTCTAAACACTGAGCTACAGAATCCATAAATATCAAAATGGTGCGTTATCGTCGCTGCCTTGGTTTTCGTCCGCGTCAGCGGGCTTCTTACCTCCCCCATTAGGATTTGGCCCAAGCGTAACGTTATCCGCCTTAATCAAGGTACGATACTTCTTTTGGCCGTCACTACCTTCCCATGACTCGTTCTTAAGTTCGCCATGAATAACGGTAAACGAACCCTTCTTTAGATACTGTTCCACAATTTCCGCTGGTTTACCCCATACTTCTACATCGAAAAAATCTGCCTCTGCGTTATCCTTACCCTTACTTTTAAAACGACGCCGTACCGCAATACCAAACTTCGTTACAGAATGCTCGCCGACCTGTTTACTTTCTGGGTCACGAGTCAAGTTACCTGCTACAACTACCGAATTCATTAATTTCTCCATTCAACATAAAATAACATAGCTGAAGCTATTAAAAATAATAAACTTCCTACGACATACAAAAACAAGGCTGTTTTCGTCATACCGCCGTTGCCTTTTGGGCAGCGTTCGGCATTTCATTTACTGCTTGTGGATAATTATTATAAAAACCCGCCGCTCTAAATCTAGGATTATCCATCGTATGAGCGAGCCAACTAACATAAAGACTCTCATCTAAGCGGCTCGCTTGTACATTTTGATTAATTTCGTTTGCAATCTGCTCTGCCATTGCTTCATTTCCTCCAGTAAGTTTAAGAAGTAACTCCGCTAGAATCGTTGCTTCCGTTTGAGTCAACTTTGACATAACTTTTCCAACGCTCGATTTGCTAAATTAGTAAAGCCTTCATCTCCAACTTTAGCAGAAAAATCACGAAAGCTAGTTAACCCATCTTTATTAAATTTTTTCATATAAACCAGCTTATTTGATTTACATCGATACAGTTCCACAATTCCCTTATTTGAATCGATAAAGGTTATAGCGGAGTCATCGGGATAGGAGCCTTCTTTTACCGCTCCGTCGTGTACCAATAAAAGTAAAAAGCATAAATTCTCCTAAAGTTGAATTACCGCTTCCACTTCGAACGAATCTTTCTGATTTCTAAACCCGGTCAAGTATACCACATTGCCTTCGAAAAGCAAGTCGGCAAACTCGGAATATTTTTCAGGCCAGATGATGATATCGGTCAGTGAAGCCGTGTTGTCTTGGACAATCAGGCGGCAAAACTTCTGTCCCTTTTTATCCCCATTCTTTATTAGCCGCTCATGGGCTTCGTTTATGGTAACGGCTAATGTTAAATAATCCTTGTATCGCCCTTTTTTACTGCGCCCAGCTAGGAATTCTTTGCAGTTACAATTCGAAGCAGTTGTATCGCAACTATCTGTTTTCGAGCATGTTATTGCTTCGCCGAGAAGCAATTTTTCGTTCCACACAATCCAGTTCGAGTCGTCAATTAAAATTTGTGTTGGCGTCTCCAAAAGTTTGATAATATCCAAGCAGATGGCTACGCGGTTCTTGTTCGAACAGCCGCCGCCTTCCTTTTTGGGTCGCGCTAAATCTTTCAACAAATTGAGCAAAGAAGTATGTTTAGGCCAGTTTTCCGAAACCCATATCAACTCCGACTTGGAAAGCACCTCGTACTTATACAACTCATAAAGCATTTGGTTGCGGGACACGTTAGAAATCGCGTCAAGAGCGCCGGCTTTAATTAGCTTATCGCAGGTGGACAACCCAATATTCAACGCGTGCTTCGTTAGGAATTCGTACCATGATTGTGGCTTTCTTTGCCCAAATGATTTTCGTAGTTTTTCGAAGTGGGTATCCCCGACGCCTTTAATATCGACTAGGCCAAAATAAATTTTTTCTCCGTCTGTATCAAAATGACGCTTCATGTTTAAAACAGAGGGGACTTTTACCTCGATATCAAATAACTTCGCTTCATTAACCAATTCGTTAATTTCTTCGAAAGGCTTCTGTTCGTTATACGCTTGTTTCAAATAAGCGGTGAAGAAATACAACGGAAAATGTGCCTTGTACAAAGCGGACCAATACCCATTAACGCCATAACTATAAGAATGTGACTTATTAAATAAGTATCTTCCACTAGTCTTAATATCCTCCCATAATTTCTTTCCTAATTCTATATCAATTACTTTGCTATCGGCTATACCTTTAGCAAATTTTTCTCCGACTTTTGCGAGTTTTGCTTGGTCTTTAGAACCTACGGCTTTACGTAGCTCGTCAACGCCAACTAAGTCAAATCCAGCAACTCGTCTAGCAATCTCCATGATTTGTTCTTGGTACGCCCAAATCCCGTATGTTGGTTTTAAAATATCGTCTATAATTGGGTGGATTGAAGTAACTTCTTCTTCTTTATTTTTACGGCGGCAATAACGTTCTGTAGCGTTAACACCTTCTGCGTCCTTACAATTCAAAGCCCCAGGTCTCAACAATGCGCCAAGTGCCGCTAAGTGCTCAAGGCATGTTGGTTTTAGCCGCTTACACCATTGTCTACCAAGATGGCTTTCAAGTTGGAATACGCCCTTGGTTAATCCTTTACTGAGTGTCATCCACACAAGATTGCAATTATAGTTGCAATTTCTAACATCAAATTTAATTAATGGCAGCTTCCCATCTCTCTCCTGAACTATAGAAAATGAGCAGCCGCAATCAAATTTATACAACTTCAATTGTCACCGCCTGATTTTTAACAGACTCTTTATATTTTTTGTATTTTCTATCTAAATAAACTTTTGCGTCATCATAAATCCAACTTAAAAATTTATATACAGAACTTTTACATCCGCAACATAATGCAGAAGTTATTCCATTATTACTCTTATTTTTTATAACATATACGCTTGAGTGTATTTGTAATTCTTCTAGTAGTAATGTCTTAAGTGATTCGCAAAAATTTTTGGTCGAACTAATATGTAAACAATATTTTTTATAACCATTTTTGCTGGCGTACTCCCCAAAGCACCCGTCGCCATCAAAATACCCTCTTACAAAATGTTTTAACAAAATTTTAGGAACGGCGTCATAAGTTGGAAATTTTAAAATTAAGCTTTTCTTCTGCGGACAACCTAAGTCATGTAATGTTTTTGATATATGTTTGCCACAGATTATAAACAAGCATTTTTTGTAATCTCCGGTTATTTTAAATCGAACCTCATTGTCGGCACCCAAATATTTTCTAAATTTTTCCAATATTTCTCTATCAGACCATTTTAAAGTTATAGACAAATAATATCTTTCTGTATTATTGTACCCATCCGCATATAAAAAGCCAAGGAAGTAAGCTTTATCCTCCGTGTCGATTTTATCGAAGTAATTTTCATTAAATTTATGGTTTTTAAAATGTCTAGGTTTTATACCATATTTTCTAACGCATCGAGTTATAGTTGCCGTACACGTAGAATATTTGGAGGCTAAGTCTTTTAGAGAAACTTTTTTACTTTCCCAAAGTCTACACACTTCTAACTCTTGTTCTTTAGTCAAACTTTTTTTCATTGATTAACTATATACACAACCGTAGATTTGACGCATAAAATCATGAGGGTAGCCGCCCGGATAGTGCTTGTCGCACTGAACAGCAAACGGCGGCATCGGAACAAAATGACTGCGGTCAGAGATGATTTTTCTCCACTCCGTTAGGAGTTTATCACGTTCCGGCGAGATGTCAAGTAAATACCTGCGAGGGTCTTTTAGCAAGTGCTCTTGCCCGCAATAATGGACGCCAAGGTATGTTTCGCTTCGGACCTTATCGACCCAATACGGTTCATCTTCGATGCCGCTGCGTGGCGTTGGGTCTAACGGGATATCAAATAACCTAACCATCGAGCGCTGACGACCAATGAAATACCAATCTTGTGGGTGATAAACGAAGCCGGGAAATACGTTAAGACAAAAAATTTGCTGTTCGTTTGATTGGTTTTTAGCTACGTAGTCGAACATTTCATTTAGTTGCGGCAAAAACGTGTCACTACGAACTTTTATAACCCAGTCCGTCAAAGGCATTTGGCAACCGGCTAGGGAAGATACGATTTGCATATTCCGGTTTCCCATACCAGGATTTTCTGGACGTGGGCTTGGAGCTACTAGAGCGGGTAGGTCTTGCGGGACTAGCTCGCCTTCCCAAGTGGAAAAAATAACTTCCTCAACACAATCAAATTCGCTGTATCTACGAATATATTCACTTGTCCACGGCGTTAGCTGCCCTTGTACTACTACTGTTAACATGAATACCAATCTCCCGGCACTGACGGGGTTTTAATAACTATTAGGTCCGTATCTTCACAGAATTTTGTTTCAAAATATTCGCCCGGATTAACTACCCAACCCTCTCCCTCAATATAACAACTACCGCTTGTTACGCCGTCATATTTTTGATAAAGAGCAACCGCCCCCCTAACAATATAATTGTATTCTGTAGCTATAGCATGGAAGTGCGCTGGGCCAACATACCCTTTAGGATGGAATTGATGAGCAACCTCTACATCTTTGTTTTGAAACAAGGCTGGTTTGAAATTGCCGAAAAACCAACCTTTTTTAAAATCTTTTATTCTAAATCTTTGCATGTTGCATCAGCCGATTTTGGTGGCGACCGCCTTCAAAAGTTTCTGTGTATATCACACGTAGCACCGACTCAAGGAATTGGTCATTTTGAACAAGGAATACGCTTTCAGGCAAGGAAAAGAAGTTAGCCGCATTATGCCGAATCGCCAAGCTAGCTGAGTCGTGGCTATTAACAAGCGCGGCGCGGATTCCCTTTCTCTTGTTGGCGTAGATATTGACGCCTTGTCCGGAGCGGCAGCAACCGATACCAAAAAAATCTTTTTCTTTTAAGACGTAGTTACAGGCGGTGTCAACGTATTCATTGTAATCACAGTCACGCTTAGAGTAACAGCCGAAATCGATGAACGGGATACTATTCTTTTCTAGATAGAACCTAACTTTATTTTTCAAGTCGAAGCCGGAATGGTCGCAGCACAAAGCATACTTTCTTTGCCTAATATATTTAAACGCAACTTCCTCGCAAAACGCGAATTCTTCTGGCGTGCCCATAATATGAATCGACGAAATCGGCTCCGAAGAAACATAACCGGTTCCAAATTCACAATCTTTGTAGCCAGTCGCAAGAATCTTATTAAAAAGTGGGGCGATATGCGACTCGTGTTTTAAAATCTTACATTCGTTTACATACGCTTCCGCTATGTCCAGAAAATCTTTTGTTGACTGAAAACAATATACGCCAACAGAGGCGGCGTCACTAATAACTTCCTTTTCAACCACTCTCTTTACCATTCCTGTTTTATCAATATCTGAATAGCTATAGTTGGGGCTATTAGCTTTAAAAGTTAAAATATGACCATCGTATAAAAGTTGTTTTGGTTTAAATTTAGGCGCGAATGTGGTATCTGGCGTATAAACAATTAAAGGAAGGGTTGTATATAAATACTGGCTAGCACGAAGAACTGTATCAACCGCTCCTGTAGTCTTTTCTGCAACAGCAACAATCGCGCAACCGGGATACAAGTTTTTAAGAAACGCGTCAATGGAATAATTTTGAATATGGTCTTTGCGCACAATAAATGTTATATTACATTCAGAATAATCAATAGATTCCATGCCCCACTGAATAATTGGTTTACCGCCGCATATCAACATAGGTTTTGGAATATTAATTCCTTCCTCAACAAATCTTCTTCCTTCGCCGGCACACGGAACCACTAATTGAAATTTCGAAGCCATTTGTTTTATTCTCTCGACGCTAGTCTTTGAATATTCGTATTATAGTCAAGAAATTTTACGGAGCCATCCGCAAAACTAAATATGCCGCCGCCACTATGCATACTCCAATAGTGATTGGCGTCACAGTCATTATTCATATTGCCAGGCGAGAAATAATTTATACCTGGACACGGATTCCCTTTTTGGTCGCTCAAGTTTGGAAAGTTTGGTTGCACCGCCCAGAGCAAAGAATCGAAATAACCGTATGCCCACCAACCCCAATAAATAGGGTCTGTCGAATGATTACCGCCACCACTTGGCGCACGTTCGCCAATTAAGATTGTATTACTTGTTCCGGCAGTAATCTGATTAATCTTTTTAATACTACCAGAACCACGACACCCAAGAATTCCATCGTCTGGGTATTTGTAATAATCACTACCTACGTTACCCATATAACTCGTCATAGCATAATTTTGCCCTTGGAATGTTTGCGAGAGCATTGTAGCTAACGGTCGTGAGTCTGAGGGACATAGGAAAGTCGCAATCGGCGTTGTATAAAATAATCTATTTTGTTTGGCAGCATGGTAAATATCAGTCTTCTCTACATAAGGAAGAATTTGATACATCCAAGCTTTACCTTCAATACCGGTATGCGTTGGGAAAGTCTTTCTATCTGTTTGGTAATGGAGAACCGCCAACGTAATTTGTTTCATGTTGTTTTGGCAGCTTGTTCTATTAGCGGCTTCGCGCGCACGCTGTACAGCCATCATAAGAAAGGCAATTAGGATTGCTATAACCGCAATAACAATTAATAATTCAATTAATGTGAATGCTTTTCGTCTATAGGTCACGGTTAACCTCTTCTAGCCATTTACCAACTTTGTTGTGGGCAAATTCTTGGCTCCGCTTAATATCGAATTCTTGCAAACGGGCCTCAATAAATGCGGCGGCGAAACGGTCCCCGGCTCCAACGCTGAAAATATAAGGCTTCGCCATGGAATCATATCGATACATATCTATACTATACCACGCAACGCTTCCATCTTTATTATGCAGGACTATTAACTGTTTTTCATTAAAGCCAGGATGATGCGTACCGTACAATTCGCGGTCATCAAAAATGATATCGCAATACCCAAGGTTTTTTCTAATTACTTCCGGTTTAACAATATCTGTCTGCGGATGACAAAAATCGCACGATATATTTTTGAATATTTTCTTGCTCAACTTCGACAAATCTAAGTTCGGTAACGCGTCGATGTAGGCGATATGGAGCCATTCACACGGAGCAGTATAGCAATAAAGATAAGAATTATCTAAATTTATAGAATATTTGAAATCAACACAACTTTCTTGCATTCTACTGCTTAATAAAAAGTTAGCAGCGCCATATTCACAACCTACATATTGATTATCAAACCCGTCGATTTCACAGTTTTTAATCCCGCCATGCTCGCGGCGATTCATGTACTCGCCAGACGTAGTTTTAATGTGATAAGTATCAAGAAACCTATTACCGCACCAAATAACTCGTTTAGGCATTGTCATCAGGGTAAGTCTCCTGAATGTTATAATTAACCTTAACCCATTCATACAAGCTATCAACGACGCCAGAGCCACCGTTACGCAGAATAACATTGTTCTCGCCAACAATACGTTTTGTTTCCCATGCCGCGTCCAACGGGCAAAACTTAAACCCAACGTCATGAAGCAAGGTACAATCCCAAAAGTCGTCGCCAACGTAACAAATTTGCTTTGGGTCAACCAAATAATATTCACAAATATGTGGTAGTAGCTTACTCTTATCAAGGTTTGGCGCGTGTTCCTTTACATCCCAGAAATCAAGCTTACGAGTCTTAGCCATACCTTTATTCCACGGGTCTGCCGAAATAACCGCTACGATAATACCAGCCGCTTTAAAGCGCTTGATAGCCGTAAAATCGCGGTCATTGAATTTTTTCGACATAACCTCGTGATTCGAGACGTAAGTCTTTGTGCCGTCTGTCAAAACCCCATCTACATCTAGCAATAATAGTTTGAACATTTTCAACCTTTTTAAATTCCTTCGAATATGCAGCCTATTGGGCCGCAACAATTTGTTGATTAATTTGCGCATCAATTACATCTATAACAACCCCAAATGCATTTCCGTAACATTCATAATGGGGTAAAACAGGTATTTCATTGCTATTATATTTTCTATCTAAATTGACAGAGCTATGGTAAACAATCAAACCCCAATTAGTAAGTGTGGCCTTGTCTTTGTCGTGGAAAAAATAATGAATATCTTTGTTCCAACATCTGCTGTGTAGAAACGCCAAAGTCTCAATATCTTTAGCGTGAACCAAAACCATTTCGTTGTGGAGGCTAGCTAGCTCAATCAAATATTCTGGATAATCGTGACCGCTAAACAGTTTGCCGTCATGATACCAAACATCTATTTCTATTCCGTAACCATTTCCCAACCATATATTCATTACCGCTGGATTGTTACAACGATGTATATACTTTATCATCCTAAAACTCTCTTAATTATACGTTCCAAATCATAAAGTAAAGCTTGTTGTTCACATACCCAATAAAGCGGTGTAAACGGCTCTATCCCGTCAGCAACAGTCTGTTTTAAACTTTTGTTCGCCGGCGCTACATTATGTACATGGCGGAACATCTGCAAACCGCTTACCGCAAAAGGTCGTCGTGCCGCTATAGCCCAATCTACCGCACTGGCGAGCCCCTTAGAATCGTTGTCTTTGTACAAAAAGGCGTTAACTTCGTTCTGAGCAAGCCAAAACAATAGGTCGCGTTCGCCAAGGTAGTCGTGTGTAATATAACACGAAATTCCCGGTTTGGCAAGCGAAAAACACCGTTGCGCGGTTAAGAATGCATTAACTCCATCGCCATCAACACTGTCGTTATACGGAATATTAAGCCGGATTATCGCTTCGTCGTATTCTTCGTTAACCCTTAGAACTAAGTCTTCAAAACCTTTATTTGGGAACCCGAAGCCAAAGGAGCCAATACTATTTGGGATAACTTCTGGCTGCACCATTAGCGGCTTTGGGACCGGTCTACCTATCCGTAGATGCCGTTCATCTTCCTGAAACGTTGGGTCACAATGTAAATAAAATGTTTGTTTTGACCATGGATAAATGGTATCGTGAACTATTAACAAAGAAGGTTTTTTATCTGTAATGCTGCTATTTAACCAACCCATTGTGGCGGGATGATGGTTCCAAATGACCAAATCCGCTTCGTCTAGAAATCTTGGTTCATGACCACACGCCTCATAAAGCAACGTATGCTTCCCGCATTTACCTCTAAAGCTTTGATAACCCCCATCTGTACAACTCGAAGCAACACAACAGTCATATGGCGTAGATAAAGCCCCGTGTAAATTCCATCCAAACTGATAAACTCCACAACGGCGAGGCTTGCAGTTAACGATTAAAATCGTAGCCATTAAATCTTTACCTCCACATCCGATAAAATAAGCGTCGGTTCCGGAAGTACTACAATGAACTTAATTCCTTGCTCAAATTTATCTCGATGGCGGGCTATGATGTTATCCTTGAAATGATGCGGTAAAATTATAACGTAGTCGGGCTTACGCCCAAACATAATATCCTCTGAAACTATAGGTATGTGACTACCTATGGTATAAAGCCCAAACTTATCTTGGCTTACTTCCCCGATACAATCCAAATGGTGATGACTAAGCCCAAACGTTTGCAGAAGCGTGTTTCCCTTTGTTGACGCGCCAAGTCCGCAGAACTTTTTACCCTTCACCTTTTCAACTCGAATAAAGTCC
>Ga0180062_1000175_pt1 | contig 12344 bp, 15 predicted proteins | sample EasRivT45_16_10D_FD_121775 | JGI IMG/M metagenome (GOLD analysis project Ga0180062, IMG submission 121775) | Soil microbial communities from meander-bound floodplain in the East River, Colorado, USA - East River metaG ERMLIBT45_16_10D | ecosystem: Environmental > Terrestrial > Soil > Floodplain ... | reverse complement strand
GGACCAAAACCCATTGATTCCTTGCTTAATGAATTCATGGGCTTCGTAGGTATCCCAACCATTTTTTTGGTCATTCCCCCAGTACGGCCCACATGTCACCATAGGCACGCCTACGGCTAGAGCCTCGCAAAATGAGTATGTGACATTCCCGTGCCATGAACAAAGGCTAACATAAGCCCCGCAATTCTGTCGTAAAACCATTAATTCGTTTTCGCGAACATCGCTTATAGCATAATCCAAATCTTTGTTTCCAAACCCAGCCACTACTCGATTAAAACCATTTGTGGCTTCGTTATACCAATCATAAGCAGATACCTGCCCGCGAGCCTTAAGCCATTTATTGATAGTTAAAACCATATCTGTGCCGCCAATGTAACCTTTGTAGTAGTTGCAATCTACGGCATGGCGGATAACCGCGTCTGGTTGATATCCATGAAGCGAGTGTTCTTTCGGGCTCATGTGAACCCGCGTCACATTGCTTTTAAAAAGCTTATCTGTTCTGTGATAATTCCTCTGCGAGATTTGATATACGATTACCGGCTTGTGTTTGAAATAATCCCAGTTTAGTGTTAGGTTTTCCTCATAGTAAATAATCAAAACCGCGTCGAACAGGTCAATAAATTCCTTCTTTAGACGAATATTATATGGCGGCAAATGACCGGGAGCGAGCTTACCAAGCCTATCCGCCCAAGCTTTGTAGTCGTGGTATTTGCAAAATATATCAAATTTTTCTTCGTCAAACGGTAAATGAGCTACGCTATGGGTCGGATGAATAGGGTTGCGGCGGTCTGTATAGTGACCGACACTAAACGGGTTGTGGCCCAATCCATGGAAGATATTTAGAAGCTGCGCCTCAAGGCTTTCGTGGGCGCTTAGGATTAAGATATCTACCATTAAAATTTATAAACCTTGTTTTCTGCAATTTGGACGCAATAATCAATAAATCTAACTTCTGGAAAATTATTCTTCATTCTATTAACATCTTTATGTACCCATTGCACGTTATCTTTAATATAGCCTTTAGTTGAATCAATCCTATCTAGCGAGGCGGTTGTTAGACCACTCTGCAATTGATTTGGTGCGAACGCAAGCTGAAGTCCAGTGAGCGCACATTTTCTATTTTGTTTAAGAAACAAATTCCATATATATTTTATAGATACATTAAACTCTAAATTTCTAACTCTAGCACTAATATTTATCCGCGAATATTGTCCTCTAGAAATTTCTCCGCATCCTTTGTGTTTTGGCCTACCTTCGCAACCGCAACTTTTTGAATTTCTATTACCGCACATTAAATAAGTGTATTTTTTATTACAGCTTTTGTTGCAATCACATTTACACCTAAATGTTGATTTAGTCGCGGGTCCGTTTCCATTTTTCTTTATAACTAATAACATCCCGAATTTTCTGCCAACCATATTGTTACAAACGTTTGTTTTATACCATGGCGACTCTTCGAGTATTCGGAATACTGTGCTTCTATGTAAATTTAATTCCTTTGCTATACTGTCTAAAGATACCCCTTTTAAATATAGCTCTTTTACCTCTTCTACAGAATTTTTACTTCTCCCGCGACCGGTATTATACCAATCTTGTCGCTTAAGGCGATAGTACAAGCCGCCCTTGCTTACTTGAAAATATTGAACCATGTCCGCAATTGACGAGCCAGACAAATACAACTCTTTTAGTTTATCAACATCTATTTTAGCGTTATGATGCATTTTTGCAAGCGTTTTTAAAATTAGCTTTTTTAAAGCAATTCCTTTGAAATTTAAGAAACCTGCCTAAAAGCAAAGCGGTTTGTTTGATATCGGTATCCGCCCTGTGAGCGTTCTCCGAACTAAGCCCAAAATATTCTCTTAATGTATCTAGTTTGTAATTTGCTGGTTCTGACGCGTTCTCAAACCATGACGAGCAAAAAAACATTAAATCAAATTTGTCGCGGTTATGGAATAAGGTTTGTCGCCCATCTTTATCTACTTGTCCGAATGTCGTAGCGAGACGTTCTATAATAGGTAAATCAAAGTTAATTATATTATGACCAGCCGGTATGGGCCGACTCCAAAACTGATTTTTTTCATCATATTTCTTCACCCATTTAACAAAATCATTCCATCCTAATTTAAGCTCCACACCATTTTTTTCTATAAACTCTTTATCCAATTTGTTAACCGCAAGTGCCTCTTGCTGAACATTATCCCACGAAGTTGGTTTTAGATAGCAGTGGAATAAATCGCTTTCTTTAATTTCTAAAGACCTTGGGTCCATTGCGACGGCGGCTAATTCAAGAACTTCGCAATTACTTGGACTCGCGCTACCGGTTTCTAGGTCGAATACAACAATAGTATTTCTATTTAAAGCCATTAATCCATTTCCCCTTCTTCTTCCTGGCAAACATGTTCTTCAATCGTAAGCTTAAGCCCTTCCGGCACTTCCGTTGTAATTAAATCATACGGTGTTTTTGTCAACATTTCCATAATATCCTTGGGTACAAGGACAGAGCCGCCGTTCACAAGGACAATAGATTTAACTAGAAGTTCGATATTGGCAATATGATGAGCAAACTGTTCCGCTTCGAATTCAGAATTGGCGATAAGTTGACCGATTATCTTTTCGGCGGTTGCTTCACCGCTGCTAGCTCTAGCTTGAGCATCTTGAATATATTGGGCGGCTAATTTAACCAAATCGCCTACGTGACCGTGAAGTTCTTTGTATTTATCTACCAAATCTTGTTGCGCAGTAACCGCATTCCCGATACTATCGTTTAGCGATTTTATAAAAACTTCGCATATTTTCGTTAACGATTCACTACTAGAAACCGTATTCAACCGCAGGTTATCAACCTCATCAATTAAATCCTCTATCTCTTGAATTCCTAATTTTCGTTTGAGCCAATTAAACATTTTGCCCCTTCAAACAATTTAACCGTATCCTCTTCAAATTTCCTGCCGTGTTGTAGTAAGAAAGATGGGTGATATGCCGGTAATATAATGGAATTGATATACGAAACCTTGTTTTCTCGTCCAACGTATTCGCCAAGCTTGAACGATTTTTTAAGCCCTAGTAGTAATCGAGTCGGCGTGGCACCTAATGTGATTATTACTTTTGGATTGACTAACTTGATTTTCTGCCAAAGCCAGCTTTTACAAGCTTGAATTTCTTCGTCTGTTGGTTTCCTATTCTTGGGTGGACGGCATCCCACCGTATTGGTTATATAGCAGTCCATCCGCTCAATCTTAGCCTGCAAAAGCAGTTTTGTCAAAAATTTCCCGCATTTTCCAAAGAAAGGAACGCCTTCTAAGTCTTCATCCGCTCCCGGCGCTTCGCCGACCAGCATCAAAGCGGCGTTTCTAGGACCAACACCGGGAATAACCTGATTACAACCGCTTCGCAATCCGCACTGCGTGCATTTTCTATGTTCTTCATGTAGTGAAGTTAAAGGCTTTAAGATTTCCAATTGGGTCATCCTCGTACAAGTCCAAAAAATAATCTATAGCTTTATCTAATTCCGCGAAATTGTATGATATGGTTGTAAACGTTTGTTCGATATGGTCATACTTGGTTACGTGATATCGTCCATTTTTGTAACCAATAGAAATAGTTTGCCCCAAAACAGCTATCGGCGCATCATTTTCAAACGCTTCCGTCAGCGGAATCGCTATCACTTCCCTCAACATACAATTCTTCTTGTTCAAGCTGTCCATTTAATAACAGTTTCTCGATGTCCATTAACTTATCTAATAGAGATATACCCAAAACATCTATTTTTACCAGACCAAGTAGCTCACAATCATTCTTATCTAAGCCCACGATTTGGTGGTCTGGAGACTTTTTATCATGAATTAATGGACAAATCTCGTTTAATGGTGTTGGTGAAATAATAATTCCGGCCGCATGCTTACCCTGGCTTTTCTTAACTCCTTCTAGCCTAATAGCTTGTGCGAAATATCTAGCATAAGGCCCATTCAAACTACCATCCTTATCTATATAACACCATTCTTTAAGCCCTTCGGACTCGTGTTCCAAGGCCCATTTTAAGATTGACGACGAACCAAATTGTTCTTCCATTTCCTGTAAGTCGTCGCTAATACGGCTCTCGTCTGGGATGAAATCGGTAATTCTATTCATTTCCCCGTGTGAGCATACTTCGTGGACTCGTAATACTTCTTTAAGAGCACCGCGACCCTGAAGCGTCCCGAATGTAGCAATCTGCGCAACCTTATCCTGGCCATATTTGTTTCTTAGATATGAAAAAATTTGTTCACGAGCACCGGCTGGAAAATCTAAATCAATATCTGGAAGTGATACCCTATCTTTAGTATTTCGCCCAGCATTATAAAAACGCTCAAACGTAAGTCCGTTCTTAACAGGGTCAACCGCTTTGTCTGTGATGCCAAGTAACATCGACACAAGGCAGCCGCCAGCGGAGCCGCGTGCGGAACCCATAAGGACGCCCAAATCGTGCTTGGCGTAGCGACAAATATCGGCGACGACCAAAAAATAATGTGCTAAACCCGCTTCCTCAAATACCTTAAGTTCCGTTTGAACCCTAGTTTTATACTTTTCTTGCTCAATCTTTGGAATTGCCCCCGATATAAATTCTCGCCATCCATCACGGCAACGCTGCCGTAGTTCTTCGTTTGCATTTAAGCAAGGAAATTCGGCTAGTCGTGGGCGGCAAAGAATATCGTAGTTTTCGCACATATCCGCTATAAGCACAGTATTCGAAAGTTCGTCCGGTTCATGTAGACCAACCAAATCATCGTAGCCCGGTATAAAATAATTGTTTGATTTGAAAAACCCGCCAAGTTGAACGTCTTCATTATTTGCTATAGCGGTATTTACTCTATTAAAAGTTGTCCGTAAACTGCTACATAATATAAGGCGTTGGTCTATGGCGTTTTCTCGCCTCATAAAATGCGCATCGCCGGTCGCGATACATCTGGCCGAACATTTCTTTGCTAAATATCTTAAGGCTTTCGCTAACACTAAAACGGCTGGGATGTTGGCTTGGTCTATTACCTGGATTTCGATAAAAAAGTTTTCTTTACCAAAAATATCTTGGTATAGCCCAATTAAAGCGGTCGCATCCTGTTCCCACGTATCCGAAACCCAACTTTTAGCTTCTTCATAGGTTTTGCTACGATAGGCGGCTTTGTAATCTTTGAAGATTAGGTTTGCGAGATGTGTTCCAACATGTCCGGAGAAGCAAATTAAGTTCCCGCCATATTTAGCTATTTTCTCTAAATTAAGTCTCGGTTTCCCATAGTAATGATTTTCTGTTTTATTTGACTCAGAAACCAATTTCATCAGAGATTGCCAGCCGGCTAGATTTTTAGCCAAAACAGGCAAGTGCGGCGTTGACCTATTTTCAGTTGTTTTTATAGACGAGTCTTGTAATGGGACGTAAAGTTCGCATCCCAATATGGACTTTAATTTACTATCTTTACAAGCCTTCACGAAAGCGGGACCGCCAGATACACTACCATGGTCTGTCAGCGCAATAGCGGTTTGGCCCAGTTCCTTTGCCCGCGCGGCCATTTGATGCACTTGAGACAAGCCGTCAAGCAAGGAAAAGTCGCTGTGGTTGTGTAGGGAGACGAAGTTCATTCAGTGAATACTCCATATTCCCACACAAGATGCGGCTGCATTTGAATCCATCCGTCGTTGTAACTATATGAGTACATAATTTGCCACATGGTACAACCCTCTTTAAACAATTCCTGTATTTTTAGCAAAAAGTGCTATATCCTGACAACAATCTTTGCAAATGTGTTTATAGCAATCCATAAAGTTTTTCTTATGAATTAAACCCGCGTTTTCAAATTTGGTCATAAAGCAAAAAAATGATATGTTTAGCTCATCCTTTGGATACCTATAATGACACAAATCACAAATTATTTTGTTCTCAACCATTTTAAAACCCAAAAATGTTATAACCGACTCCCGGTCCCATTCTCATCTGCCCATCCAAGCCTAAATGTGGCCCGAATTGGTAGCCGAATTCCATAAATCTATCGTCGCCCTTCTTCTTTGGAGCGTTGATTTTTTTGCTTAAATTTGTCACTTTACAATGCTGGAACGTCATGCATTCCCAAGATAAAAATGCGATTAATACGAGAAGTATAACGCTACAGAAAATTAAATACATTTTTCCCATAAAATCTTGCTCCAAGTTTCTAGCCTATCAGCGCTCAAATGAGCAGAGCCAATATCTACTGCGTCAATAAACTTACCGTTCGCAAGCGCCAGGTCGGTAAACTTTAACTCAACGCCGGGACGGACAATAACCTTGTGGCAAATGCCGAAATGCACGCGCGAGACTTCGTCGGCACTGGAATATATGCAGCCTAGCGGTTCTAAGACGTAGTCTCCAGGATTAAGCCCAACCTCTTCCTTTAATTCGCGTAGCCGCCCATTGATTAGAGCGTCTAACGGGTTATCAATCGAATCGCCAGGGTTTACGTGACCGCCAACACCAATAGAGCATTTGTTATGTAAGCGAACTTCGCCGCCCTTTTTTGTTCTCTCGTATAGAAAAATCTTCCCGCCTTGTTCGATAACATCATAAGGGATAACTTGCTTAAGCCGCTCCGTCTTCTCCGCAAAATCGCGGTCTACGAAGTGAAGTGAGCGAATCCAGCGCTCATTGGTTAAAAAACGGTTGACGTTAGCTGTAAATCCCTCAAAGCGTAGTTCGTTAAAAATTTCTTCTGTGAAAACTAAAACCTGCTCGCTCATTCAACTTCCTCCAAAACTATTAATTGATTCTTATAATCTGCTGTTCGCAGCCTAAGACGACTCTCAATACAAAAATCATTCTTAAATAGCTCTATTTCGAAATCCAATTCTTCAGGGACCGCTTAGGTGTATTTCAGCAATTTCGTATATTAAGTCGCGTAGCGTCATGCTAAATACTTCCCCACGGTTGTTTGATGATGACTGATAGCCATTCCAATTTTTGCCTGAACTAAACCTTTTCTATTTAATTTATGAATTTTACAAACCTTTTCTCTAGACAATTTGGGCACGTATCTTGATTTATATTCGTAGTTTGGGTCATAATAACTTTTATTTTTCCTAATATTCGAGATTGTCTCTTGGCATACCTAATATTCCAACGCAAGTTCTTTTACAGATTCACCTTTAACTAGTCTAGCCCGAATCTTTTTCGCTTCCTCGAATCCTAAAGCGCCTGGTTTACAATTACCTCTTGGCTTGCCTGATGTTATTAATTTAATATGAGTCGGTCTACAACAAAGAGGATTCCCACAAACTTGCTTTAATTTCCCGGTAAGCTTTTCTGGCTTTATATTATGATGAAGACAATAAGCCATTCGGTGAGCCTTAAATTCGCTGCCTTTATAAAGAAGTTTGCCGTAACGAACTTTGGGATAGCTAGACTGAGAAACGCCGCCTTCCCAATTCCAACATTCTCCCTCTCGATTAACTTCAGTCCAGAAATATCTAATATCCATTTCGGATTTCCATCAAAAGACGACCGAGCCAATTCAGGCCATTCCCTAGCGGGCATTGGCCCCAGAAGACATCACGCCAGACATTTGCTTCTATCAATTCCTCGCTACCAGTATCCAACAATCTTTGCGCTAACTCGCTACCTTTAACAAACTTCTGTAAAAGAAGTTCTTTCATAACTTGTAATTTTACGTCTTCCCAATCCCATCGCAAATGAATTTTTTGTCCCAACCTTTTCGCCGAACCTGGAGTTGTGCAAGTTAGAATCTCAGTCCTGTAGTGGGGATTATCCGACTTTGCCGCCTGATACGCATGCTCAACGCTTGGATAGGCCACGCCATCGAGTATAACCCACGGTTTGGAGCCGTGCATGTAAAAATTGGAAAGAAATCGGTATTTTCCGCGAAAGTCGCAAATCATAACTTTGTTACCTTATAACCTTTCCGTTCAAGCAATTCCTTCGCTTCCGTTATCGCCTTTTGAGATAGGTACAAATCTTTAACCTGTTGCCATAGCGGGTCTTCATCAAAATTTACCACCAAATACACGGACTGGTCCCCGTGGCAAAGATAAAAGTTGTCTATAAAATTAGTTTTTGCTAATGGGTAAGCATATACCTTAACTTTGTACTTGCCGAAATTCTTATCGATGTCTAAAGTGTTAAAATTTTTTGTAAACTGCTCTAAGTTCATTTAAATCTCCACAACAATTGGCTCTCGAACTAACTGATATCGTTCATTCCGCAATGAAAAGTTAATTATTGTCGTATCACCATACTGATACAGGCCAGCCGCCTCATGAATATGGCCTGTAGTTAATAACTTAGGCTTTACCCTATCAATAGTCTTTAACAACTCTCTTGAACCAGTGTGTTCAAAACTATCTTTATCTCGATAAGCCTTATCGCCAAAGCCATATGGCGGACCATGACTTACAATAACATCAACGTCGGCTGGAATTTTTTCATAAATCTTAGTTAGCTGTTCTTCTGTTCTGTTAAACGCCCAACCTTTTCCAAAAGGCAGACTATATGGACTCCCCCATATTTTTAAGTTACCAGCTTTAATAAAATTATCTTGTAAATAAACCGCTCTTGGCACATAAGGGCGGCTACTAAAATCATAACAGCGGTCATGATTGCCGGCGATAAAGATAACCGGAGCCGTTAAATCCTTTGCCCAACTATTAAATTCGCTTTCAAACCACATACGTTGCAAGTTTAAATCATGGAAAGCTTGTGTACAGGGAATTGAATCGCCTGCACAAATTACCAAATCACATTTTGGGATTTTAGGCAAGTATCCGTGGCTATCTGAAAAAATAGCTATCTTTGTCATAACTTCTTCACCGTCTCTGCCGATTTACCGCCGCCTTGCCCGTAGGAACAGCTTTGTTCGCGATTGTACATTCTATTATATAGCCGGTCGTAGCCCAAAGTCAATAGGTCTTGCCTTGTTTTTTTACAAATACTATTTTCAAACTCCACCTTCGGCGTCTCTTTACCTTTAGAGCTATCAGCCGTAGCATGTGAATAATACCAACACCATTTACAATGAAAGCCGCGCCGCAACTTAGGTTTAAAATTATTTTTGATTTTATCGAACGTCTTTTGAATCATTTGCTCCGAAAGCTTGATATCACTATCGTCAAAATGAACCGCGATAACGCCTCCGCTGTTGATGTAGAAAACTTCCATTACAACGTACTTGTATTGCGGGAATAGTTTTTTTACAGCAAGAAAATATATTCGTAATTGCGGGTCTTTCTTGAGAGCCTTGTAATCTTTCTCTTCGCCAGTGTCCCAGTTCTTGCGAGCCCCAGTCTTATAATCACAATATAAAATAGTTTCTTTGTCAATCTGAACAAGTAAGTCCATTGTGCCACGTATAGCAAGTCTACCAGTAATTTGTTCGCCATCAGGCATTTTGTAGTTATATTGAGCCCAGGGTTTATCTATCGTAAAATCAAAATAAGTTTCCGGCGCAATAATTTGTTGATTCATTGGGTTATAATAGCCGTCGTTATAAGTCAACGCTTTATTTAATGATTGCCGACATTTAATATATTCGGCGCTTGTCCAATCATACAAATAAGAAGTTTTAGCAACAGAATGATTATAGGCGATATCTAAAAGTTCTTCTGGGGAAGTCCCCAAATCTAACACAAAACGCCCAAGTTCCGGGTCAATGAATTCGGTCTGCCCGTTCTGGATAGCTAATTTTTTACGCGCCAACAGTTCTAAAGTTTTATGAACAACGCTTCCTTGCTCTGCTTTGCTATTGTGCGGCGGGCTCCGATAGCCAACTTGGTAATCTAAGAAATACTTCATCTCGCATTGATTGTAAGTATTGAAAGACGAAGACCTTAGATATAAACATTGCATTATAAAAGCCTCAAAACATAGTTATGAAACGCTTCCTGCGTAGCCTCCAGCGTCATATTTGCGTTATCTATGACGCAATCAAAATATTCATAATTGTCTAGAGCCGTCTCGCTCGCGTGCGTATCATTACCGGCTATGTTCCGCGTAAGCCGCACCGGGAACCCTTTTCTTTGCTTAATTGCTTCTGCCTCATCCGGAAAGCGCATATCCGCGATTAGAGCGATTCCAGGAGCGTCCTTTTCTATCTGCCGCATGCAGCTTTGAACCCAAATAGAAGACCATGCCTTACGGCATACTTCCGTACCCCAATACTGGAGAATTTCGCGGACGGACATCGCTCCCGTATGCTTCCTAGCCACAGACGTAGAATCAAAACAGTCGTTAATTTTAAGTTGGAATAGAGTAAGTTCGGCTATTACTTTTTGGTTTACAAAATCGGCATAGCCAGGCATATTTTCCCACAAGATATACGGGATTTTGGTGTTCTTATCGTCATCAGTTCCAAATAGTAATTTTTCATCGATTAGGAAGTAATCACGGCAGAATTCTTTTAGCTTGGAGGCGAACCAATAAACACGACATTTTGCTGGGACAACACCTGTAATTAAATTTTCTGTTTCTATTACACCATTAAGGATATTAGCCGCATATCGACAAACAGTGTCTTTCCCAGACTTTTTCTTACCAGAGCAACCTATTATTAGAGTCATAAGCAACCTCTTCTATTTTCCTATTTGATGGCCATTCTTTTGCTACTAAATTACATATGTTAATAAAATCTTCGTGTTTCAAAATCCATTTCATGCGATTTACATCTTTGTGAACCCATTGCACATTGCCTTCGACATATCCTTTAGTATTATCGATTCTATCAAGAGAAGCGGTCCAAATACATCTTTTACCCCCATCATCATACGAGGATAATAATTTAACCTTTGTGTAACTGCACAGTCCGTTTTGTTTAAAATACAATTTTTTTATAAAATCTTTATCTACCGCCAATTCCAAATTTCTATCAGACGCACCTTTTTTTAAACCGTTAAAATAACTATCAGCCGTTCTTTCAAGGGTATAAATACGAGCCTTTTTAAGTTTTCTAGTACATTTTTTACATCTTTTTGTAGTACCTGATTTTAACGCAGACACATCTACTTCTAACTTCTCGCCGCAGTCGCATTCACACAACCATTTGCTATTGTACTCGTAATTCTTAGGTGGTATATAATCAATGGGAGTTAGATTGTTATATTTTTTCTTTTTTAAATTTTGAGCGTTACCTCTATTTAGTTTTATCCCAAATTTTTTCGCCCAATATCTTATAGTAGCTGCGCATAAACCGGTCTCCTTTGCTATTTGTACAGTATTTTTAAATTCAACCACATACGCGTTGTAAAGGTACTCTTTATTAAGATATCGTTCGTTTTTATGATACATTTTCTTGCTCCTGTAAGCATGTTACAAGAGTATATTACACTTGTCAGCGAAACAAGCCGCTTTGCTGACAAGCTAAATCAACTTCTCCAACGTTGGTAATATTTCTTTGCTAAATTTTTCCTTGTTCATTTCGCCAATATCCTTTTCAGTATAAGTTGGCTTAATTATCCTGGTATACAAACCAAGCTTTTCTTGAAGTTGTTTCGAACCTTCGCGTCCAGCATCATCGTTGTCAAGCAAGTCTACCACGTTCGCCGCACCAGACATCTCAATAATAATTTGTTGGCGGTCACTCAAGGCATTGCCTGTTAAAGCAACAACGTTTTCCACTCCAAATTCGACTAGTCGCCAAACATCTGCCGGCCCTTCAACAATAATAATGGTCCCCGTCTTTTTAATAATTGGCCGCGCGTTCCAGTAATTATATAGGTAGGAGTTTATCTGTCCGTTATGACGCCATTTACAAAACTTTATGTTTCGGTAGGCATCTTTAAAGGGGCATGGAGTACCGTTGTGATAAAATCCGCATTTTAAACATTGGTCGCAAACCGCCCTTCCGGAGCACGCAACCATATGTAAACGGCTCTCGTCATAGACGGGGACAACGACGCGTCCGCCCATCGGTTTAGTTAGGTCTGCACAGTAGCCAACATCAAACCGGTCAAGCACATCTGAAGAAAATTGTCGCTCAAGGAAAAATCGTGCTGGAATCTCTAACTTGGAACGCACTTCTAAGCGAGGGACACCTTTCGTATTGTTGTTGGTTTCTTTGCTCAATTTTCGTGCTGTTGAGACAAAACTACGCTGCTCAACTTGGTTTTCATCAACATGGATGTTGTTTATGTTTTGGCCAACGAAATCGCAAATCCAATCTATGGTCTCTTTAAACGAAATATTAGGATTTTCTCTACTTAACATACCGCGCACAAACCCTATAGGAGTCGCCTTGTATTTACGTTCGCAATGCTTGGTCCAACAACACCAGTATCCTGGTCTAGTATCGCCATCCTTATATAAATTAAAAGCCGTTCGATTATTTCCTCCATGTATG
>Ga0180062_1000169_pt1 | contig 12502 bp, 9 predicted proteins | sample EasRivT45_16_10D_FD_121775 | JGI IMG/M metagenome (GOLD analysis project Ga0180062, IMG submission 121775) | Soil microbial communities from meander-bound floodplain in the East River, Colorado, USA - East River metaG ERMLIBT45_16_10D | ecosystem: Environmental > Terrestrial > Soil > Floodplain ... | reverse complement strand
GTTCTGCCATTGCTTGATCATTGCCAGGGACAAGTAGTGATTAAGTTCGTCGAAGCACGGGATCACGTAAGGACCCACCTTGCTATCTATCCCACCCGGCAAAAATCCCATGTCCTTTCCAAGACTCACCAGGGGTCGAGCTATAATTAGCTTGTTCAAGTGTTCAGCGCGAATCATCTGTACAGCAAGACCTATCGCTACGTGCGTCTTTCCGGTACCGGGTGGTCCGTGAACGAACGTGATGTCGCTGTTTCGCATCGCTCGTATGTAGGTGGACTGACCGGGTGTCCTAGCCTTTAATTCAATAGGCTTGTAACCAGAGTCATTATCCTTAACTTGCCGCTTCTCTTTCCGAGACATAGCCACCTTCCTACGATATCGTGTCATGTTGGTTTGTTGTTCCTGTGGTATAAAAACGGGGCGAGTGTTGGCCCGCCCCGTTTTGTTTGAAACGTCACTATCCTACCGGACGTGTGTTATCGCTTCCGCGAAGTTCGGCCAGCTTCGGCTTCTTCCTTGCTCACGGTTTTCACACCGCTGTCTTCCTTCTTCATGAACAGTTTCATCTGTTCCTGAATGACATCCATGCCGGGGTAATCGAAAGGCGTCAAGCAGTCTTCCGACTTTGGTGCGAACCAGGAGAACTTTCCTTTCTCCACGTACTGTGATCGCAAAGTCATCGGAACACAGAACCGTGGTTCTGTGACACCCTTCGGTGCCTTACCTGCGGCGATTGCTTGCTGAGTCACCGGCAAGTAGTTGTTGATGTTGCTGGACTCAACTCGACCGCTGGCATTGCCCGCGAAGAATTCGTAAAACTGACCCGTGCTGCGCTCGTAGACCAAGTAAGCTGGTCCGTAAGCACAACCGCTGTCCTTCACATGGTCAGCCATTTCGACAATGCGTTTGAATTCGGAGGAACTTGGATCGTTCGACACGATCAAGTTGTCTGTGTCCGACATGTCGATAGCTTTCGGCTTACGCCAAATCACCAACAGATCGATGCTCTCGCCAAGGTCCGTGACCTTCTCAGCGCCAAGGGGTACTCCGAAGTGCCCTTCTTCGATCAGCTTTTTCTTCACCAACTTTCCACCACTGAAAAGCTGGATTCGCTTCAGAAACTTTGAACCCTGCGACAAGCTATCACTGTCGATCAAAGCTTTCGATGCTTCGTCACCGATGACGCCGCTAAAGAGTGTTCCAAGTTGTTGGCTGACCACTGCAAGTTCGTTCTTCTTACTCATACTGATGTCTCTCTGATTTCTGGTTGTTTGGCAGGAACATCCTGCCTAAGTCTATTGTCTACCGTTTGCATTCCTTTCCTCTCGCATTCTCCGTAGTTCCTCTAATTCTTCATAGCGTTGCCTCCCAATGATTTCAAGTCTTTGTCGTCGAGATAAATGTGTCTGAGTCTTCCTGACTTTTTCAATCCTTTCCTCCTTGTGCAAATTCAAAACCCATTCCAGCATTAGCTTCGCGCCTTGCTGTGCGGTTTCGGCTCCTTCGCTGACGATCAGTTGCGATACGTTTTCAAGTGTATCCAACTCTGTGAGTAAATCGTCCATCCGTTGCAGTCTTGGCGTTATCTGATTCAGAATTGAATCAGTTGCAGTGCGGATTCCTTGTTGTTGTTTTGACAGGATGAATCGGCCCACAGCCAACTCGAAATCCCGTATCGTTGTTTTTCTTTGTTTGGCCCTTCGTATCTTGTGTGCTTCACCGTAGAATTCATCTTGAAGACGTAAGTCGATTCTAGCGATTGCCATTGCCTTGCCAAGGCACAATTTTCCTTCGCGAACTTCCCTCTTGATCGGAGGGGTTAGATGCAGCAGCTTCAATCTGTCGCTTACCCATGAAGGTCTCTTTCCTACCAGGACACCGATCTCAGCCATCGTGGTACGAAGACCAGCTTCTTCACGAAGCTTGACCATTCGTTGAACATGATCGGCGAAATCAATGGGATTTGTTTCGTACCTGACAGCGTTGGCATGAATCTGTAACTCAAGGACTTCGTTGTCGAGGGTTCCTACCCTAATTATAGCTGGTATTTCAGGCAAGTCAAGTAATTTCGCTACAGAAAATCTCCACATGCCGTCAATCACTTCGTAGTAGCCGGGACGCCGGGGGTGTGGCCGCACGAGTATGGAGTTTAGAATCCCCTTGTCCTTGACGGAATCCATGAGTTCCATAAACTCGATACTATCCTCCATCACGGGGCGCAGTGTGATCCAGGGTGGTACCAGTAGCCCGGTTTTGATTCGCTCGACCGGGCAGTTTTGAGGGTTGGAGGTAATCATGGGTGGGGTCAAAGTAGGGTCAAAATCTCATTTCATGCATATTTGACGATGATTCTAGGGCATTTGCTGTAGTATTTTGATCTTTGATGTCTTTGAGGGGACTCATGAAACACTAAAATGGTGACAATCAAAGGTCGTTTTACTACAGCACAATAGGGCGGGTCAAACTCCCTAGCCATTATTTTCATCGCAACTCGTTCACTCGAAATACGTTGGAGCACAAAAGTGGGGTCAAAATGCCTCCCGCGCGGAGTACCGATTGTGACGATTTATCGCGTCGTGACGATTGTAAGGTGACAAAATTGTCGGATTGTTTCCTTGACAACGAACGTTCCGTAGGGTATAATTGTGCTGGATACCAAATTCAAATCCAAAGGTACATCATGTCCAATCCCCTGATCAGCGAGGCGTTGTCATCTTTCTTATCGACAACCCCAGTCAACTTTGCACAGGATATCACTAGCCGTTACTCCTTGGAAATGGAATGCCAAATCAATGTCAGTCCAGAAGATGGGGAGCCAGTTTTCGAGGGAACGAAACGCATCAACAATACTTGGTCCTGTAACTCGCCCGACTTCGGGTCCTACAAATTCTACCACATTCGCATCCCAAAGCAAGCGATGTCGGAGCCTTATTTTGACGACAGGCCAATTCCATACCCGCTCGCCCGACACATGGAATGCTGTGGAATGACTGGTTGGAATTGGACCCGGCGTAAATCAATCTGGGTTGCCTTCGACATTGATTCCATCACCGGGCATGCTGCCGGTGTTGGGGTCACCGACGAAGACCTTAACGAAGTTCGTAAACGAGCCTCTGAAATTCCGTGGCTCCAAGTCCGTCGTTCAACAGGCGGCGCAGGTATCCACCTGTACGCCTACTTTGATCCTGACAACCTCCCCGAAACAGAGAACCATACGGTCCACTCTGCTGTGGCTCGTTGCGTCTTGGGTCTGATGGAACGAGAGGCTGGGTTCGACTTCCGTGGTAACATGGACGTGTACGGTGGGAACATGTGGGTCTGGCATCGCAAGATCACACCCGACAATCAAGGTCTGGCAATCATCAAGGACTTTGAAGACTTCGTTCCCAAGCTGCCCGACAACTGGCGGGACAATATCGAAGTAGTTGGCGGTAAGCGAGCCAAGGTTCAAGTCCGTGGTGTCGGTGCCGAAGAGTACGACGCCTTCGATAAGCAAGCGTCTGCCCGCGTGAAGGTTCGCGTGGACGAGACACATAAGCAGATTGAAGAACGTATCGAGACGCTTGGTTATTCAATCATCTGGATTCCAGACCATCATTGCTGGCAAACCCACGTCCGGGCTTTCCAAGATTTGCACGAGGAATTTCCCGGTGAGTATGTTGGTATATTCAAAACTCTGTCACAGGGTAAGGACCCCGGTAAGCCAAACTGTTTCGCGTTCCCGATGGTTGGTGGCGGTATGCGTGTCACCAAGTTTGGCCAAGGAGCCAAGGAACACGAGACGTGGCACCAGGACGGCAGCGACTGGACATGGACCTATTTCAATCGAGCACCGAGTCTTCGGGAAGCTGCTTCTATCTACGGTGGGGTGGAAGACCCAGATGGTAAAGGCTGGATTTTCAGTGACCTGAAGGATGTCTGCTCCACAGTGCGGGCGCTAGGGGACGAGCTACCTGTTGAGGAAGCTTGGATGGAACAAAATGGCGAGAACAAAAGAAACGTCCTGTTGCGACCGAACAAACAAAATCAACTTGTCATCGAAATGGACAAGCTGAAAGACGAAAAGACTCCGAAGGGTTGGATTGAAAAAGGCAAGAAGTGTATCAAGCTGATTCGCGGTGCCAATACAAACCCAACTCAGAGCGAGGAAGAAACAAATCTTGATGACCGCGTGCGAGCGGTTGTCGATACCAACAATGAATTCTCCCAGTGGGTTCTGTTGAATGAAGACGGGGAATGGGTATCTCAGCCGAAGGATAACATCCGATCAGCCTTGAAGGTATGGAACCCCGATAACGGCGAAGAGATTCTTGGCAAGCTGGTCATCCAAAATTGGAAGCTTGTCAATGTTCCCTTCCAGCCAGAGTACCTTGGTAACCGCCGATGGAATAAGCACGCGCCACAGTTGGCTGTGTCGCCATCGGAAACAGGCACACCCCATCCACACTGGGATATGGTGTTGGATCATTGCGGACAGGACTTGGACGAAGTGCTCAAGACCAACAATTGGTGTCGAGAGAACGGGATTGTCACCGGTGCCGACTACCTGTGCTATTGGTTGTCATTCACCATTCGTGACCCCTATTGCAAATTGCCTTACCTGTTTTTCTATGGGCCACAGAATAGTGGCAAGTCGATTCTGCACGAAGCGGCCAGCCTATTGATGACCAGCGGTGTTCAACTAGCCGATGAGGCTTTGAAGAACGCGGGCAACTTCAACGGCGAACTTGCCGGGGCAGTGCTGTGCGTGGTCGAGGAATGTAACTTGTCGTCAGCCAATACGCTCGCGTACAACCGAATGAAAGCTTGGGTTACAGGCGAGGATATTCTGATCCATCCAAAGAAACAGCAGCCATACATGCTGAGAAACACGACGCACTGGATTCAGTGCGCCAACGACAAAGGGTACGTTCCGATCTTTCCGGGTGACACCCGTATCGTGATCATGTACGTGCCTATGCTTGACGGTCAAGAGATTCCGAAAGACACGATGCTCTCCAAATTAAAGGATGAAGCACCGGCGTTCCTTCGTACACTGCCTGATTTGAAATTGCCTCCCCCTCCCGGACGTATGCGACTGCCGGTCGTTATGACTGACAGCAAGAAAGAAGCGGAGCGAGTCACTGCCGGTTTGCTGGATGAGTACCTTGAAAAGGGTTGCCACCATATTCCGGGAGCCGTAACCAAGTTCGCTGATTTCTACGATGCCATGCAGGAATGGATGCCTCAAGATCAGAGATACATATGGACCTATTCCAGGGTCGGGGATGAATTCAGAACCAGGGACTTCTCACCGTTTGTGTTTGGTCGTGGTCTAAACAATGTTTCGTGTGTCGGTAATTTGTCTCTGAAACCAAAGCACCCTAATGAAGACTACGGTGTGGAATGGGTCAGAGTTAAACAACGTCTTGTCCGTAAAGGGTCATAGCATGGAGAAAGACAGTCTCATTCATCATCATCAGGGTCCACGGCGGTCGTGTGATCCACCAGGGGATGTTTATGCGGAGGTATTCAATTTGAACACAGAACAACCAGCACAGTCACTTCGCTACAATCACGGCAAGCCAAAGCTTTCATATTTCCGACGAAGCTTTTTCAAAGCCTTGGAAGTGATCGCGCGTATCAAGGAATTCGGAGCCGCCAAGTACGATGACGGAAATTGGCGGAAAGGCGGTAAGCCAGACCAGGAATACCTGGACTCAATGGATCGACACTTGGACAAATGGTTGCACGGTGAAACCTACGACCAAGATTCTGGGTGTCATCATCTGGGGCACGCCATTTGGAATCTGTGTGCTTTGCTTGAGTTGAACACTGAAGGCGAAGTCATCGACGAGAAACTGTTTCGAGAACGATTGGCCTTTTGGCTGGAAAAGAAACAAAATGGTAAAGAAAGTCAAACCTGATATGGAAGCGTTTCCATATCTCAGGGGCAATCCAATTGCTGCCCTGGACGTGGAGACAACAGGTCGAATTGCGGGCTACCATGAAATCATCCAGATAGCCATCGTCCCGTTGAATCTCGATCTTGAAATAGAGAATGGGATCACGCATTTCAACTACTATGTCAAACCAGAATACCCGGAGCGAGCCGAAAAAGGCGCGAGCACGGTTCACGGTTTGAAGCTGGACGAGTTGATTGTTAATGCCCCTTCCCAAGAGAAAGTCTTGATGTACCTGTTGGAGTGGTTCAGCAAACTACCACTAGGTGCCGAAAGGCGGTTGACCCCGCTGGCGCACAATTGGCCTTTTGAAAGAGGCTTCTTGTTGCCTTGGTTGGGCATGGAATTGATGGACAACTTATTCACACCGCACGGAAGAGACACGATGCAGATCGGCAATATGCTGAATGATCGTGCGTCCTTGATTGGTGCCGAAGTTCCATTCGGCTACGTGGGTCTGAAAAGCATGTGTACTAAAATGGGAATCCCATTAGAGCACGAACACGATGCACTTCATGACTCGATAGCCACAGCCAAACTGTTTAGCGCGCTGATGCGCGGCGGACTGTAAAAGAAGCGAGGCAGGGGAAATCCCCTGCCTCGTTTTTCTTTTTACTCAGTGGCTCTAAACGGGCAACCCTCACAAATTTTGAAGGTAACCTGTTTGCTTCTGTGCTCGCACTTCTGGTGTCGGCAGACATGATACGGTGTGTATGTCCCGTTCTTGTTTAGCATGACACCAGTAATTCTGAACGAGCACCCCGGACCATTTGGTTTCAGGAGCCTAGGATTATCTTCGCACGGAGTGTAGCCGTCTATTTGCAGTATCTCCACACCTTCGGGAAATTTAATCGACCCGTCAGCTTGAAGCTGCGGGACAGTTATTTTTCCTTGCGGTACTTGTGGCAACTGCACGGCAGGTTTTTTACCGCTACAACAACCCATTTTGATTCTCCTTATCCAAATACTTCTTCAAGAGAATCCGTGACTTGACTTTCCCAATCGTAATCCGCAGTGGGCTTAGTCACGGCTGTCAGACTGGCGTTTTCCGGTTCCTCACATTCTGGTGTCCAATTCTCCACACCCAAGACAACAGTACCGGCGATGATATGAGGTTGACCCACGATACCATCAATGTGCTGCTTTCCAAGTATGGATGCATAGACACCTTCAGCGGCGGACTTTGAATTGAAAAACATGACAATCAAATTGTCACCACTCGCTGGCGGCGACGAAGCGATTGGCCCGGTGTCACCCGGATTTGTCCCAAAGCCCATTCCAAGAATAACGCTGTTGACTGTCGTATACTCACGGTATTGAACATACGCAGTACACGTTTCATCTTCAGGTTCTTCTGGAAGATCATCGTATGGCCCGGCGTCATCACCCTGACCCGGACCGGGTGGAGGGGGATTAGCACCGTTCGCGCCACCCGCTGCTGCGTTGTTCTGATTGTTGGCGTTATTCTGCGCCGCCGCAGCTTCGATCTCTTTAATGACAGTTGTCTTGTCACCAAGCGGATTCTTTGTCTCAGGCACTTCAGGTTCATCTTCGCCGGGAAGCTTCGGTTCCGGTTTCTCATCATCAAGATCGGTTGGCTTTTTATCACCATGATCTTTCCGACACTTACCTAGAATATCATTTGAGTATTCGTTTGGTGTGCAGGTCAAATCTTCAAAATTGATGTTGAAATCTTCCGGGGGTGAAGGTCCCAGTACGTGACCGTCTGGTGCTTCAACGTCAACGTTCGGCCCACTGCCACCGGCATTACCGGCGAGTAGGTCTTCACGTTCTGGCCAAAGCAAGCTGACATCAATCAACGCTGGCCAAGCAAAATCATACGGTGTCTGTTCACCGGAACGAACCGGTGTCCAAGCCTCGAAATCGATTTCATGCGAATCAGAATTGTATGTAGCTTTTTCGATGATGCACTTCACCGGAACCGACGCAAAGTCAGGTAGGGTTATCGTGGCAATATCAAAAACTTCGGCAGCTAACTTGGTCAGCGGTGTGCTGAATTTCAAACGTCTCCACGTATTCGCCATACGTATCAACCAGAACGTAGCAGACTTCTGCACCAACTCCAAGATGTTGTAGATGTAGAAATCAAACGTTTGTTCTTGTGTACCGTAGCGACGAACGTTGTAGCGAAGAATGACTTTGTTTTTCTCGTCGGTGGAATAGTCAGCCTTCCAGTCGGCGACAAATTTTGTCACCAAATCTTCTGTCTCGGTGTGTGATACGACTAATGATTTTGCCATTACGTCGTCTTCGACAATCGTGAAATCTGATGTTGGTTCTTCGCTTAGGTAGATGAGACTGAATTCATCGTTCCTGAGTATGAGCGCACAACGAGCCTGAAACGCGATCTCGCGGAGCACGTCCAAAATATTCCGACGTTCCAATAATGGAAAGCTGGAAGGATAGTTGTCGATCTTGGTTCGCACGTCATTGAACGACGTGGCGTCAATCGAAAACGTAGTGTACTTCTCGATTAAGTATTCGAGAATGTCCACGGTGTTGGGTCCGACGCTCGACTCTTGAGAGACGAATATATCGTCTTCCCAACCTTCGCCCCGCCGACTCAGCAAACGATTGAACACGATCTCAGTGACCATGTAGCCGTTGTAGTCCACCAACCGAACCGTGTACAGTGACGACGGCACAGTTGTGAGAACCCGTGTCCCAGTGTCAAATGTCCGGTAAGCTGCCACACGGATAATGTCGCTCGGCAACAGGTTTGCGATGTAGATGATTTCCTCAGTCTGCACCAGGAAGACTTTGCAACCCGGCTCAGCCCAAAAGAAGTCCGCATTCGGGAACGTGGCCAAATAATCCCAACCCAACTCAGCCCGATCCTGGTCCATATCAGGAGCATCGCAATTCACCACAGTTGATGGTGGAGTAGGTGGAGTTTGCGTAGGACCACCCCATCCCGCGCTTGTGACGTGAATACAGTTGTAGTTCACGATTGGCGGCACGGTGTAGTCAGACGCTTTGGGATGCGTGTACCCGTCCACAACGAATGTCGTGGATGGATTTGTGCTGGTCCCATCGAATTTACCATGAACGCGAGAACCACAGATATCCAAAGTGATTGGAGTTCCTTGTGGGAATATCTCACCCCGGATGATTTCAATTTCTGGATATTGGTAACTGCGTTGCAGAGCCAACTCCGCGATCCATTCCAGACGAGTGTTGCGAATCTTGCAAACGCATCCTGGTTCCGGTCGATAGATATTCACTAGCGTGGCGTTGGCTGTAAGCCCCAGCCCGTTCGTACCACTGAAGGCATACTCCTGGTGCGAGAACACCAGAGGGCAGCACATTTTTTCCAACTGGTTCAGTTTACCTTGGAGGGTAAAGTCGTGAATTCCAAATCCTGTTTGCAGGATACCTTGGAATGGTTCGACAACTCGTAGCGCGGGCACATGGATGCATGTGCCGAACACGAGTGGCCAAGGCTTGCCGATCAGATCATCAGGGGCGAAGGGGAAGTTACCTTCCTCAATCGAGAAGCCAACTTCGGCGTCTTCGATCTTGTTGAGTACATCGAACCGCACACTTCTGTCGCCTTCGTTCCATTCGATTGGGCTACTAACTTCGCCTTTGAATAGAAGGAACTTGTCCGCGAAGGGCAGGTCCGGGAACCATTGGTAAACCCACACCGGGCGCTTGTGGATATCGTGGGTATCAAGGATAGCCTTAATGTGCCCGTCAGTGTCGTCCAGTACGAAGTTGAGTGATTGAGAATCACCGGTTGTACCCTGAGAAACACCGGTGATAGTGATGACGTTATCCAACCCACTTAGCTCAGTGATCTTGCCATTGACTTGTGGGGCATTGGTGTCTCCATCGATATCACCATAGGTGTAGATACTCCCACCTTCACTCCATTGCACTTCGATTACAATCACTGGCTCAGTCCCCAAGGTCTGGGCCACTTTTGCTTGTGCAGCAACTGACAGCGATCTCATGTTTTGATCCTTGTGTTAGAAACAGGGCTAACCGTTTAGGTATTGCCTAATTTGATCGATTAAGGCTTCGATCTCCGCTTGACCGTAAGCTTCGTATTGGTTGACCGGCTCTAAGGCATTCATGAGCAAAGCCCAATAGGCATTCCACAATAACAACGTGGCGGCATCGTTACTCTTGCTCGAATCCTTCAAATTCAAGTTGGACCTGATTGAGGGAATCGTTGCCGGGTGACGCAACCGAACGTCGTACTGCCTCGAATTCAAATGGGTTACTTGTGAAATAACCAATGTACACCTTGCCTATGTGGTCGAAGATTTTGATTCGCTCGGAATTAAAAGCATCAAAGAACGCTTGTAACTCCAATGCCTTCTCTTGGGATATACTGAAGGTCCAGATCAGTTTCTTTCGCCGGGACCGTGATTTGACATAGGCATACAGAACCCCATTCATGGATCGTTTTTTATCCATCGTCCCAGTAGGCGATAGTGAATCGCCTAGCTGGGGGTGGGGTAAATACGTGGTAACAGAAATAGCGGGATAAGGCGCTTGCATTAGGAATGTCATGCTTTATACCTCCACAACTGTTTCATCCATTTGACTCAATGATAGAACATTACAAGCGTTCACGTCAAGATACGTGCTCTCGACTTGCATTTCTAACGACAGATCATTTCGACATCGCCCGTTTCTTACCACAGGCGAGTCAGGGGTTACAATAAGACCGAACCAAACTCGGTTGTGCCAGTCTCGCAATCCAACTCGTTGACCCAAAGTATCCTCTAAGAATTCAATGATATCATCGACATCGTTGTCGGATATACCAGTGAAGTTCATAGCTAAGATTCTTTCTTTCGGCCAATCAGGATCACGGAAGACTTTCAAAGAGCCTCCCCGTGATTCTCGGTTAATCCTGTCGTATTGGTTTCTATCCCGGTCACCAAATTCCGGTGCTCTCAATGTTATTGAGGATATTGCACCGCAGATTGGTCCGACTGGATAGAAGAACAATACGTCTGATTGATGGCTGAGTACCGGTGGTACAGGTCGAATAGGAGACGTACCACCAGCGGAAAATGGTGAGTAACGCCGTGTAGCATTGCATCCACCAACTCCGATTACTGGCACACCGTCTCTGAATTGAGTCCATGTAAACGCTTGTCGCAGGTTCAACGTGCTAGTAGCAGTGAAGTTCCGCGAAAGGATTACTGTTGCCAGATGCTCCAATTCAAGCAAACTGGTCGCAGTTTTACTGAAAGCGTCCGCGCTCGCCGACTGAGTGAATACCACAGTATTCTGTCCAGACAACTCAATAGGAAAGATCGCATGTTGAGTGAACACCAGAGTATGAGAAGCAGTTAGGGTATCTCCCGCTGCCAAAACATGTACTCGGTTATTTGTCTGAACAAACGTCAGCATGCTCTCAGCCGTCAAGGCTATAGCATCGGCCTGCACCACAAAGCCCATAACATCTTGGACTAACTCCAAGGAGTTATAAGCTGTTCGGGTGAGAATATTACTCTCAGCCGATTGGGTCAGGCTCAACGCACTTGAAGCTGTGATATCAAAGTCCGCAGCATAGTGCGTAAACTGCGTTAGTTCAAGGCTGCTGTACCCAGTCCTGGTGAGGATATTACTCTCAGCAAGTTGGGTTAGTATCAGCGTGTTGCTGGCGGTCAGGTTCCTGACAACACCGGCTTCCGCCAATTGTGTCAGAACTAACACTTGGGTTGCAAATCGATTACTGGTGTCATGCTCCATCACATGACTATGCGTCAGGTAGAGTATATTCGGATTGATGATTTCTTCAATGACAAATTGTCCACCAACTTGGTAAACAAAAGTCACCGAAGAATCGCCAATCAAATAATCTTCGACCTGATAATCATTTTGTGATTGCGGACTTGCTGTTAATTCAATGATACCAGTATCGGCAACTTGTAATAGAACCAAACTATTTGAAGCTGTTAGTTCATGTACTGTCGCCGCTGCTTCATTGAGCAATAACCCAGTAGACTGGTATACCTCTTGGCCGCTCTCATCGATATTTTGTCCGCCGACTTGATACTGGCTCATAGGTTACCTCAACTAGAAGGAGATTACAGGCTTTTGATCAACCCATACTGTCGTGCTGGCTTTCGCCACAGCAATCCTTAATTTCAAAACACCTTCTTCTTCAGGCTGGAAAGTGACATCAATGTACTGTTTTACCGGGGTAGTAATACCCGTAGTAACCCAAGCTGCTGTGCTGGTTGACCAGTTTGCAGGTGTGCCAAAGAGAGGATCACTTATACGTGTTGTCTGAAACAAAGACAATGGGAACCCAGAGGTTCCAAGGTACTCTGCGATCACCCAAATATCATCGTCTTGCAACGTAACGTTATCTGTTACAAATTCAATCCGGGCAGTTACAGGAGTACCAATCGTCGTGTTGAATCTGATAATTGGATCAGATATCAGTGGCCTGAAATACTTAACTCCTGACACTGTGACAAATTTTCTTGTCGGTCCGATATACATGATAATCGGTTCATCGACAATTGTTCCGCCCCAATCTTGGTAGAAGTAGTTGGTATTAGTGTCAC
>Ga0180062_1000166_pt1 | contig 12705 bp, 14 predicted proteins | sample EasRivT45_16_10D_FD_121775 | JGI IMG/M metagenome (GOLD analysis project Ga0180062, IMG submission 121775) | Soil microbial communities from meander-bound floodplain in the East River, Colorado, USA - East River metaG ERMLIBT45_16_10D | ecosystem: Environmental > Terrestrial > Soil > Floodplain ... | reverse complement strand
AATTTCATTATTATCTCATTCAATTTTTATTCTTCATTTTCTTTCATTTTCTTTCATTCAATTATATTCTCTTTCTTTTAATTCTTCATTTTATATTCTCAAATATTATAATTCTTATCCTTTATTTTCTATTTCTTATTATTACACTCTATTTTCTTTATTTCATTTTTATAATCTCAAATACTATTATCCTTCCCCTTTATTTCATTTATATAATCCCAAATATCATTCTAATTCTTATTATTTTCCTTTTCCAATCATTCATTCATTAATATATATTTTTACTAATCTTTATTCTCATTTTTATTTTTTTCTTTTATCTCATTTCTCTTTTTTTTTCATTTCTTTTCATTTTATTAATTCTAATTTCTTTCTGTTATATCAATTTATTTTCTTTAATTTTCATCATTTTTATTTTCTATTTAATTAATTCAAATATTATAATCTTCATTCTTTATTTCAATAAACAAAACTATTCAATTTTTTTTTTTTTATTTTAATTTATTTCTTTTATATTTTTCTCTTTTTTTTTTTATCTATTTTTTATTTCTTTTTCATTTTCATTTGTTTATTCATTTTTTTATTCATTTCTATCTTCATTTCAATTATATTTTTATATCTTTTTTTAAATATTTATAATTTTCTTCATGTTAATTCTTTTATTTCAATTTTATCATTTTTATTTTTCATTTAATTCTTATTTCTTTTCCATTTTTTCTTTTTCAATCAAATATTTTTATTTCTATGCTCTTCATTTATTTTTATTACAATTTTCATATTTATTAATTTTTATTCAATCAATTCATTTATTTAAAATAATTTTCTTCATTTTTTATTTCAATTAATCTTCGCTGTCCGCCTCAAACACCATCCTCCACAATGAAGCCACATCGCACCAATCATCACATAATTCCTAACCCTTCATCTCCAAATCCTTCAATTTACATCCATCACAGCCATCACTCAATTCTCCACACAAATTCAACTTTAAATCTCTCCATCGAGTCACTTCTCTCACAATATACCCTCTAGATCCCTCCTTCTGCACCATCAATTGTCCGACCATAAATTTCTCATCATCAACCAATCCAATCACATCAACGCTTCTCATCCCCCGACCTGATGCCTTTTTAAACTCAAATTGAACCGAACCATTTTCCTTCACCACTTTGATTGTCTTTCCCAAGTCACAAACATCTTCATTCATATGACCACAAAATATGATATCCTCCAGACTAAGATCGACGACGGCGCTCATTTGGAAGGAGAAGTAATTGGAATCGCTAGCGGTGAAAACGTCAAGACCAGATCTAAATAGCAGTCTCGCTAGCTAGCCCTATAGGGCAATCGCTTTCGTCGAAAATGACTCGACATCTGACCCTCTATTCATTCTCCTAAATCATGTCCATCTAGATCCATCTATTTTATATTCAGCAATCCAAGTTCAACCATTCATATTCATCCATTCATTTAGTAATCATATTTGTCTTGTCAAATATCGACAATATCCTCAATATTCAATCATTCAATTCACTAATTATCTATTCTGTACTCTGTTTGTCGTTTAAGAATCTCATTCCAACAAGCAAAAGCATTTGACCCATTCTCCCCAAGTACCTTTCCCTTCGCCGTCCCAGTCAGCCATCTCCCAAATGTTCTCATGTCCGGAAACTCTCTCCCTGCCACTCTGTGAATCACATCCTTGTATCCTGATTGTGGAAACAAATACGCGAACGCAACTATCGGCAGAACACAATCCTGACTCTGACATCTTCTATGACTGCTGTACACTTTGCATCGATCACCAGGTCTGACACATAACCAGCATGTGTTCTTACATCCTTCCCATCCAATGTTTGATCCCCGAAAATCAGACCATTTCATTCCTATCTCAGATCTGAAACCATCGCAATCTTTGAGTCTATGATCAAACTCTGCCTTGTCTCTGAACCAACAAATTGGACATCCTTCTCCAATGATATAATAGACCTCCTCTAAATATTCCCATCTACTCGCTATCATCATTTGCTCATCTTCAATCGCAGCTTGTCGTCGATCATAAGTCTGAGATCTCTTCCTCTGAGCAGCCTCAAATTCATCTTCAATTCGTTGTCTTTTCCCAAGTGCAGAATTACAATGAGTCCTTTGACAAAGATCACACAGCTGCGCACCCAATTCAACGCAAGTCTTTGCAAGCTCAATCCCGTTGAGGTATCCCGTCAACACCTTATTCCTACACTCATTCGTTATGATGAAATCTCGCATTGCCCTCTCATCAATTGATCGATTCAGAGGGTCCATTTCCACCAACTTTTGACGTTCTGAGCTTGAGATGATTATCGTTGACACCACCACATCTCCATTCCTTCCTCCTCTTCCCCCTTCCTGAAAGAAATCGACCATTCCATATGGTTCCTTGATGTGAATGACCTCCTTGATTTCATCGATGTCCACTCCTGCTCCCAGAGTCCCCGATGCCATCAATGGGCCTGAAGTCCAATCGTCCAGTATTTCTTCATGCTCTTCATCCGTCCCTGTTGAGATGTATGACCCACAGCCCAGACGTCCAGCATAGCCATTGCATTCTCGATGAGTTTTACAGAATCCTAATATCTTCCCCTTTTCTCCATATTTGTCTGTCGCTGACTTGATGAATTGAAGCGTCGATAATTGAACGTCATCTTCTTCTACAATCTTCACCATGTATCTGGCATTCCTCTTGTAGATGAAATCGCGAATGTATTTGGGCTCTTCAATCAACATCTCTTTCTCATATAATTCCCCAAACTGGGGAGAGAATGTTGCCGACAAGAAAAGAAATTGAACGGGAAAACCCAGATTCCTGATCTCTGCAATCCCATGACGATATCTCGTATCTGTTGACAGCTTATGAGCTTCATCGAGGACAATTCGATCGAGTTTATGAGTATGATAGATCTCACTGACAAACTCTCTGAATCTGTTGCTGTCGCCAGATTCAGTGATGACAATGACAATTTTGGCAAAACTGTAGTCAGTCATAAATACATCGATGGATGTACCGATTTAGCCGATCCCCGCGATTGCTCCAGATAATTGCATCTTATTCCCGCATCTCTGCATCGTTTCAACAAGTTGTTGGCCAATGCCCTCATTGGAGTGATCACCACCGTCGTCCCTGCATCGTCGAAAGTGGCAGGAAGCATGAATGTGAGACTCTTTCCAGCACTCGTTGGCAACACCACAATCAGAGGATTGACACCCTCCACCACAGTCTTGACAGCCTCCTCTTGTTTCTCACTTCTCCATTTAAACGATGCCCCATACATCTCTCTGGTGGCCTTCTTGATCTTTTCATCATTCGTAAGAGTCTTGATCTCTTCTTCGACCACAGCATCTTCCTCATCTCGTTCTGACCTTGAAACCAGCTTATAATATCGTTGCCAACGGTCGGAGATGTCGCGAAAGATATCAATCGATTCAGGCGAGAGTGTTCGGGTTAGACCTTGAGGTCGGGCGTAAACCTTGTTTGCCGTCCTCGTGCTGTGAGTGGCCATTTGATCATAAGGGTTATCATCGTCGTCATCATCATCATCCTCCTCCTCCACGCTGATTTCATTTGGACGAATGAACTTTCGATCTATTGCAATGGCGATATGTCGATAATCTCTGTTGGTCATTCGAAACCCAATTCTCTTCTGAGATTCACGAATAAAGGCATCCGTCAAGTCCTCAGTCTTGAAAGGACCATTTGCATCGGCAAAAAGGAAGCCATGTCGTTCCATTTTTGGGTTGATGAGATAACGAAAGGGAATTACATCGGTGAGATAGATTGCAAGAACTTTACTGACTCGTAAAGCCTGAAATCTGGGAATGATCTATCATCAGTGTCTGAAATAATACATCAAATACCTTCGGCATGTCCATGATCGCCTGAGATTTATGATACTCAGTGACAAACATGAACTGCCCATCTTCAAGATAGATGTTTCTGTCCCCATTCATAGTATTAACAAACTTCAATGAAGTCATCTCCTTGGTCCTTCCTGGCAGACCACATGTGGTGAGCACAACAATGTACAAAACCTCCAAAAATCTCTCCACCCAATGTTCGTAATCATCGACTGCTGCCTTGTGAAGCTCAATTCCTTCACCATCCATCGTGTTCACCATTTTATTCCATTTCTTCGGCTGCATGAGCAAATTCTCGATAATTCTCCGCCTTCCCTTGGTCATGCCATCCTGTTTCTGCATGGCGAAATAATAACCAGCCTCATGTCTCATTGGATTGTCTACTCCGAATTCATGTAAATCGACGGCAGGGAGATCCCCATCTTTGCGAAAAAGCAAATGCTCACTCATTATGTCCTCCAAATAATCAACCATCTCCAAAATAAACTGACCCCAACTAGTCATCTTCAATGCTCGACCTTCATAGAACAAGACTCTGCCGTCCTTTGACCATCTAATTCTGCTGCGAGCAGTGCCATCTTTGCCAGCAGCGAATCCATAATTCAGCAATTTGTGAATATAATTGAACGGTGTCGGTCGTCCCTCGACTAGCCAATAATTTCGCGTCTCCTTGAACCTTTCCAGCGGATCTTTCTGCACGATCCAGGCTCTGTCATCTCTCATGTCAATAGGCAATGCCTTTTCCAACATCAAAATACGGATGCACCATTGCAATCCGGCGAGAATTGGCGTATAATTCTCGGGTCGTTGCCATTGACAATTAGGAACATTGTAACCGCATACACCGCTGAAATAAATCAAGCTGGATCGCTTGGCTTCATAATCGATGTGTTCAATCAACAGAACGGAGAGCTCCCTGACTTTTTTGACCAAATCATCATTGGTGAGTCCAGGGCGTGGCAGATACATCATTTCTCGTAATTCCGCAAGACAGGTGAATTGTGCGGGTGTAAATCCGACGCCATGACCGTCCAGTTCGAATGCTCTGAAACAGAAGATGATGTACCTTTGCCAATGCTCCATGTAAGTGATGATCGACTTGTTGGTGAAGTATGTTCTGAAAGGACGACTGTCTGGTTCCGACATTTCACTTCCTGCCAACCAATACGGAATTTCATACCAACCTCTGTCTTCCAAATTCTGCACTCCTTTATAACAACTTTTCAGTACAAGCGCAACATTTCTCCACAATCCAAACATTATATGATCATTGAGATCGGGTTTCTCCATCAATTTGACCAATTGCTCCATGTCTCTGCCAGCAAAGGTTTGGTGCCAACGAGTACGACGAAGCCAAGGAGTCAAGGTGACCAATTCACTGTTCTGTGGTACATTGTTTAACTCCCGTTGATGATTGTCGTCGTCCGTTCTCGCGCTATCGAGGAGGCTCGTGATGAGGGTTTGAATTAAGGTTGGGTCAGCGTCCGATAACTCCGATTCGACGGTAACGGGGAAATATCTACTATCAGCATGTGATAAGAGGTAATCACACTTGCAATGAGGCCCTTGAAAGAAGGTCTGAATTGCCTGTATTTTCCACATCTCTCCCACAGATTTGACCCATCCATGATCATCTCGGCAATGTTGCTTCATCGTGGGTTCCTTTTTAGAGCACTCCATACAATCATCGAATTGACACTGATAACCCTTCTTAATTAATTCCAAATCGACAACCAAAGCCTGTTCTGTATCAGGTAATGAAACTTGATTCGGTTCATCGAGTTGAATGGAAGTTGCAAAGTCGATGATTGCTTGTCTCATTGGAAGAGGAATTTTGCGATGCTTGTTACGAAAGTGACGAGTGATTCCGGTGGGGGGAACAGCAAACTCGCATTGACGACAAATGAGAACATGATAATTCTCAAGATAAGTGACGTATTGTTCTGTCATGATGATTATGTGACTATTCGTATCTTTCTCGATAATGAATTTTTTTTTCTCCACTCGAAATAAATTTAAAAATAAAAATAAAAAATGCTCTGAAATTAATTCGCTTGACATCGTTCAAAATTTGGAACGTCAATAACCCCGTCAATAACGCTCGAAACGAGAAGCAGAAGGATGCTTTTGAGTCACAGTGAGGTATTCTCTAATCCTATCGACTTGGATCATCGCTGCATCGCCTGTGTCTCCGCGGTCATAGATGTGTCGCGCCCATATGTCATAGATGTGTCGTGGTGGTTTTTTCCCGGTGAAATAATCCCGGAAATCGACCGAAATAGCCGTCACGACACTGTCGGAACGGGGGATAATACGGTTAGCTACCCCTAATTTCATACACAATTTCTATATTTTCTTTTCATTTAATATATTCTTCAATTCTATCTTTTATTCTGAAATCATCATCATAAATTTCACTTATATCTATATATATATATTTAATTTTATAATTAAAAAATGAATTTAAAAAATTAAAAAATTATCTTTTTCATAATTTCTAAATTATTTTAATATTATTATCATTTTAATAATTATTTATATTTATCAATAAAAAAATCACTTGATTTTCAATTTTCAATTTTATTTATAATTTTTTTAAATTTATTTTAATATTTCATTTATCATTTATTTATTTTTATTTTCATTTCATTTACTTGATTTTTATTTTTTTTATTTCTTCAATTTTTATTTATACTCTTTATCAATCATTATTTTATTATATATATATATATATATTTCTAATTTCATTTTTCTTTCTTTTATCTTTATTCAAAACTTTAATTTCATATTCATTCATTTTTATTATTTTTAATCACTATCTTCCTCTTCTTCCTCATACATCTCATCAACAAATCCACCACTATCTCCCAGATACATCCATCCACTCACATCCATTTCCTTCTTCATACTTTCCCTGTCACATTCTGAACCACATTCACAGCTCTCAATATCCTTCCTCTTCTTTCCCTTCTCATCAATATGAATTTCCACTCCATAAACCATATATTCTCCTCCAACATCTTCCCTCAATTTCAAATTTCCAATCATACTCCTTTTCTTCTCTCCAATCTTACGAATCACATCCAAAATCGACTCATCTTCTGATAATCTATCTTCATCAGATTCAGAAAAATAATACAATTCTCACTCAAAAATAACTTCATCCCCATTTCTTTTCATCTCATATATAATTCCAATCATCTCATTCAATTCATTAACGATATGCTCACAACTCAACATCTTGTCAAATTCAATCTTCATTCTTGATATCCACTTTACTTCTTTATATCTCTTCCTTTTTTGCCTTCAAATTCCTTCCCCTGTCGTCCTTTTTATCTTACAAAACACTGCCGCTTCACAGCCACTCAACCCTGCCACTCGCTCTGCCACTCGCTCTGCCGCTTCCCCAATCACTTCTTTGAATCCATTCTTATTTTCAAAATAACAATAAATTGTCTATTTATCTTTATTTCATACTCAATCATCTCTCCATATCCCGTCGCTCATGTTCAGTCTGTTCATCTTCTGTCTCTCCACACTTTCAACATCAATCTAACTCCATTCACAATTTCACAATCACCCTCCAATCGCCCCAGCCATCTTCTAAATCCATCTGCATTCATATCATCCGATGATAATTCGCTCAAATATTTAACTCTCAATTCAAAATCCCGAAACACAAACCAACAAATTCCTTTCATCAAATCCCTCAATCCATTCTCACAATCTCCCACTGTAATATCTCCATGAATGAACTCTCCATAACCTCTCTGTGGAAGTCCACATGTAAAACAACAACTTCCAACCCTCATCAACACTTTTTTACATTTCTTCATCTCATGATCGCAACTTTGACAATAAAGACATAATCCAACCATATCTCTGTATCATTGTCAGTCGATTCATCTCTGAAACTCACCTGCAACTAGAAAGTTCATGCTCCATAATATTCTCCTTCTTATTCATCCAACACATCATGCATCTCCCTCTCAATTCCCTCACCATTTCCTTTAAATCTGTCCCATGTTCCACCTCCATCATCTCCGCCTCTAAACCCCTTCTAACTCTTATTCCTTCCTCAATTCTCATCCTCACCCCCTCTTTCAATCGCTTCTCACAATTATCACATATCTCCCCTACTTTTCCAGACAAACAATCTCTTCCCACTCCATTCAGATATCTTCCCAACATCTCCTTTCTACATTCATCACTCTCAATCCATCTCAATACATCACCTCTTTCTTTTTCCGTTATCCAATTTGTCTCCTCCACAATACCCTTCCAAAATATCGTCACTGCATCTGCAGCCTTTCCATCTCTCCCTCCTCTTCCACTTTCTTGACAGAGATCAATCATATTCCGCCCATATCCATGATGAATCACCAATCTCACCCCTCCGTGATCTATCCCCGCCCCAAGCGCACTCGTTGCTGCCATCACCGTGATATCTCCATTCTTCCACTTTGAATATACCTCTCTCCGCTCCATCAAATCCATGTTTGCATGATATACTCCACAGATTTCATCTCCCCATTTTTCATTCAAATATCTCGCTAGTTCTTCAGCCCATTCTCTCTGCAAACAATAAACAATCGCCCTGTCATCCTCCTCAAAATCTGGCAACTTCTCTCTCAACAATTTCCCAACTTCTCTATCCAAATCCCTCTTCTCTTTCACATCCTCCGATACCTTGATCACTCTATATCTCAGCTCCGCCCTGTCTTCTATCCTCCTCACTCTTTTCCATTTCTCACATCCCATCATGATCCTCAACCTCTTCATCATCTTAACTGGAAGCGTTGCTGTCAACAGCACCAATTGCACACTCACACATCTCACCACGCTTCCTAATCTTCTCACATCTGGTCTGAATTCTCTTTGTGTCAACACGATGTGACACTCGTCCAGAACGATCCTGGCCAGCTTTTTAGCACCCTCCATCTGAATCAACAACTGCTGAAAATCTGGATGAACTGCATGTTCCACTCCAACGATAACAACCTGAGCACTTTCTCTCGTCAGAATTGTCCCTGAATCTCGCCAGACATAGCATGATAACCCCATATCGATGCATCTATCCTTCATCTCCTCAGCAAGAGCAACAAACGGAACTATCACGACCGTTGTCAAGTCCTTTTCCACCCATGCCGGCAGCTGAAAAACCAGAGATTTGCCTCCTCCTGTGGGCAGAATCGTCAGTACATCTACCTTTCTCCGCAATGCTAGCTTCACAGCTCTCATCTGTTCTCCAGACTTGAATGTCGCTTTGATATCAGCATACATCTCCCTCAATGCAGTCAATGCAATGACAGAAAGATCCAGAGATTCAGCGTCTTTCATATCAGTACATATTCTGATGAAATAATACCTTCTTCATCCTCATCTTCATCCGTCATTTCCTCATACATCCTTCGCCTTCTCACCCGTTCAATATCTCCCATTTCCTCTGCGATTGTCTCCGTGGATCTCGTGATCGTAGAATCTCTAATATTGACATTTCCACCCTGAGATACCACATCTGTGCTCTTATTTCCTAAATATCAGTTTCAATAACATCATTCATTCATACTCTTAGATTCCTCGATTCCCAACAGCAATTCATACCATTCCTTGCTGGCCAAGTAGTATTGATGCATCCCTTCTCTTGACACCGAATTATGATCCCCTGATGCCACTGCATAAGAAGTTGATACAGTTCTTGAACTATGACCCGCCTGCCTGTCCAAGATCGCGTCCAAACTCAGCATCATGTCTGTTACTTTATACTTGAGATGCTTCTCCATGAATGCTGTAGCCACTTGTCTGTATTCCCTGAATCCAAGAGCACGCATTCCATGTCTGCTTGTCTGAATCTTCAAAAGATCGGATAGAAAATCACCATCCCATAGTCCTTTCTTGTAGTCCGCCCATATGAATTCTCTGAGATCATTGACTCCTTTGCAGTGGAACTTCTCGCTGAAATAGATCTCCACTGGCCTCACCAAGACGAGATATTCCGCCAGCAGAATCCCCAGTCTCTTCGGCAAAAACCTGTTTCATCAGCTATACATTTTGTCTTGACATCTCACCTTGGTATCAAACTATTCCTCCCTGTCATCGACCTCGTTTTAGAGTATATTCCAAGCAGCATCGCACTTCCATTCGCCCAGTACACTCCTCTCTGTTCATGAACGCTGTTCTTACATCTCAACGTCGCCATTTCCGCCCCTCTGGCTGGCTGACCTCCAAGCAAATGACACAGAACCACCAGCATCTCGAGCAATGTCTTAGTCCGCTTCAGCCATTCCATACAATTAGATTTGTTCCATAAAATCGTCTTTCCATTTCTCCCTTTCGAAAAGAATCCTTTTGTGTATCCATTCGACATGAATGCTTTTAACAACGCCTTCCTCCTCTTTGAGATATTCTTGCATGAACTGACGAAGCTGTATTCATCATTTGTGTTTGCCAGATCATCCTCCGCGTCAAAATTCTCCCATAATCCACATTTGGAAGATGCGATGCCCATCTTCACTCTGCTATGAAGCTGAATCTCGGCCTCCTTCAAAAGTGTCTTGCAAAGATTGCTCAATTCGCTCAATTCCACTTTCTTTCCACGAATTGCCAGTGATGTATATTCGTTTTCTCCGAGCCAACATATCTGTGGAAGGGAAGTCGTATCTCCTGCGATAGCAGCTGCCAGATGCATCGTTTCTCTGAGAAAACCAAATGGACTTTGAACCAAATCTCTCACATATGCTCCCATATCGCCTAGATCTTTGTCTATTCTGATATCACCTTCATTCCTCTCGTTTTTCTCGATCAATTCCATGAACACTGTCGTTCTGATGCAATACAATAGCTTGGCGATCAATGGTGTTATCGTTCTCACATTGATGAACCCTTCTCCTCCTTTTCTGAGACACAATACGACCAGAAACCGCTGTACCGGGCATGCCATGTCACTCAACAACCTGCGAGATTCTTGCCAACAAAATAGCGACTTGACTGCTCCATGAAACGCCTTATCAAGCTCATTTATCTCTTTATCTTCTGATTCCAAAACCTCGTTGAGATGCTCCAATCTCGCCTTTTGAATGTTTGTCAATGGATATTTCTCTGACCACTTTGATTGCTCAGAATCTTCAGAGTCTGAATCCGATTCTGAGTCTGAATCCAACTCTGCTTCCATCTCCAAACTCCTCAGATAGAAACAAACCAATCGCCCCAACACAGTGCCATATTCATTCCTGCTTGATTTCTCTTGCAAAACATCAAATAACTTACTTCCTCCTTCATCTCTGCATGTCAGAAAGACAAATATCCATGAATATACCCGACAGACATCAATAATCTTCGAATCATTATATTTCCATTGGTGATTCTCTGACAGCATTGTTGAATATAACGTCTTCCACAGAGAATAATCTTGTGCAACTTATCTTTGATGCTTGGGGCTGCTGCCATCTCAATGAGAGTCTTTCTGTCCATGTCTTTCACAGCGAGGTCCCACCTTGTTCTGGCTATAAAAGCGCCCATCAGTCGGAGATCATTATGTTCATTATTCTTTGAGATGTTGATTCGCCCAATACTCTCCTCAAACTCCTCTTCAAGCGTCTTGTTCCATCCTTCATCATCATCTTCTTCTTCTTCTCTCAACATCTCATCATCAAATTCATCCACTTGAATATACTTTCGTAATTCCGATTTGAATGGCATTTGAACTGTACATTCTTGGCTATTGTCTGGTGCCTTCAAACCTCGATGGTTGTTGCTGAAATGCTCTCGCATGAGCTTATTATCGCTTGTACAATGTTGACATAAATTGCAGGCAAATCCTTTTCGCACCGGCACATTTTGCACTGCTTTGGAAACCCATGTGCTTTTGATCCAACCCCTGGCTTCTGTCAACTTCATACTTGGTCTCATAATATCCAGATATCTCATCACATCAACAATTTCTGTCTTGAATCCATGATTATCCTTCAAATGAGTCACAATCCACTCAAAAGGTAATGCAATCCCGCAATCCTCACATACAATCAAATTATACAATTGATCAATCATGATGGGCATGTTAACAGAATGCTCAGCTTCTGTCATTTCAGCATCAATATCATGATCATTGATCATTGTTTCTTCAGCTTCTACAATCAATAATTCCATTGATATAAGTTTCATGTGTACCTTTTTCAACATTCTCATCATCTGCAATCTCTTCTGAGAGAATCTCATCTTTACAAGTCTTTTGATGACGTCGTAAAGCATGTGCTCTCACATAATCTCTTCCACATTTGCAACTGAATTTTCCATTTTCTGAACGTTCTGCTCTCCGTTTTCCAATACCAATCGATGTCTTTTGACGATGTGTTCTCTCTCTATGACTGTCTCTTTTTCCTTTTGTGCCAAATTCTTCTCCACAATTATTACAAATCCATCCTGAATGAGTCATGATTCTCTGTTCAATGATTTGATAGATGTTCTCAAACAATTCACGTTCATGTTCTGAAAATAAGCTTAATTTTTTTGTTGGTGGACTGCTATTTCAAAATGGACGATATAAGCCCTAGAATGGATTACCCAAAATCAGACCTTTAACAACGCAGTGAACCCTCTAACAACGCACAAATTGGTAATCTTTTTATCTTCACATAAAATGATTACCCAGATTACCCAAATTTCTATGGTGGAAATTATTGTTAGAGGGTCTAACAACGGGATTATATTGTTAGTTTATTCATTTTTTTATTCATTTCTATCTTCATTTCAATTATATTTTTATATCTTTTTTTAAATATTTATAATTTTCTTCATGTTAATTCTTTTATTTCAATT
>Ga0180062_1000165_pt1 | contig 12736 bp, 10 predicted proteins | sample EasRivT45_16_10D_FD_121775 | JGI IMG/M metagenome (GOLD analysis project Ga0180062, IMG submission 121775) | Soil microbial communities from meander-bound floodplain in the East River, Colorado, USA - East River metaG ERMLIBT45_16_10D | ecosystem: Environmental > Terrestrial > Soil > Floodplain ... | reverse complement strand
TGGTTCGCCCCGAAGCTGTCCCACCACGTGCGGACCCATTCGTGGCGCAGGAACGGATGTGGAACGTGCGCGCGCTCGACGGCGTCATTCCAGTCCGCCTCCAGCGCGACGAAGTCGTCGTAATCGGCCACTACAGCGACATTCAGCCGGGATTCGGGATTCGGGATTGGGGATGCGCGAAGTGCGGACTCCGAGGTCGCGACTCCCGAGTCGCGATCGAATCCCGAATCCCGAATCCCGAATCCCGGCCGGTGCGTCCCTAGCATGCTGCTGCCGGAAGCCGCTTGCGCGGCTTCCGGTCCAGAAGTTCGAGGTAGACGTCTTCGGTGGCGCGCACCATCCGCTTGACGGAGAACATCTCCGCGATCCGAAGACGTGCCGCGTGTCCCATTCGGGCGGCCATGGCGTCGTCGCTCAGCATCCGCATGATGGCGGTCGCTATTGCATCGGCGTCCGCGGGCGGCACGAGCAGACCGGTAACGCCATCGATCAACGCTTCGGGGGTCCCGCCGACACGCGTCGCGACGGTTGGCGCGCCAGCAGCCATTGATTCGAGGAGCACATTCGACAGCGCCTCATTCAGCGAGGGCATCACCGACACGTTGACGCTGGCGAGCAGCGTGGGCACGTCGGTCCGCAGCCCCGTGAAGATCACGCGGTCGGCAACGCCCTCACGAGCGGCGAACCGCTCGAGCTCACCGAGATAGTCGCGGTCCACTGGGCTCGTCTCCCCGACGATCAGAAACCGCGCGTCAGGAACGCGCGCGCTGACCATCGCTGCGGCTTCCAGGAAATACTCGAGACCCTTGAGTCTCGTGAGCCGCGAGACCACCGCCACGAGTGGTGTGCCGTCGGCCAGGCCCAGCTCGCGGCGAAGCCGCCCGGGCTCGGGAGTCGCGTCGAATCGGGTCAGATCCACGCCGTTGCGGATGACGACAATCTTCGCGGGGTCGTAGCCGTCGTTGACGAGCCATTCCTTCACGGCGTCGGCATTCACCAGGATGCTGTCCGCAAAGTGGCAGGCGTACCGCTGTACACGCTTCTGCATCGCGGTCAGGTACGGGGCGCAGTCGCGAATGGAGGCGATGACGACGGGCGCTACGAGCCGCGCGGGCGGGATAGCAAATACGTTCCCGTAGAAGTTGTACGCGTGCACGATCTGGACGCGACGCCGCGTGATATGTCGCGCCAGTCTGGCCTGCTGCGCGAGGGCGTTCACGCTGCGGAAAGTCGAGACCTGGTACTCGGTGAGCGGAATCCCCCGGTCGACGAGCTCGTCGACGAACGGTCCCCACCGACGTAGACACGCGAATTCCAGGTCGAACCTGGTGCGATCGAGCAGTCGTCCGAGCGTCATGAACTGGTTCTCCGTGCCACCGCACATGAGTGTTGGCACCACGTTCAACACGCGTGCGGTCGTCACGATTCGACAACCGATAACACGCGCCCCCGAGCAATCTCTGCGCGTACGGTGTTCTTGAGCGCCACGGCCAGTCCCGCGATGCTGAAGAAATAGAACTGATACGCGATCGGATGGAACATCGCGGCCACGAAGAAGGCGCCGAGGGAGACCTGCACGCCCGTCGCGAGCGGGGCGAGTTGCTCGAGCGCCGGGTCACGCATCGCGCGCTTTTCCACGGCGTGGGCGCTGCGGAAGCACAGCAGGTGCAGCCAGGCGAAGAGCAGGAATCCCGGCACGCCAAGATCGACCGCGTACTGCAGATAGGCGTTGTGCACCGACCGCCAGGTCGACCGGCCGCGCGCCTGGTTGAGCGCGATGATGTCCTGGCCAAGCCCCACGCCGATGATCGGATTGCGTTCCACCACGTCGGCGGCGATGTACAAGTCCTGATAGCGGCCCTGGGCCGATCCAGTCTTGTCCTCGCTCATGTTCGTGATCGTGCTCAGTCGATCGAGATATGTCTGAGGGAGCATCGCGGGTACGCAGAGCGCGACGACCACGAGGGCAATGGCGGCGCCTCCGGACTTTCGTCTCGCGAGCACCGCGATGAACATGATGAAGATGGCCGCCAGGGCAAGAAAGCCCGCGCGTGAAAACGTCATGATCACCGCAGCGGCGCCCAGGAGCAGTGCGCCGGTGGCGATCAAGCGTGGCATCCCGCGCGAGCTGAGGGCCAGCGCACCAGCGAGCGGGATGATCAGGTTCAGCATCAACGCCAGGTCATTGGGATTGCCCGTCAGTCCCGAGCTGCCCTGGTAGCCGACGATGCGCACCAAGCCCTGGACGCCGGTCGACATGACGTCGCCGGAGAAATAGTGCCAGATGCCCGTGCCCGCAAGCGGGATCGAGCACAGCACCAGCGCCCAGACGATCGCGCGCAGGCGTGTCGGCGTCGTGATGATCGTGGCGAGCAGCCAGAAAAAAGCGATCGCCTTCAGATATTGGTCGGTGAGGAGTCTCAGGCTGCCAGTCGGCCAGACCGAGAGCGGAATCGTAATCACCGACCACGCGACAAGTGCGAGCGCGATGCCGATTTCCGGCGCCATCGGGGTAATCGGCTGCTTGTGGGCCGTGCGCTCGAAGACGTGGGCCGCCATGGCGACACCCGCGGCGAGAAACGCGATCCGGATCACTTTGAGAATCGGAAACCACGCCTGCGGCGACAGGAGCAGCACGCATGTGAAGAAGACCAGCGCAAGAAACGCCGTGCGGCTTCCTGTGAGGCTGGCTGGCACGCGGCGCGCTGCCGACTGCGGCTGCCACCACGTCGCCCCGGCGTTCAAAGGAGCGGCGATGGTATTCACTGTGGTCCTGCAGAAGGTCTGGCAGGAGTCGGAGTCGACCCCGGCAGCCACGGCATGTATGCGCTCTCGGCGCGGGTGCGGGACGTCGTCCAGGTCACCTGGGGCCGGAGTGGCGCGCGTCGCCGCCTGACCTCGGTGGCCCCCGTGCCGAACAGGATGGTCCCGACGGTCTCGACCATGATGCGCAGGTCGAGCCAGAGCGATCGGTTCTTGATGTAGTACAGGTCGTACCGCATCTTTTCGGTTTCTTCTTCGAGGTTGTTCGCGTAGCCGTACCGGATCTGCGCCCACCCCGTTACGCCGGGACGAACGGTGGAACGCAGTCCGTAGTAAGCGATGCGTTCCATGAAGACGACCTGATTGGTGACCGGGTGCGGCCGCGGCCCGACCAGATTCATTTCGCCTTGCAGGACGTTGACCAGCTGCGGCAACTCGTCCAGCCGGAAGCGACGCAGGTAGTGACCCACGCGCGTGATCCGCCCGACGTTGTCGGACACCCACTCGGACGTCGGCTCGCTGCACGGACGCATGGTCCGGAATTTCCGGAGGCCGAATGGTTTGCCATTCCTGCCGGCGCGCTGCTGGATGAAGAACATCGGCCCGCGCGAATCGAGCTTCACGGCAAGCCCGATCGCGACGAGAAGTGGCGCACACAGCACCAGCCCGACGGCCGCGCCGAAGATGCTGACCGCGCGCGCGGTGAGGTCGGCCCAGCCGTGGTTTCGGAAGCCCTTCCCGAGGATCAGCATGCTCGGTCGCAGCGCTTCGATCGCCATCTTGCCCATCAATCGCTCGGAGAACTCGAGCGCGTCCTCGACGAGGATGCCGCGCACGCGCGCTTCGAGAAGCGACTGCAACGGCAGCCCTTCGCGGCGGTCGGCGACCGCGACGACGATGATTGCCGGATGAACCTGCTCGACAATCTCCCTCAGGCGATCTGACGGACCGAGCCAACGCGCGCGCTCGGGTGAATCCGAATCGGGCATGAGGAGGTCGACGGTGCCTGCCACGCAGTACCGCGGGCTGCCCGCTGACTCGATCTCCTCGATGAGGGTTGCGGCCAGCGGCCCCGACCCGAGGATCAGCACGCGGCGCGACTTCTCGCGCATGTCTCGCGTCATGCGACGGACGGTGGCGAACAACACCGCGACGAGAAGCGTGCCGATCAGCACCGCCAGCCCACTTGTCGGAAACGCGACGTGCCAGCCGAAAAGCACGACTGGAGCGAATTCGATTACCGCCGGAAGTTTGGTCACCATGGGGGGGCCCTGGAACGTACGCTTCAGGCTCCGGTCGCCACTCGGGACACGTCGGGGAAGTAGTCCTTGTAGTAGGCGTCGTAGTACCCAAACATCGGCCGCGCGTCGCGGTTGAAGACGATGCCGAGCACTTTGGCCGGATCGAGCATGTTGAGCGCTTCGCCGAGCAGCTTGCGCGGCGTCTGGTTGGCCGCGACGACCATCAACACGCCGTCCACGGAGTTCGCCAGCAGCGCCGAATCGAACACCGGCAGGAGCGGCGGAGTATCGAGCACGATGAAGTCGTAGCGCCGGCGCGCCTCCTCGAGTACCTGATGGAGTCGCGGCGAACGCAGGATGTGGTGCACGGCGCCGTTCCGCGTTCCTGCGTGAATGACTGACAGGTTGTGGGTGGCGAGCTTCTGCGTGACGCCGTCGAGCGTTGCGGCGGGGTTGCCGACAACTTCGGCCAATCCTCCACCGCCGTCCTCCATGGCGAGCTGCCGCGCGACCGCAGGCCGACGCAAGTCGGCGTCAATGAGCAGGACGCGCGCGTCGTCGGACCCGCGCGCGAGTGCACCGGCCAGATTAATGGCCGTCAACGTCTTGCCCTCGCCCGCCGCCGGGCTGGTGACTGCGATCACCTGCAGCGTGCGGTTACGCCCAAGGCGTTCAATCGTGAGGCGCAGGCCCTGGTACTGTTCCGCCGCGAACGAGCCGGGCGAGGTCAGCGTCACCAGATGCGAGTCGAGTCGTCTATCTCTATGAGCCATGACAGATATCCTGGCGAGCCTAACTGGCGCGCTCGATGATGCGGGCCAACTGATCGTTGCCCTGGGCGAAGTACGCAGAGAGCGTGGCGATGAGGACAATCATCGCAATCGCAGACACGGTCGCGAGCCCGACGACCAGGCGGCGACGAAGCGGCGCCGGGCCGATAGGCGGAATCGAGACGAGGACGGGCACGTTCGTGAAGTCGCGCACCTCGTCGATGCCGTGGAACGAGGTATCGAACTGTTCGGCGGCCATGACGACTGCGACGGCCGCGGCGAAGGCGAGCAGGATGCCCATGATGATCAGGCGGATGCGGTTCGGCGCCGTTGGGCCTTCAGGTGGCAGCGCCGGCTCGAGCACGCGGAACCGCTCGCCCTGGCGATCGGTCTCGATGCTGGCCGCCAGCTTCGCCTCGTCGTAGCGCTTCAGCAATGAGTCATAGAGATCTTTCGCCGCCTGCCGGTCGCGGGTGACGAGCGCGAATTCCTGTTCGCGCTCCGGCGCGCCTTCGAGTCGCTGCTCGAACGAGGCGATGGTTGCGCGGATCGCCGTTTCTTCCTCCTTGAGCTTCGCCAGTTCCCCGTCGAGACTCTCGATCGTGCGGCGGCGCGGCGCCTTGGAGTCCTCATCGGCTGCGTGACCGGCGAGCGCCGCCGCCAGGGCGGCCTCGCTCTTCCGTTTCTCCGCGGCCTCGGCCTGCGCCTGCTCGCGCTCGAGCGATGCAATCTGCTCGTTGAGACGCAGCACGTCGGGGTGTTTGCTGGTGACTTTGGTTTCCAGCTGGGCGAGGTCCTGCTTCAGCTTGTCGAGCTGCTTCAACCGCTCGATCGTTTGCGGCGAGGCGTCGGCGTTCTCTGCCCGGGCGATCACGCTGGTGTCGCGCAGACCGTCGAACAGTTTTTCGCGCTGCTCGATCAGGCGGATCTGCTGCTCGCCATTCAGCCGCAGCTGCGTATTCATCCGTTCGAGTGTCGCGAGGTTGACGCCCACCTGCTGCGGCAGCTGCCCGGTGTATCGCGTCGTGTACCGCGTCACGGCCGCTTCCTGTTGATCCAGCTGACGCTTCGCCTGCGCGAGCTGCTCGCGCAGAAACTGTGATGTGCCGAGCGCCTCGTTCGACCGCATCTCCTCGTTCTGCTGTACATAGAAGGAGGCGATCGCGTTGGTGACCTCCGCGACGCCCTTCGCGGACGCTCCCGTATAGTTCAGCGTGAACGAAACGGTCTTGGTTCTGCCGTTGACCTGTTCGGGTCCTGACGGATTGACCTCGACGTCGGTGCGCATCTGGTTGAGCGCATCCTCGATCGACCCCTTCTCGCGCAGCTTTGGATACAGGTTGAACCGGGTGATCAGGGTCATCAGCCGATCGCGGCTGAGGATCTCCTGCTTGATGATGTGCAGACGGCTCTCCAGCTCACCGCTGACCGACTGGCGGATGAATGATTCGTCCACCGGCCGTTCGACGAGTACGAGTGCCTGCGCGCGATACAGGTCCGGCAGATAAACGGCGATGGAAATCGCCGCCGCAGCCACAGACGCGAAGGCCGTTAACGCGAGGATGCGCCGGCGGCGGAGGATGTCGAGCGCACGGAGCGCCAGCGAATCGTCAGCGTTTGATGCGAGCAGGTCACGGGCCATTGCAATCCTCTTCTACGGAACTACGATGATGTCGCCGGCCCGGACGTAGAAATTGTCCTGGTCGTCGCCTTCAGCGACCTTGCGGTAGTTGAACGGGATGCGCGTGGTCGCCGAACCCTTCTGGCGCAAAATGACGATGCGATCGCGGTTGGCGAATTCGGTCAGTCCCTGCGCCCGGGCCAGCAGCTCGAGTACCGTTGCCTGGCTCTTGATCTCATAGTCGCCCGGCATTTTTACCGAGCCGACCACCGCCACCTTGAAGTTGTGCACCTCGCGCACGATGACCGAGACTTCGGGAGACGGCAGGTATTCGGCGAGCTGCTCGGTGAGGTGCTGACGCAGATCCATCGGCGTCAACCCAGCCGCCTGAACGTCGTTGACGAGCGGCAGCGACATCTTGCCGTCGGGCCTGACCGGCACCGTGCGGCACAAGTCCGGGCAGTTCTTCCACACCGTGATGTCGAGGACGTCTTCGGGTCCGATCAGATACTCCTTCGACATGTCGACCGCGTTGGCGCTGCGGACCACCGGTGCGATGCGCGGAGCGGGGCTGGGCGCCGGCGCTGCGGGTGCAGTTGCCGCTTCCACCGCGGGTGTTGCCGCTGCGGCGGTTGCGGCCGCCGCCGTTGTCGCGGTCACCTCCGCCGCCGACGGTGTTCCAGGCGGCGCCTCCTGGGCGTGCGCGAGTGACGCGACGCACACGGCCGAGAGAACAAGAACTGGAAGACGGCTGGTCATTGCAATACCCCTTTCGCGCGTACGGCCGGATCGTCCGGCCCCTTGATGGAACGGCTGTATCGAGGAGCCACGGTGACACTTACGCCAAACACATGCCGCCAGACGTCGGCATCGGTGAAGACGTTACGCCGGATATGGCCCTGCTGGAAGTCGACGCCGTAGGAGGCGTTGAAGGTATAGAGACCGCCGGGTGTCCACGACGTGATGAACGTCTGGCGATAGGACGTGAGGCGATGCGCGTCGAGCGTGTCAATCACCGTTGCCGCGGAGTGGCTGCTGATTTCGATCGTGCGGCGGAACGGAAACGTGATGCGCGCGCCGCCGCCGCTGTAGGTGACCGGTCCGCGGATGCCGAGGATAATCGTTTCGCTGTGGGCGTAGTCGACGCCGACTGTGAGCCGCGGTGTGCCCCGCATCAGACTCGCCGTCACCTCCGGCAGCAGGCCGCGGTAAGAGGAGACGCGCGGCCCCGCCTGGATCGAGAACCGCGAGCCCGGCGAGAACTGGTGATCCCAGCCGGCAAGCACCGCAACGGAGTCACTGCCGTTGGTGGCGTCGCTCGGATCGGCGAAATGCCGCGCCATTACCCACCCGGTCACCGCCGAACGGGCGGTATAGATTTGCGAGAGGCCCGTGCGGACGACCTGCATACGTCCGGTGCCGTTGTCCACGAGACTTTCGGCCATCCAGTCGTATGAGCCCGTGATACTTGTGTGGGGGCCGAATCTGTGGGCGAAGTTCGGCGACACCTCCCACCGCTGCGCCTGCCGGCGGTCGGTGAGGATGCCGGTCCCGATGTTGATCTCGCCTGGCGTTTCCGTCCGGTCGTACTGGGCCATGAGACCGACGGTCGTCGCGTTGGTCGTCCGATACTGCACCTTGGCGTCGCCGTGACGCCGCGCGTCGATCATGGTGAGGTCGCGATGGTTGGAGCGCTGCGCGTCGAACGTGAACAGGCTCGACAGACTCAAACGTGGGGTGTCGATCGCCGTGCCCAGGCCGGGCCTCAACATCAGCATGTGTCCCGCGTCGCCTTGCGTCTGTGCGAACAGGTTGTCGTCGTAGATGCTGCCGATCGTCAACGACGGCACCGCCTCAACGTGCGACTGGGCCGCAGCGCCGACCGCCTGGAAGACGATGGCGGCGATGAACAACGTCGTGACGGCTGCGGCTCTCATGTCTGGTCCCTCGTTAACGAGCTCACCTACGACGCGGCTGAAGTGCAATAACTGTTCACATTTTTCCCTGAGCACCGTTTTCGCCTTTTTGACCATCGCCGTACCGGAAAGTCCTCAGCGAGACGCTTTTCGAGGCGTTCACGTCGCCTCGTCGCCACTCCAGCGCGCTCGATGGGCAACAAGTTTCCCTTGTCGATCGCGGAGGAGTCGGCGAGCGACACAGCAGCCCGGGCGACGGATGAAGCGCGGGCGGAGTCTGAGTCGACCCGATCGATGGATCGACCGGGGAGATCGCAGCCCTGTCATTGGATGCCTAGTGGCGGGTGCGCGAATCTGCCTCGCCGCCCCGCCAGTTGACGACGGGCTGGGCCAGCGCGCGACTCTTCAGCGAGTCGATATCGACCGCATGCGTCGGATAGCATGCTGCGCCAACGGAGATGCGGAGGGGCCTTGCGAAGTCGTAGTTGTCGATGCGCTGGACGAGGCGATCGATCACCTTGGTGCAGTTGTCGTAGTCGGCGTCGAGCAGCACCAGCGACAGCACGCCGGTCTCGGTGTTGCCGATCAGGTCGGTATCGCGGACCTCGTGGCCGACGATCTTCGCGACTTCATCGATCGTCCCGTCGTCGGCGGTCATCGTCATCCCGTCCCATTCACGGCGTGTCTCGAGCACGACAAGTGTCAGGTAGTTCTGGGAGCGCACCGCGCGTTTCATTTCGCCGTCGAGGACGAATTCGAACGCGTGCGGCGTCAGCAGGCGCGAGTCTTCTTCGAAAAATGCGTCCGCCATTCTACGAGGCCTTGTCCAAGCCGTTTTCCTTGATCTTGTAGAGGAGTGCCTTGTAGCTGATGCCGAGGATCTCCGCCGCTTCCTTGCGGTTCCAGCGGGTCCTCGTGAGCATGCGGAGGATCAGCTCGCGCTCCGCTCCGCGCGCCGCGGTGCGCGAGATGTCTTTGAGCGACACGTTTCCCGATGCGTTTGCGCCGGAGGGCTCTCCGGACGCGGCGTTCGTGGCGCGGTCGACGTCAGCAGGCGCGGACGCGACGGCGATCGGCGCGGCCGCCGCAGCCGGGGGAGGCATGACCGGCTGTAGCGGTTGGCTTGTCGGACGCGGAACGAACGGGGCCGCGTTTTGGGGCCAGTGGTTGAACTGCACAACGGGCTGCTTGAGCTCGTGAACGATTGGCGCTTCGCTGCCGAGGACGACCATCCGCTTGACGAGGTTTTCCAGCTGGCGGACGTTGCCAGGCCAGTTGTATTCCATGAACAGGCTGGAGAGATTGGAACTGATGCCGGGGAACGGTTTGTTGTACTGCACCGAATACTTCTTCAGGAAGTGATCGGTCAGACACGGGATCTCTTCACGACGGTCACGCAGGGGAGGAATCGTGATCGTGACGACATTGAGGCGGTAGAAGAGATCCTCACGGAACTTGCCGGAGGCAACCGCCGAATCCAGGTCGCAGTTGGTCGCCGTGATCACGCGAACGTCGACGCGCACGTCGGCCTTGCCGCCGAGACGCGAGAACTCGCCGTCCTGAAGTGCCTGGAGCAGCTTCGCCTGCAGCGGGAAGCTCATGTCCCCAATCTCATCCAGAAACATCGTGCCGTGGTTCGCGAACTCGAATTTCCCTGGCTTGTGCTGAATGGCGCCGGTGAACGCACCCTTCTCGAATCCGAACAGCTCCGACTCGAGAAGCTCGGTTGGCAGCGCTGCGCAGTTCACTTTGACGAACGGCTTGTCCTTGCGCAGCGACTGCTCGTGCAGCGCGCGCGCGACCAGCTCCTTGCCCACGCCGCTCTCGCCGCGAATGAGCACGGTCACGTCCGTGTCGGAGACGCGCTCGATCAAGTCCCGGACCTCGGTCATCGGCTGGCTGTGGCCGAACAGCATCGTGTAGCGCGACTGTTCCTTGAGCTGCGCGCGAAGGCTCGCGACCTCCTGGGTCAGCTGGTGCTGCTTGAGCGCCTTGTCGAGGACGACTTCGAGCTCGTCCTCTTCGAATGGCTTGCAGAGGAAATCGGTGGCGCCCAGCCGCATGGCCTGGACGACGACGCTTGTGCGGCCCTGCCCCGAGATGACGATGATGGGAACGTCTTTGTCGATCTTCTTGAAAGCGGCGAGCGCAGCCAGGCCATCCATGCCCCCGGGCATCACGACGTCGAGCAGCACCGCGGCAGGGCGCTCGGCGTGGAAGCGGCGTACTGCCTCGTCCGCGTTCGTCACTGTCAGCGCGTTGTAGCTGCGCGCGCCGAGGAAGGTGCGGAGGAAGCCACACATCGCGAGATCGTCGTCCACGACCAGCACCTGGGACTTCTGACTCATTAGCCCTGTACCCCTGTCCTTCCGTCCGGCTCTCCCGGACAGGGGTCCATTGAGCAAGCGAAATGCCATCGAAGAAAACTGTTGGAACAGTAGGGAAGATCGGGGGTAAAGGAAAATCGAGGCGGCGAAAGTGGAAACGCGTTGTCAGTGTGGAAGCGCGTTCCTCTTTTAAGGCCGACCTGGGGTCGGCACTTTTACGTACTAGGGACGCTCGATCCCTGTTTCCTTGATCTTGTTAAGGAGGGTCTTGTAGCTGACGCCAAGCAGCTGGGCGGCCTTGCGGCGATTCCAATGAACCTGGCGCAGCGTTTCACCGATCACCGTCCGCTCGGCGTTGAGCGCCGCTTCGCGTGCCACGTCTGAGAGGCGGCGGCCATCCTGGCTCGGTGGCGGTGCCACATCATCCACATCGTCATCCTCGTCTTCGTCGACAGGCGGCGGCGCGGCGGCCGCGGACGGCGGCGTGCCGTACGTCGCCGCGGCATGTGTCGGAGGTGCGTGATACGCCGGCGGCGCGGGCTCGACCGGAGGCAGATTCGCCACGAAGCGGGGTTTACTGAGCTCGCGCGATACGAGCGCCTCGTCCTGCAGGATCACGAACCGCTTGATCATGTTCTCGAGCTCGCGGACGTTTCCGGGCCACTCGTACGTCAGGAAATTCCCGCGCAGGTCATCGGAGAGCGTCCGCAGAGGACGGTTGTAGCGCTGCGAGTATTTCGCGATGAAGAAGTCGGTGAGCTTCAGGATCTCGTCACGCCGCTCGCGCAAGGGGGGCACGTACGCCTCGATGACCTTGAGGCGATAGTACAGATCCTCGCGGAACTCTCCGCGCGTCAGCATCTGTTCGAGGTCCCGGTTGGTGGCGGTGACCACGCGGACATCGACGTTGATTCTCTTGTTGCTGCCAAGTTTGGTGAACTCCGCGTCCTGCAGCACGTGGAGCAGCTTGGCTTGGAGCGGCGGCTTCATTTCGCCGATCTCGTCGAGGAAGATCGTTCCCGAGTGCGCCTGCTCGAATTTGCCGATGCGCGTCGTCGCCGCGCCGGTGAACGCGCCTTTTTCGTGGCCGAAGAGCTCGCTCTCGAGGAGCTCCGCGGGGAGCGCGGCGCAGTTCACCTTCACGAACGGCCGCTGCTTCCGAGTCGAGTGCTGGTGAATCGCGCGCGCGACCAGCTCCTTGCCCACACCGCTCTCGCCGCGAATGAGCACGGTCACGTCGCTGTCGGCGACCTGCTCGATGATCAAGGCCACCTGACGCATGGCGGGGCTGTCGCTCCAGCCGATGAACGCATCACTCTGATCGTCGCTGAGCTGCCGCCGCAGGTCCGTCAGCTCGTGGACCAGGCGATTGCGCTCGAATGCCTGCTTGATCGCCGCGTCGAGGGCGATCTCTCCCAACCCTTCGGGATCGTCCGGCTTGACGACGTAGTCGGCTGCGCCGAGGCGCACGGCTTCGACGATCGTCTGCGCGTGCTCGCGGCCCGACAGCATGATCACCTGCAGCTCGGGGCGCGCCGCCTTGAGCGCCTTGAGCGTCTGCAGACCATCCATCCCGGGCATGGCGACGTCGAGCAGAACAATGTCGGGAGGCTCTCCCTGCCGGATCGCTGCCACGATTTCGTCGCCCCGCGAATAGGCGCGCGCTTCGTACCCTCGAAGCGCGAGGAAGGTGCGAAGGTATCCCGCGAAGCCGGAATCGTCATCCACTACCGCGATCGTCGCCGGGCGGCGATCGTTGGTCACGCTTCCGCCCGCGTCAGGCCCCGTGTTGGCCACTGTCGACATTCGTTGTCCTGTCCCTTAGGTTCGAAGAGGTAAGCGGAGTGCGGAGCCTGCGCGCGGCCGTTCGCCCGGTGCTGACCAGAGCGCGCCGCCGAGCGCTTCGACGACGCGCCGTGCGACCGGAAGGGCGAGCCCGAGGCCGCCGCGCCATTCGTCGAAAGGTGGTGGAGCACCGCGTGCGGCCTGCAGCAACGAGGGAAGCGTCGCGTCGTCACCGACCGCCAGAATCGCCCACGCGGGGGCAGTGTCGGCCATCACGGAGCATTCCGCCACGATTACACCCGGTTCGCCGCGC
>Ga0180062_1000160_pt1 | contig 13035 bp, 14 predicted proteins | sample EasRivT45_16_10D_FD_121775 | JGI IMG/M metagenome (GOLD analysis project Ga0180062, IMG submission 121775) | Soil microbial communities from meander-bound floodplain in the East River, Colorado, USA - East River metaG ERMLIBT45_16_10D | ecosystem: Environmental > Terrestrial > Soil > Floodplain ... | reverse complement strand
TTCATCGCGCTCTACAATGCGCTCCTGGAGCGGCGTTACGATCTCGCCGTGATGCGCACGCTGGGCGCCGGCCCCGGCAAACTGATGGCGCTGATGCTGCTCGAAGGTTTGTTGCTGGCGGGCATTGGCGCGATGCTGGGGATCGCGCTGGGGCACGGGCTCACCGAAGTGGTGGGCATGGCGCTCACGGCGGCGAAGCAGGTCGCCGTCACCGGCTGGGCGTGGGTGAATGCCGAGCTGTGGCTGATCGCTCTCGCGCTCGGCGTCGGCGTGGTGGCGGCATTGCTGCCGGCGTGGCGGGCATACCGCACCGATATCGCTGGCACCCTTGCTCGGGGCTAGCTTTGGAGCGTGAGTCGTGATTCGTGTATCGTGATTCGTTCAAGAGAGAAGACCCATGAAGGACCTGATCGTTGCTGCGCTATCGGTGAGTCTGTTGCTCGGGCCGGTCGCTTTTGCGGCCGAGAAAGGCAAGAAGGCTGATCCGGCTCACGTCAAGAAAGACATCGCCGATCACCGCGCGATGGCGGACGCCCATCTCAGTGCGGCGAAATGCCTGGAATCCGGCACACCGGAAAAGGAATGCCAAACCCAATTGGCCAAGGATTGCAAGGGCCTGGGTATTGGCAAATACTGTGGCATGAAACACCGGGACTGATTCCCGCAAGCTTGCGTTGCGCCCGGAAAGCTGGGGTAAAATGAAAACGTTAGGCTCAAGTTTCGGGTGGTGCTTACCCAGGACATGGAGGATGCGATGAGATTCGTCATCTGGTTTTTTGCGATGCTGCTGGCCGGCCACACGGCGGCGTGGGCGCAGAAAGGCGTGCCCGGCAAGGAGCTGTCCCAAAAGGACATGGCGACCATGGATGCGCCGTTGCTTCCTTATATGGACAAGCCCTTACCCGAGTTGAAGGGAGTCGTGTCCTGGAAGACCCTGGGCCAGGTAACCCCGGTTCGCCAGCAGGACCGCTTCATTCCTCAGTTCTCCAAGGACGTCTCCGCGCTCGACAAGAAGGAAATCAAGTTGCAGGGCTTCATGATGCCGCTCGACATGGGCGAGAAGCAGAAGCGTTTCCTGCTGGTCGCGATGCCGCCCTCGTGCGCGTTCTGCCTGCCGGGCGGTCCCGACCAGCTGGTCGAGGTGCTCGCCAAGACCCCGGTCAAGTACGGCTTCGAACCCATCGTCGTCACCGGCAAGTTCGTCGTGCTCAAGGACGATCCGATGGGGCTCTACTACCGCCTGACCGACGCGGTCGCGATTTCCCAATAGCGTTTTCGGGCGCCGCCTCGTGAGCGGGGGATGAAGCGGGCTCTCCTTCACGCCGTCTGCGCCGTTCTGCTGCTCTGCGCACAGCAGGGCGCGCTCATCCACTCGGCCTGGCACCTCCACGATTATCTCCCCGCGCACGAGCATCACGATCACGCCGGGGCGGCGCACGACGACGGCGACGAAATACCCCCGTTCCAGGCCGAGCTGTGCGTTTTCCATGCCGCGTTCGGCAACCTGTTCGCGGGCGAATGCGCCGCACAGCTCACCATTGCAGCGGCCGGATATTTCCACTGGCTCGCGATACCGCCCGCCGTCTGGCACATCGCGCAGCGGACCCTAACCCCGCCTTCCCGCGCCCCTCCCGTTCTCCTCTGACACAACTTGGTCGCAATCGGTGATCCCGGTTGCGGTGTTCGTTTTGTGTGTAGAGGAGAACTCCAATGTTCAAACGGAAATTGATCGCTTTGGCGGTCGCGCTCGCATTTCCCGGCGCGGCCCTGGCCCAGGACGCGGATCTCGCGAAGATCCGCGAGGAAATAAGGCAGTTGAGGGGAACCTACGACCAGCGCATCCAGGTGCTCGAGCAGCGCTTGAAGGAGGCCGAGGCCAACGCCGGCAAGGCAGAGCGAAGTGCCGCAAAGGCCGAGCCGGCGGCTACCGGGACGACGGCGCGCAGCGGTGAGAGCGCCTTCAATCCTGCGATCTCGCTGATCCTGCAGGGCACCTACGCCAACACTTCGCAGGACCCCAACACCTTCCAGATCACGGGTTTCGTGCCTTCGGGCGGGGAAGTAGGCCCGCCGAAGCGCAGCTTCGGGCTGGGTGAAACGGAACTTACGATCTCGGGCAATATCGATCCCTATTTCCGCGGCCAGCTCACGGTGGCGCTGACCCCGGAAAACGAGGCTGAAATCGAGGAAGCGTACTTCCAGACGCTCGCGCTCGGGCGCGGATTTTCGCTCAAGGGCGGGCGCTTCCTCTCGAGCATCGGCTACCTCAACGACATCCATCAGCACGCGTGGGACTTTCAGGACGCGCCGTTGCCGTACAAGGCGTTCCTGGGCAACCAGCTCAAGGAGGATGGGATACAGCTGAAGTGGGTCGCGCCGACTCCGATCTTTTTCGAGCTGGGCGCGGAGGTTTCGAGCGGCTCTCAGTTTCCGGGCAGCGACCAGAACAAGAACGGCGCCGGCGGCGGCACGATTTTCGGCCACGCCGGCGGCGACATCGGGCCGAGTTACGCGTGGCGCGCGGGACTTTCCTACCTGAGGACCTCTCCCCTTAACCGCGCCTATGAGGATATGGATTCCGTGGGCGGTGCGGTGACCAACAGCTTCACCGGCAAAGCGAGGATGTGGATCGCGGATGCGGTTCTCAAGTGGGCGCCGAACGGCAATGCGTCGCGTACGAACTTCAAGTTGCAGGGCGAGTACTTCCGGTTCACGCAGGACGGCGCGATGACCTATAACGACACCGGGGGCAGTGCGGTATTCGGCGCGGTCACCGACTCCTTCAACACCGACCAGTCCGGCTGGTACGCGCAAGGCGTGTGGCAATTCATTCCGCGCTGGCGCGTCGGCTATCGCTATGACCAGCTGCGCTTTGAAACCGTGAGCAACGGCATCGTCAACAACGCGCTCGGCCCGACTGCGGCCGATTTTCCGGTGCTCGCAAGTCACAATCCAACGCGCAACACCGCAATGCTCGACTGGAGCCCGTCTGAGTTCAGCCGCCTGCGGTTGCAGTTCGCATCCGACAATTCGCGCATTGGAGCCACCGACAGGCAGGTAATTCTGCAGTACATCTACAGCCTGGGCGCGCACGCCGCGCACAAGTTCTGAGCGTGGTGAAGCGAATACAAAAGGAGACGACGATGAACCCAAACCTGAAGTTTCTGATCGGACTCACCGCGTGGCTGGTGGTTCAGCCGGCGCTGGCGGCTCTCAACATTTTCGCGTGCGAGCCTGAGTGGGGCGCGCTCGCGAAGGAGCTCGCGGGTGACAAGGCGAGCGTCTATGTCGCGACCACCGCGTTGCAGGATCCCCACCGCATCGAGGCGCGCCCGAGCCTGATCGCGCGGGCAAGGACCGCCGATCTGGTGGTGTGCACCGGCGCGGAACTCGAGATCGGCTGGATGCCGCTGGTGCAGACGCAGTCGGGCAATTCCAGGATACAGGCGGGGCAGCCTGGCTATTTCGAGGCGACGCGCCAGCTGACGCTGATCGAGATACCGCAGCAGCTGGATCGCTCGCTCGGCGACATCCACGCCGCCGGCAATCCGCACGTCCATCTCGATCCGTCGAACATCGCCAGGGTCGCCGCCGCGCTCGCCGAGCGCATGGTGCAGCTCGATCCCGGCGAAACCGTGCAGTACCGTGCCAGGGCCAAGGCGTTTCTCGAGCGTTGGCGGCAGGCGAGTACGCGCTGGGAGAAGGAAGGGGCGCCGCTCAAGGGCCTGCCGATCGTCGTTCATCATAAGAACATGTCCTATCTCGTTCGCTGGCTCGGCATGCGCGAAGTCGGCACGCTTGAGCCCAAGCCGGGCCTGCCGCCGACGGCAACGCACATGAGCGAACTGCTCGCGAGTCTCGCCCGCGATCCGGCGAAGGCGGTGGTGCGCGCTGCATACAATGAACCGCGCGCCGCTGAATGGCTGTCGGAGCGCGCGAAGATTCCCGCTGTTACCCTGCCGTTCACAGTCGGCGGCAGCGAGAGGGCGAAAGACCTGTTCGACCTGTTTGACGACACCCTGTCGCGCCTGCTGGCGGTGCAAAAGTGAATATTGCAGCGATCGATATCAGCATCCTGGGACCGGCGTTCGCAGCGGGGCTGCTGGTTACCGCTACGCATGCGCCGCTGGGAATCCAGGTCCTCGGCCGCGGTATCGTTTTCATCGATCTCGCCATCGCGCAGGTGGCGGGCCTGGGAGTCATCTTCGCCGATTCGCTGGGCTTCGAGCCGCAGGGGTGGGCGGTGCAGGCCGCGGCGCTTACGGCGGCGCTCGCGGGCGCGCTGCTGCTGACCTGGACCGAGAGGCGCTGGCCCGAGGTGCAGGAGGCCGTTATCGGCACCACCTTCATCCTCGCCGCAAGTGGCGCGCTACTGCTGCTTGCGGCCAATCCTCACGGTGGGGAGCATCTCAAGGAACTGCTGGTCGGCCAGATCCTCTGGGTCAGCTGGCCGCGCCTGCTGCCGGTTGCGCTGGTGTACGCGTTAATACTGGCGCTCTGGTTCGGCATGCGTGAGCGCATTGGCCGCATCGGTTTTTACCTGCTGTTTGCGGCGACGGTGACAGTTTCGGTGCAACTCGTCGGCCTCTACCTCGTTTTCACGACGCTGATCGTGCCGGCGCTCGCGACGCATCAACTGCGCCGCGCGCGGCTCGCGATCTGCTATGCGCTGAGTGCTTGCGGCTACGCCGTCGGGCTGCTCGCGTCCGCAGTGTTCGACCTGCCTTCCGGTGCGGTGATCGTATGGGCGATGGCGCTGCTCGCGGTGCCGGTGTTTGCATACGGAGCGCGACCGGCTGCCGCGCGCTAGGCCCCACAGTGTGACTTGTAACGGCGCGAGCTGCGTTTGATGTGGGAGCGCCGAATCGATGATAATCCGACTCCTCTGTTGCCGCTGAATATGCTCCTCGAGCACTCCAGGAAGGTCGAAAAACGCCCGCCCGGGCGGAGTCAGCGCGCCCGGCGGGCGCTGCTCGTATTTTTGGCGATGAGCGCCGCGGTGCACGCGGTGGTGTTCGGCGTGCTCCCGGGTCTTTCGCACGATCCCGGACGCACCCCGGTAAGCGTGCTGGAAGTGACAGTGCTGAAACCCGAGACACTGCCCCTCTCGCTTTCCGAGCCCGTGCCGCAACCGCTTCCGTCGACCAGGCCGGAATCGCGACGCCCGCAAGCCGAAGTCGAGCCGCAGCTGCGGCCCGAGCCGCGGGCGCAGGTTCTGGCGTTACCCGAGCCGCGCCAGGAAGAACGGCATTCGTTCTCCGTGGATGCCGGATTTCGGGAGCCTGAGCCGGCAGCGCCGGAGCAAAAGACCCAAGTGGCAAGCGTTGCTGTGACGCCGCACGGCTTCAACGCCGCTTACCTGCGCAACCCGGCGCCGCGCTATCCGGTGGCGTCACGGCGTGCCGGGGAGCAGGGAACGGTGACGCTGCGCGTGCTGGTGTCGCTCGATGGCCTCGCCTCGCGCGTGGCCGTGGAGAAATCGAGCGGCTCGCCGCACCTTGATGCCGCCGCGCTGGAGGCAGTCAAGGCCTGGCGCTTCACGCCGGCCCGCCGGGGCGTGGACGCGGTCGAGTCCTGGATGCTGGTGCCGATCGTCTTCCGGCTCGAGGGCGCCTCTTAGAACAGTGACGAGATACGGGTGACGGTTTACGAGTGGTCTTTCGTCACCTTTAATCGTCACCTTCAATCGTCACCTTCAATCGTCACCCTCATTCGTCACATTCTCGGGCCTAATCACCGCGTCAGCACAAACGGCCTGACGCCCAGCGCCTGATTGGCGCGGTCAGCGGCCTGGCGGGCATCCGCTTCCCGCGCATAAGGCCCGGCGTGCACGCGGAACAACCCGTCGCGGCTGAAGACGTGCAGCGTGCTCGCCAGCCACTCGACCTGGATTTTCATCCGTGCCAGGAAATTCTCCGCATTTTCCCTTGATCCAAATGCTCCGAGCTGCAAGTAGATGCGTGCTGCATCGGTGGCGACCGGCACCGGCGGGGCGTCAGCCGTCACTGCCGGTGGCGTCTCCGCGGCCGGGAGCTGGGTGGTGGGCGGTTCGGGCTCGCGCGCCGCGGCAAGCGGCGCGCTCTCGGGCATCGGGGCGGGCGCCACAGATGGTGGCGGTGCCGAGGCGATCATCGCACCCGAGGCGCCGGGGATGATGGACTCGACCTCGACCATTGCGGATCCGCCGGCGAGCACTCCAATGCGGTGGGCGGCGGTATACGAGAGGTCGATGATGCGGCCCTCGACGAACGGCCCGCGGTCGTTGATGCGCACCATCACCGATTTGCCGTTTTTCAGGTTCGTCACCCGCGCGTAGCTCGGGATCGGGAGCGTCGTGTGCGCTGCGGTCATCGCGTACATGTCGTAGGTCTCGCCCGAGGAGGTCTGTTTTCCGTGGTAGCGGCTGCCGTACCAGGTGGCGATGCCACGCGCCTGGTACGGCGCGAGCGACGTCATCGGCGTGTAGCTTCTTCCCATTACAACGTAAGGCCGGGCCGTGCCGCGATTGATGGGCTCGACTCGCGGCACCGCATCGGGGATGCTGTCCAGGTTCGCGGGAGGCTTCCCGCCCGGCCCATCGTCGAGGTAGTAGCCGCCGGGCCGCGCGGGCTCCCGCTTGGCCGGCGTGCCGCAGCCGCTTAACATCGCCGCCAGCAGCGACGCGGCGACCAAGTGCTGAGTGCTGAGTGCTGAGTGCCACACGGAAAAGCGGATTTTCGACTTTGCACTTTGCACTTTGCACTCCGCACCGTTCATGTCTGGACGAGCTTCCTGTGACTGTTGATGCTCATCAGGATGCCGAAGCCGAGGCAGATCGAGGTGAGCGCGGTGCCGCCGTAGCTGATGAGCGGCAGGGGCACGCCCACCACCGGCAGGATGCCCGTCACCATGCCCATGTTGACGAAGGCGTAGGTGAAGAAAGTGAGCGTGATCGCGCCGGCGAGCAGCCGCGCGAACATCGTCGGCGCGTTGGCGGTGATCAGCATGCCGCGCGAGATCGCGGCCAGGTACAGGCCGAGCAGCGCGAGGCAACCGAACAGCCCGAACTCCTCGCCATAGACCGCGAACACAAAATCGGTGGTGCGCTCGGGGATGAAGTCGAGGTGCGTCTGCGAGCCGTTCAACCAGCCCTTGCCGAACCATCCCCCGGAGCCGACCGCGATCATGGACTGGATCGTGTGGTAGCCGGTGCCGAGCGGGTCCTGGGTGGGATCGATGAGCGTCAGGATGCGCTGCCGCTGGTAATCGCGCAGCGCTGACCAGACGAACGGCAAGGCGGCGGCGCCGGCAATCGCCAGCCCAGTGATGATGCGCCATGACAGCCCCGCGAGGAACAGCACGAAGAACCCCGCCGCGGTGATGAGCACCGCGGTGCCGAGATCGGGCTGCCTGGCGATCAGCGCGACCGGGATCACCAGCATCACCACTGCGACCGCGAAGTTTCCGAGCCTCAGCGTCTTTTCGTAACGGTCGAAATACCACGCGAGCGCCAGCGGCACGGCGATCTTCATGAATTCGGAGGGCTGGATGCGGGTGACGCCGAGATCGAGCCAGCGCCGGGCGCCGTGGACCACGTCGCCGTACAGCGCCACCGCGACGAGCAGCAGCAGGCCGAACAGGTAAAGCGGCAACGCGAGCCGCATCAGGTAATGGGGCGGGATATTGGCGAACAGCCACAGCACGCCCAGCGCGACCAGCATGTTCGCGAGCTGCCCGGTGATGCGCGCCGTGTTCAGGTTGGACGCGCTCACCAGCACCACCAGCCCGACCGCCAGCAGCGCCAGCACGATGCCGAACAGCGTGCCATCGATGTTGCGCGTGAGGTAGATCCAGAGCCGCCTAACTGTTGGATGCATCGTTGTCCTTGCCGCGCTTTTCCGGCGCGGGCAGCTTGCCGAGGAGGTAGTAGTCGAGAACCTTGCGCGCAAGCGGCGCGGCCGCGCGCGCGCCGAAGCCGGCATTTTCCACGACCACCGCGAGCGCGATGCGGGGATTCTCCGCCGGCGCGTAAGCGATGAAGAGCGAATGATCGCGAAGCTCTTCCTGCACCCGGCTCTCCACATACTTCTCGCCTTGCTTGACGCCGATCACCTGCGCGGTGCCCGTCTTGCCCGCGCTCACGTACGCGGCCCCCGCAAAGGAGCGCGCCGCGGTGCCTTCCTTGTTGACGCCGATGAGCGCTTCCTTGACCACCGCGAGATGCTCGCGCTTCAGCTTGAGCTCTCTCAGCCGCCGGGACTCAAGGGAGGTGCGTGCCCGCGAGCGGAAATCCTCGATGTAGTCGACGATGTGCGGGCGGTAGGACACGCCGTCGTTGGCGAGCATGGCGATCGCCTGGGCGAGCTGCAGCGGGGTATAGGCGTTGTAGCCCTGCCCGATGCCGATGCTGATGGTCTCTCCCGCGAACCACTTCTGGTTGAACCGGCGCATCTTCCACTCCTGCGAGGGGAGCACCCCGGCCGACTCGCCGGAGATGTCGATGCCGGTGCGGTCCCCGAAGCCGAACTGCGCCATGAACTTCGCGATCGCGTCGATGCCCAGGTCGTTCGCGAGCATGTAGTAGTAGGTGTCGCTCGACTTCACGAGCGACTTGTACATGTCGACGATGCCGTTCCCGCCGGGGCGGCTGTCGCGGAACTGGTGCCCGCCGAACATGAAGTAGCCCGGATCGTTGATGGTCTGCTGCGGCGTGCGCTTGCCGTAGGTCAGCGCGGCGAGCGCCATGTACGGCTTGAAGGTGGAGCCGGGGGGGTAGGTGCCGTTAAGCGCGCGATTGACGAGCGGCTTGTCGGGCGAGTTGTTGAGCTCGTTCCAGTTCAGGGAATCGATTCCGTCGACGAAGAGATTGGGGTCGAAGCCCGGCCTGCTCACGAACGCGAGCACGCCTCCCGTGGCTGGATCGATCGCGACCAGCGCGCCGCGCCGGTCGCCGAACGCGTTGTAGGCGACCTCCTGCAGGCGCGCGTCGAGGTTGAGCACGAGGTTGTTGCCGGACACGGGAGGCGTGCGCGAGAGCGTCCTCACCGGGCGCCCGCCAGAGTCGACCTCGACCTCCTCCACTCCGGTGGTGCCGTGCAGAAAGCGTTCGTAGTTTTGCTCGAGCCCAGTCTTGCCGATATAGTCGGTGCCGCGGTAATTGGCGGTGAGGCCCTCGGACTCGAGCTGCTCGACCTCGCGCAGGTTGATGCGGCCGATGTGGCCTACCACGTGAGAGAACAACTCGCCCTGCGGGTACTGGCGGAACAGCCGCGCGTTGATCTCCACGCCGGGGAAGCGGTAGCGGACCGCCGCAAAGCGCGCGATCTCCTCGTCGGAGAGGCGCGTGCGCACCGGGAGGCTGCCGATGCTCTTGCTCTCCTCGAGCAGCCGCCTGAAGCGCCGGCGGTCGCGCGCCGTGATCTCGACCACGGTGGCCAGCTCATCGATCAGGCTCTCCAGGTTCTCGATCCGGTCCGGCTGGACCTCGAGCGTGTAGGCGGAATAGTTGTGCGCGAGCATGACCCCGTTGCGGTCCACGATGATGCCGCGGTTGGGCACCACCGGAACGATGGAGATGCGGTTCGCTTCCGCCAGCGTGTACAGCTCGCCATGCCTGACGACCTGCAGGTAGAAGAAGCGGCCAGCGAGGAGCAGGAAAACGAACAGCACGAAGCCGGCCGCGACCGCCAGCCGCACCTGGAAATGGTGGAGTTCGAGCTCAGCGTTACGCAGCTCGACGCCAGGGTTAATGGATAACTCGGAACTCATGGGGAGGACCTAAACACGATCGGGGTCGAGCCTCGGGCGCTGCGGGAGCCTGAGCAGCGCGCCCAGCGGCAGCCACAGCGCGGCCGCGACAAAGCTGCCGATGAAGTACTGCAGACCCGGGAAATCCGCCCCGGCCATCAGGCGGATGGCGAGCACGATGAGGTCATTCATCAGCAGCAGCAGCACGACGTGCAGCACCTGTGGGGTCCCGGAGAACATGCGCACGCGGCGATGCAGCACGATGCCGGCGAAGGCCAGGATGGAATAGGCGAGGGCATGTTGGCCAAACAACGTGCCGTCTGCGACGTCCATGATCAATCCCATCATCCAGGCCGAGACGAACCCCACCTTCCGTGGTTGCTCGATGCACCAGTAGAGCACCGCCAGCGCGACGAAATCGGGTTTGATCCACAGCCACGCGCCGGACCACGGCAGGAGGTTCAGCAGCAGCGCCGCGATCAGCGAGAGGGCAATGAAGCCCGCCCTGACGGGCAGCAGAATCTCCTGGTGCGCAATACGCGACTCAGCCATCAGCTTTTTCTCGGCTTCTTGCCCCGCGCCTGCTTTTGCTCCTCGGCCGGCCGTGGCGGGAGCTCGCGGCTCCCGGTGACGATCAGCACGTGCGTATGGTTTGCAACCCCGCCGAGCGGCGCGCCGGTGATGCGGGCGAAGATCTGGTCGGCACGGCGCTCGACATTCGTCACCCGCGCCACCGGCAACCCGGGCGGGTACACCCCGTCTATGCCGGAGGTGACGAGCTCATCGCCACTCTGGAAATCGGCGTTGAGCGGGATGAAGCGCAGCTCCAGCGCACCGTCGCTGCCGGTGCCCGAGAGCACTGCGCGCAGGCCGTTGCGCACGTTCTGCACCGGCACGAACTGCCCCTTGTCGGTGACCAGAGTAACCTCCGCCAGCCACGGATAGGCGCGCGTCACCTGGCCCACCAGGCCGTGGTTGTCCACCACCGGCTGGCCAGCCCGCACGTCGTGCTGCGAGCCGCGGTCGATGACCACCTTGCGGGTGAACGGGTCGCGCGCGGCGTACAGCACCTCGGCGGCGGCGAGCTCGATGCCGAGGCGCTGGCGCGCATCCAGCAACTCCCGCAGCTGCGCATTCTCCGCCTGCAGCGCCTTCAATTGCAGCAGCAGGGCGGCGTTTTCGTAACCCTCCCGCGCGAGGCGCGCGTTGTCCTCGCGCAGGGAGCCGTGCGTGGTGAAGAAATCGCCGATGCGCCGGACGATGCTCGCGGGCGCCGCGGCCACCCGTTGCAGGGGATAGACGACGACCGCCGCGACCTGGCGCAGCGAGGCGAGGTAGTTGAAGCGGTTATCGGCGACGAGAAACGCGAGTGACAGCGCGGAGAAGATCAGCAGTCTGGCGAGCGGCGAGGGGCCGGTCTTGAAGAACGGCGGGGGAGAGTATTCCATTCAGTGTTGAGTGCTGAGTTTTGAGTGTTGAGTTAAAGCCCACATGGGCCGGCCGTTACTCAACACTCAACACTAAACACTCAAAACTCGAACGCTAGTCGTTCGTAAAAATGCTGCCGAGTCGTTCGATCTTTTCGAGCGCCATGCCGGACCCGCGCACGACGCAGGTGAGCGGGCTTTCCGCGACGATCACAGGCAGCCCGGTCTCCTCCATCAGGAGCCGGTCGATGTCGCGCAGCAGCGCCCCGCCGCCGGTGATCACCATGCCCTTCTCTGCGATATCGGCGGCGAGTTCGGGCGGCGTCTGCTCGAGCGCCGACTTGACGGCGGAAACGATGGCGTTGAGCGGCTCGGTCAGCGCCTCCAGGATCTCGTTGGAGGAAATGGTAAAGCTCCGCGGGATGCCCTCGGCGAGATTGCGGCCCTTCACCTCCTTCTCGCGCACTTCCGAGCCGGGGAAAGCGGAGCCGATCTCCTTCTTGATCTGCTCGGCGGTGGTTTCGCCGATGAGCATGCCGTAGTTGCGGCGGATATAGTTGATGATCGCTTCATCCATTTTGTCGCCGCCGACGCGCACCGAGCCCTTGTAGACGAGGCCGCCGAGCGAGATCACGCCCACTTCCGTGGTGCCGCCGCCAATGTCCACCACCATCGAGCCGGTCGCTTCGCCCACCGGCAGGTCGGCGCCGATCGCCGCCGCCATCGGCTCCTCGATCAGGTAAACGCTGGAGGCGCCGGCGCCGATCGCGGACTCTCGGATTGCGCGGCGCTCGACTTGTGTCGATCCGCACGGCACGCAGATGATGATGCGGGGCGACGGCTTGAAGATGCGCGTTTGATGCACCTTCCTGATGAAATGCTTGAGCATCTGCTCGGTGACGGTGAAGTCGGCGATGACGCCGTCCTTCATCGGACGAATGGCGGTGATGTTGCCGGGCGTGCGGCCGAGCATCTGTTTCGCAGCGAGCCCGACCTCCTGGATCACCTTCTTGCCGTTGGGCCCGCCTTCCTGGCGGATCGCAACCACCGACGGCTCGTCGAGCACGATGCCCTTGCCGCGTACGTAAATCAGCGTGTTGGCGGTGCCGAGGTCGATCGCCAGATCGTCGTTAAAGTAGCTGCTCAAGAAACCCAACATAACGCGTTCCACCCAAAGGGATTTGGCTTAGTACGTCAGGCGGTTATGATACCCTATGCAGCTTCGATTTTTAAGGCTTTAATCCGCGGGGTGACATGGCACTGACGCTGGAGGACGTGAAGCGCGTTGCCCACCTGGCGCGGATCGCGATAGACGAGGCCGAAGCGCGGGCCGTGCTGTCGCAGATCAACGACGTTTTCAAACTCATCGCCGAGATGCAGGCGGTGGACACCCGCGGGGTCGAGCCGATGTCCCACGCGCTTGACATCGTGCAGCGGCTGCGCGAGGACGCTGTCACCGAATCCGACCAGCACGCCCTGTTCCAGTCGGTCGCCCCGCAGGTAGAAGGCGATCTCTACCTCGTCCCCAAGGTGATTGAATAGTGAGGCGTCAGGCGTGAGGCGTTAGGCGCAAGACGAGCGGCAGCTACACCTCCCTCCTCCCACTTCACGCCTCCCGGGTTCGGATGCACAACGCCACGATCAGCAGCCTTGCCACCGGCCTTGCCGCCCGCGCCTTCTCCAGCGTCGAGCTCACCCGGCATTTCATAAGTCGGATCAATGGGTTAAACAAGAAGTACAACTGCTTCATCACGCTCGATCCGGCGGCCAGCCTGAAGCAGGCCGAGGCGGCAGACAGGATGCGTTCGGCAGGGAAGGGGCAGCCGCTCACCGGCATTCCCATCGCCCAGAAAGACATCTTTTGCGCCAAGGGGTGGCTCAC
>Ga0180062_1000157_pt1 | contig 13224 bp, 8 predicted proteins | sample EasRivT45_16_10D_FD_121775 | JGI IMG/M metagenome (GOLD analysis project Ga0180062, IMG submission 121775) | Soil microbial communities from meander-bound floodplain in the East River, Colorado, USA - East River metaG ERMLIBT45_16_10D | ecosystem: Environmental > Terrestrial > Soil > Floodplain ... | reverse complement strand
TGGAGGCGGCGGGAGTCGAACCCGCGTCCGAAAGCACGTCGTCGTGGGACTCTACATGCGTGTCCGCTTCTGTTTTCTCGTGCCCGACGTGAAAAAGCGGCGAAAAACCGTCAGGCACCAGACCCGGAACATCTCACGGTTGCGCGCCGGGCCGCCGCGCAACCGCCAGCCTGCTTAATGACATTCGACCCCCAACCACCAGGCGAGGCTGAGGCGAACGCTCACAGCTTAATTAGGCTGCGAGAGCGTACTGAGAATCCGCAGTTAACGGATGTTCCATCAGATTTACGAGTTAATGGTGCTCGGCATGCATCCCGCGATCTCGAGCTCCCGTCGAAGCCAAATTCGCCCCCTCGGTTGAGATCCGTGGCGCGCCGGACGCTCCCGACGCACCTGACCATTGTACGGCACGTCCGGCTGAGGCCTGGGCTGTAAGGCGGCCCGCCGTGAGGTCCGACACTAATTCCCTCGCATTCCTTCCTCCAGGCCATCTTGGGGTAGCTGTGTCGGGGAGTGCAGGAAGTCCACCGGATGGTCGATATTCTAGCAGGAGAACCGGTGGGTAGGAGCCTCGGTGCGGCGGTCGAACCGCAAACCCTCCAGCAATTTACGGCACCGCCTTTATAATGCGCACAGATCCGAACATGTCCTTCGAAGACCAGGTCCACGCGGCGCTGGACGGCGCTGCCGCCAGCCTCCGGCGTCACCTCGACGCGGACGTGCGCGCCATTGCCCAGGAGGTGGCTCGCGTGTCGGCGGAAGAGCGGGAAAGAGCCGTTGCCGCCGCAAGGGAAGCAGCCGCTGCGGAGGTCCGTGTCCTGGCGGAAGCGCAGATTACGCAGTTGCGCGCCGCGGCCCAGAAACACGCCGAAGACCTGAAACGCGTCGCAGAAGGACAGATCGGCGAGCTGCGCAAGGCGCTCGACGATCTGCGCGCGCGCGCGCAGCAGCAGCTCGACGCCGCCCGCCGCATTGCGCAGGCCGAGATCGAAAAAGCGCGCGCCGAAGTCGAACAGATTCAGGGAGTGTTGGAAAGCGCGCGCGGCGACACGGCCCTGGCCCGTGAAGACGTCGAAAACACCCGCCGCGAAGTCGAACAGGTACGCGGGGAATTGGACCTCTCCCGCCGCGAAACGGCCGGAGCCCGCGGGGAAGTCGAAGTCGCGCGAGCTGACGTGGAACGCACCCGCGCGGAAGCGGAGAGAGCCTCGCTCTTCGCGCAGGCCCAGGCCGAGAAGGCCCGTGCGGACGCCAGTGCCGAGATCGCGCGTGTCCAGGCTGACGTTGACAGGGCCCGCAGCCAGGTCGAACAGGCACACCAGGAACTAGACAACGCGCGCCGCGAAATCTCCGCGGCCCACGTCGAAGTGGAAATAGCGCGAGCCGACGCGGAGCGTACCCGCGCGGAAGCGGCGCAAGCCTCTTTGTCCGCGCAGGCCCACGTCGAGAAGCTCCGTGCGGACGCCAGTGTCGAGATCGCGGGCGCTCAGGCGGAAGTCGAAAAAGCTCGAGCCGAGGCGGAACGTACTCGAGCGGAGGCGGCGCAAGCCTCTCTGGCCGCGCAGGCCCACGCCGAGCAGCTCCGTGCGGACGCCAGCGCTGAGATCGCGCGCGCCCAGGCCGAAGTTGCAAAGACGCGCGGTGAAGTCGAGCAGGCCCATCGCGAATTGGAAAACGCGCGCCGCGAAACCACCGCGGCCCACGGGGAAATCGAAAAGGCGCGAGCCGAGGCGGAGCGTAGCCGCACGGAAGTCGAGCAAGCCGTACGATACGCGCAAGCTCACGTCGAGAGGCTACGTGCCGACGCCAGCGCTGAGATCGCGCGTGCCCAGGACGACGTCGAAAAGGCGCGCGGCGAAGTCGTGCAGGCCCGGGGCGAGTTGGACAACGCGCGCCGGGAAACCGTTGCGGCCTTCGCGGAAGCCGAAAAAGCACGAGCTGAGGCTGAGCGTACGCGTGCTGAAGTGAGTCAGACCTCCCTGTCCGCGCACGCGCAGGTGGAGAAGGTACGTGCGGACGCCAGCGCTGAGATCACGCGCGCCCAGGCGGAGGCCGCAAAGACGCGCGGCGAAGTCCTGCAGGCCCACGCCGAATTAGAAAATGCGCGCCGGGAAACCGTCGCGGCCCTCGGGGAGGTCGAAAAGGCTCGAGCCCACGCGGAGAAGGTCCGTGCGGACGCCAGCGCTGAGATCGCGCGCGTCCAAGCCGATGTGAAAAAGACGGGCGGCGAAGTCCAGCAGGTCAACGTCGAATTAGAGAACGCGCGCCGCGAAGCCGCCGCGGCCAATGGGGAAGTCGAAAAAGCGCGAGCCGAGACGCAGCGTGCCCGCGCCGAAGCGGAGCAGGCCGTACGGTCCGCGCAGGTCCAGGCCGACAAAGCCCGCACGGAAACGGAGCAGGCCGTACGGTCCGCGCAAGCCCAGGCTGAGAAGGCCCGTGCCGACGCTGGCGTCGAGATTGCGCGCGCCCGCGCCGAAGGCGAGAAAACCAGTAAGACGGCAAGCGACCGCAGTGACGCCGAAGCGATCGAACGCGTCCGCATCGACAATCATCAGTCAGAGCTCTCACGTGCGGCTCGTCTTGCGGATGCGATCCGCAACCTGGATGAGTCGCACGGCCTCTCCGATGTTCTCGAGCGTCTCGTGCAGTGCGCGGGGCATGAAGTCGATCGCGCGGCGGTCCTTCTCGTCAAAGGTGAGCGGCTTGCGGGATGGCGGCTGACCGGTTTCGGCGCAGGCGCTGCCGCTCCGAAGTCGATTGACATGGACATCGAGGAAGCCGGACTGGCCGGCGCTGTCCTCCAGAGTGGTGTTGCGGCGTCCAGTCCTGCGGACGCATCAGATGCTCGGCTGGCGGTGCCGGCGTTTGCGCGTGATGCCAGGCCGCGACAGTCGATGGCGCTCCCGGTGCGTGTTGGCGGCGAGGTCGTTGCCGTCCTGTATGCCGACGCGCCGCGTCTCAACGGGCCGTCATCTGATGCACAGTCACGGTGGCCGGCTGTGCTCGAAGTGCTGGTTCGTCATGCGAGCCGCGTCCTGGAGGCAATGACAGTTCAACAAGTAGTGGGCTTGTCACTGCCGCGCCCCGTGGCGCGCAGTTCGCATACTGCCGTGTCTGGTCCGGTCTAACATGGTGGAACGGGCGACGACGATGTGGCGCGCCGCTACGCGCGCTTGATGCTGTCGGAAGTCCGGATGGATCACGGGCCGATTGTGGATGCGGGACGAAATTCGGGCCACCTCATGATGAATCTCGGCGGCAAAATCGAGCGGACCCGGCGGCTCTACGAAGCGCGGGTCCCGCCGACCGTACCCGCATGGGCCGAGTACTTCAACCAAGAGCCGGTACGCACACTCGCCGACGGCGATCGAATAGTGCTCGGGGGCGCGCGGTGACCCATGGAATCAATCGCGCAGGCGCGAAGGGCGCGACGTGGTTCATCGTTGCCTGCATGTGCGTCGCGATCGTCGGCCTCGACATCCGCGCGCAGGAGTCTGAAGGCAGTGCCACGCGATCCGCGACGCCAGTTCGCCTGACGCCCACTGTTCACCCGCCACTTCCGGACCGCCCTGTCGATTTCTGGTTCATTCCGGCGACGTTTCCACGTGCATCCACCGCACGGACGGAATCGCCGGCCGCGACATTCGCCCGGGGCGCAAAGCTGATCGACAGCGGAGACCTCGGCGCCGGCCTCCCGCTCGTGAGCACCGATCTCTCCGCAACGCCGCTCGCGGGGTACGCGCAGTACTACCGCGGCGTCGCCCTCGCGGGTCTGAACCGCCTGCCGGAGGCGCAAGACGCGTTGGATGCGCTCGCGAAGAAACAGCCTGCGGGATACCTGGCGGAAGCCATTCCGCTTCACCTCTCGGAGGTGCTGCTGGCGCAGCAGGATGCGCGCCGTGCGGTGTCGGTCCTCGATGATGCGCGGAAGGACAAGGGGCTGACCGTGCCCGAAGACGTGTGGATTCGTCTGGGACGCGCGGCCGAAGCAGCGGGCGATCGCGACAAGGCGATCGACGCGTACCGCGAGGTGTACTACGAGTCGCCGCTCAGCATGCAGGCGATCGACGCGCAGAGCCTGCTCGAACGTCTCGACACCGCCTCGCTGGCCGACACGTTGAAGCTCGAGCTTGGCCGCGCGGAGCGATTGTTCGCGGCGCGTCGTTACGCGCAGGCGCGCGCCGGCTTTGCTCCGCTCGCGCCGATCGCATCGGGCGACGAGAAGGAGCTTGTTGCGCTGCGGCTCGCGGAGTGCGACTACTACCTCGATCGCTTCCGCGCCTCACGTGATGCCCTGAGGCCCTTCCTCAACAAATCATCGCGCCAGGCCGAATCGCGCTTCTTCTATCTGACGGCGACGCGCGCGCTAGGCGACATTGCCACGTACGTGGCGGAGGCTCGCGACCTCGTCAACGATTTTCCGGACAGCACGTGGGCGGCCGAAACGCTCAACAATCTCGCCACCCACTACGTCATCGTCGATGATGATGCGGCAGCCGACGGCGTATTCCGCGAACTGTTCCGTCGCTTTCCGGACAGCCGGTACTCGGAGCGGGCGGCGTGGAAGATCGGGTGGTGGGCCTACAAGAACGACCAGTTTGCCGATGCGGCACAGGCATTCGAAAGCGGCGCCGCCGCCTTTCCTCGCGCCGATACCCGTCCGGCGTGGCTGTACTGGGCCGGACGCGCGCACGACCAGCTCGGCGAAACCGCAATCGCGAACGAGCGATATCGCGTCGAGGTTGCCGACTATCAGAACTCCTATTACGGGCGCCTGGCGTCGAAGATCCTCGAGGATCGCAACGAGCTGGCTGTCGCCGATAACGTCACCATCGCTCCGACCTCCGCCCGAGCGCAGATTCCGACCGCGGCGCTGATTCGGGAGCTCGTGGGGATCGAGATGTACGACGCGGCCCTCAAGGAGCTGCAATACGCGCAGCGCGCCTGGGGCAATACGCCGGCGATCGAGGCGACCATTGCGTGGATTCGGCACGAGCAGGCGCAGAACGAAACGGCACCCGAGCGCTTCGATCACATGCGTGGCGCGATCACCATCATGAAGCGCGCGTACCCACAGTTCCTGGCCGCGGGAGGGGAGAATCTTCCGCCGGCGGTGCTCGAGGTGATCTATCCGCTCGACTACTGGCCGCTCATCAAGAAGTACTCCGATGCGAATCAGCTCGATCCGTACCTGATGGCCTCACTCATCCTGCAGGAATCGACATACACAGCCGATGTGCGGTCGAGTGCCAACGCCTGGGGCCTCATGCAGCTCCTGCCTGCGACGGGACGCCGGTATGCGCCGAAGGTCGGGCTGGGCCGCTACGCCACACGAATGTTGACGCAGCCGGAGTCAAACATCCGTATGGGTATGAAGTTATTCAAGGACCTGACGGATCGTTTCGGCGGCACGCATTACGCGCTTGCCAGCTACAACGCTGGCGACAGCCGCGTGGTGCAATGGCTTGCGGAGCGTCCAGGCTTCCCGCAGGACGAGTTCATCGACGATATCCCGTTCCCAGAGACGCAGAACTACGTGAAGCGCATCCTCGGCATCGCCGAGGACTACCGGCGACTTTACGGCGGCGGGTTGCTGACGCCCGGCAGCCTGAGGACCCCACCAGCGAAGTCGTCGCCCGCCAGGGCGAAGACGCCGGTGAAAAAGGCACCAGCCAAGCCGAAGACACGCTGATCGGATGGACGATCTCCTCGACCTGACAAGCCGCGTCGAGGCCACGCACTTCTGGTTTCGCGGCTTCCGCGGGTTCGTGGCACCGGCCGTCCACGAGATCGCGGGCACGCGCCGCGATCTTCGCCTCCTGGACTGCGGCTGCGGCACCGGCCACAACCTGGTTTCACTGCTCCATCCCTATGGCCGCGCGTTCGGCTTCGATCTGACTCCAGGCGGTCTGATCCACGCAAAGGCCACAGGATCCCCCGTCGCCCGCGGCGATATGAGCCGCATCCCATTTCAATCCGACCGGTTCGACATCGTTACGTCCTTCGATGTTTTTCAGTACGTGCAGGACGATTTCGCCGTGATGAAAGAGATGGCACGCGTGCTGAAGCCGGGTGGGGGACTGGTGGTCACTGCTGCGGCGCTTGACGTGCTCCGCGGAGGACATGCCGGCACGTGGCCGGAGATCCGGCGCTACACCACCGCCCGTATGCGTGCGATCGTCGAAGGTGCCGGGCTCCAGGTGCACCGCCTCACGTATCTGTTCGCGTCGCTGTTTCCCGCGATGCTCGCTGTGAGAATGATGCGTCGCGATGTCGGAGGGTGTAAGGGTGGGTCTTCAGACGCGCCCGCCGGCCCAGAGAGTGATTGGGAGATGCAGGTGCCATCAGCGCCGATCAATACCGCGCTGACGTGGATGTTGAGCGGGGAGGCGGCGGTCTCGCGCCACGTTCCGATGCCTGTGGGAAGCTCCGTCTTGGTCGTAGCGATCAAGTAAATCCCAAATCCCAGGGTTTTGGGTTTTGGGATTTAGAAACGGAGGACGCCGCCGAAGTACAGGCCCTTCATCTTCAAGTTGCCCGTATCGTCGTCAACAACGTAGTCAACGGTCACCGAGCGGTAGCCGAGCTGGGCGCCGATGTAGCGCCCGAAGTTCGCGGTGCCGTACACGTCGAAGTCGTAGAGCTTCGCATTCTTCATGCCGAGGCTGCCCCTTTTCAGCTTCAGCGCCGTGAACTCGCCCGTGACAGAGATGAACTGCGACAGGTAGGCGCGTCCAATGCCGCCGAGCGTGGGCACGGCGACGTTGCGTTCGAATGTCTGCGTCGCAACCGAAGGCGCGGACAGCTGCGCGTTCAACTTGTTGTATTTGACGTCTACGAAGAGTCCCGCAAACCCCCTGCTGGTCGCGACTGAATCCCACTCGTAGCCGAAGCGCATCAGGGTCCACTTCAACTCCGCCGTCGCCGGTACGCCAGCAGTGAAGGTCTGGCCCTGGAAGGTGATTGACTGGTTCAGCGTCGCGCTGCCCGAGTACTTGATCGGCACCGTGCTGTAGCGGAGCTTGTGCTTTGGCCCTGCCTTCAGCACAACGCGGAATTCCCTGAATCGCTTGTTCTCGATCGAAAACTGGCTGACGAAGTCGATCGGTGTGCCGGCGCTGCCGCTCGAAATCACGACTTGGGGCGACGGCTTCCAGTACATCGCGCCGAGCTCGATGTGGTAATTCTCAGGCGAATCCTGTGCGGCGGCGGGGCCAGCCAAGCAGAGAATTCCAATGAAAATGGCAAGAATTCGAGTTGGCACGCCCGGAGTATCGGCTTACACTCCCGCCAACTCCAGCGTCGTCGACGCACGCCCCGAAAGCACCTTCACCCAGCGCCGGGCCGCAGCTGTAAGGATGATCACGCAGCAGACCATCATGATGGAGGTGCTGATCGAGAGGACGTAGCCCTGCACGTGCAGGTCCGGGTTGACGTTGACCGCCAGAGGCCAGAAGTTGTCCCTGATGCTCATGAACCCGGCGGTCATCGTCGTCACCGACAGGAAGCAGAGCGGCAGAAACGTTACCCACGCGTACTTCGTGCGTCCCATGTTGATGAGGATCGTCGTCCCGACAGCCAGCGCCACGGCGCCCAACAGTTGGTTCGCGATGCCGAACAGAGGCCAGATCGTGTTGATGTTGCCGGTCCAGATGAAGTAGCCCCATGCGAGCACCATGAATGCCGTCGCGCCGAGCGAACCAGGCAGCCACTCCGGCTCCGCAAGCTTCTTCCACGCGCGGCCGCCGAACTCCTGCACGAGGAAACGGCCCACGCGGGTGCCCGAGTCGATCGTCGTCAGGATGAACAACGCCTCGAACATGATGGCGAAGTGATACCAGTAGGCCATCAATCCGCGCATGCCGGGAAGCGACGCGAAGATCTGCGCCATGCCGACCGCCAGCGACACCGCGCCGCCCGGCCTCGCGGTGACGACTTCCCCGACTTCCGCCTGCAACGTAGCGAGATTCACCGTCGGGATGCCGAGCGTGCTGAACGTCGCGGCCGACGTGTTGATCGCGAAATAGTCGCCCGGGTGGAGCGCCGTCGCTGCGATCAGCGCCATGACCCCGACGAACCCCTCACAGAGCATCCCCGCGTAGCCGATCGGGCGGATGTCCCTCTCCTTGTCCACCATCTTCGGCGTTGTGCCGGTGGCGATGAGCGAGTGGAAGCCTGAGATTGCGCCGCAGGCGATCGTGATGAAGACGAAGGGATAGAGCGGGCCTGGGATGATCGGACCGCCCCCATTAACAAACGATGAAAACGCCGGCGCCTCCAGCGTCGGGTTCACGATGATCACGCCGAGCGCAAGGAACGCGATCGTGCCGATCTTCATGAACGTGCTCAGGTAGCCGCGAGGCGTGAGCAGCATCCACATCGGCAGCACCGAGGCCGTGAACGCGTAGATCGCCATGGCCGCCGTGACCTGGTGGCGCGACATCACGAGGTAGTGGCCGTACGACGATTCCGCGAACGTACGGCCGAAGATCACCGCGGCGAAAATCGCGATGACGCCGAGGATCGTCGCCTCGCGAATCTTTCCCTTGCGGAACACGAACATATGGAAGCCCATCGCGACGCCGATCGGAATCGTCATGCCGATCGTGAAGGTGCTCCACGCGCTTTCCGCCAGCGCGTTGACGACCGCGATTCCAAGCCCGGCGAGGGCGACAATGAGAATGACCAGGATGGCAAAGGCGCCAGTGGTACCCGCTACCGGCCCGATTTGTGACCGGGCGATTTCCGCAAGCGAGCGGCCCCCAAGCCGCGTCGAGGCCCACAGGCACATCGAGTCGTGCACGGCCCCGCAGAGGACGCATCCTCCCACGAGCCACATCAATCCGGGCGCGTATCCGAATTGCGCCGCCAGTACCGGACCCACAAGTGGGCCCGCCCCGGCGATCGCCGCAAAATGGTGCCCGAAAAGGACCCACCGGCTCATGGGATGGTAGTTAGCCCCGTCGTACTTCGTGTGCGCCGGCGTTAATCGCGCATCATCGAGAACCATCACCTTCGCGGCGATGAAGGCGCTGTAGTACCGGTACGCGATCGTGAAGATGCACAAGACGGGAATGACGACGTAAAGGGCCTGCATGGCCCGAGATTCTAACAGCCTCTGCGGTTCGGCTGCATCCCTGCTTGACGGAACCTTGCCGGGCCGCGTCATACTCGCTCGGTGACGCCTACCCGCCGGCTCCTTGGATATGTCAGGCGGTATCGCGGCGCCTTTCTTGCCGGTTTCGCGTGCATCGTCGCCACGACGGCGCTCGCTCTCGCCGGACCGTGGGTGCTCAAGTACGCGATCGACGATCTGAACGCCGGGGTGACCGCAGAAAAACTGCGATTCTACGCGGCCGCCTTGCTCGGCCTCACGGCGTTTGGTGGGGTGTTCCGCTTCCTGCAGCGCCGCATCATGATTGGCGCCTCGCGCGACATCGAGTTCGACCTGCGCAATGACTTCTTCTCGCGCCTGCAGCAGTTCGAGCCCGCGTACTACCATCGCAATCGGACCGGCGACCTCATGTCTCGCGCGACTAACGATCTCAACGCCGTGCGCATGATGATCGGCCCCGCGGTGATGTACATGGCGAACACCGTGCTGACGTTCGTCGCCGTCATCGTGCTGATGCTCTCCATCAACCGCCGGCTCACGCTGTTGTCCCTCATCCCCCTGCCGTTTTTGTCTGTCGCGGTCTATTTGTTCGGCGCGGCGATTCACCGCCGCTTCGATCGAATCCAGGAACAGCTGTCGACAATCAGCGCCATCACGCAGGAGGCGCTGTCGGGCGTGCGCGTGGTGCGGGCATACGGGCAGGAGCCGTTCGAGATCGAGCGCTTCCGCCTCGCCAACGAGGAGTACGTGCGCCGTAACCGGCGCCTCATCGGGATCCAGGGCGCGTTTTTCCCGATCATGGGGCTGCTGATGGGCATCGGCGCGGTCATCGTGCTGTGGCTGGGAAGCCGCGACGTGATTGCCGGGCGAATGACGATCGGCGAGCTCGTGGCGTTCAACTCGTACCTGATGATGCTGGCGTGGCCGATGATCGCGTTTGGCTGGGTGACGAATCTCCTGCAGCGCGGCGCCGCATCGTGGAAACGCATGCTCGACGTCCTTGATGCTGAGCCGGCGATCACCGACGCGGAGGCCTCGCCGGCCGTCGCGGTATCGGGTCAGATTCGTGGCGACGTCGAGTTCCGGAACCTGACCTTCTCGTACGGCGACCGCGTCGTTCTTCGCAACGTCTCTGCGGTGTTGCCCGCCGGCACGACGACTGCCATTGTCGGCGCGACCGGGTCAGGGAAGTCGTCGCTGTTGAACCTGCTGCCGCGCCTCCAGCAGCCGCCCGCCGGAACCGTGTTCGTCGACGGCATCGATGTGCGCCGGCTGCCACTGGCGGTGCTGCGCGGCGCCATCGGCTTCGTTCCGCAAGAGCCGTTTCTCTTCAGCGCCACGATTGCCGAGAACATCGCCTTTGGCGCGCCGTCGTCTGGCGGGCGCGATCGTGTCGAACACGCTGCGCAGGTGGCGCGGCTCGACAAGGATCTGATGGACTTTCCGAATGGCTACGAGACCGTCGTTGGCGAGCGCGGCATCACGCTCTCCGGCGGGCAAAAGCAGCGCACGGCGATTGCGCGCGCCGTGATGATCGACCCGAAAATCCTCGTGCTCGACGACGCGTTGTCTGCCGTGGACACCTACACCGAGGAAGAGATCTTGTCGCGGCTGACGACGGTGATGAAGGCGCGGACGTCGATCATCGTGTCGCACCGCGTCTCCACGGTGAGGAGCGCGGATCAGATCCTCGTCCTGGAGGATGGAGCGATCGTCGAGCGCGGCACGCACGACCAGCTCGTGGCGCACAACCGCGTATATGCGGAGCTCTATCGGAAGCAACTTTTGGAGGAAGAACTCGCTGCGTCGTAAAAGGCGGACCTGAAGGTCCGCCTCTACATCCGCGAGAGGCCAGAGGCACACATGCGAGAGGGCCGTAGAGGCCGACCTTCAGGTCGGCCTGAACTCTAATGTCCATCCACGACGAAGACGTTCTCGGAAAGGCGTACGACGCCCGGTTGATGCGCCGGCTGCTCACCTACCTGCGGCCGTACACCCGTCAGGTGGGGCTGGCCACAACCGCCATTGTCGGCCACTCGGCGCTGGAGCTTGCGCCGCCGTACCTCGTGAAGCTCGTCATTGACAGGTACATTCCCGCGCGCGACATGGACGGGCTGACGCTCGTCGCCATGCTCTACCTTGCGGCGCTCGCGGGTTCGTTCGTACTGGATTACGCCCAAACCTGGCTGCTGCAATGGACCGGGCAGCGGATCATGTTCGACCTCCGCATGCAGATTTATCGGCACCTGCAGCGTCTCGATCTCCGCTTCTACGACCGCAATCCCGTTGGCCGCCTGATGACGCGGGTGACGACGGACGTTGACGTCCTCAACGATCTCTTTACGGCCGGCGTCGTGTCGGTGTTCGGGGACTTGTTCACGCTCATCGGCATCATGGCGATGATGATCTGGCTGGACTGGCGCCTGGCCATCGTCGCCTTCTCGGTCCTGCCGCTGATCTGGCTCGTCACCCGGTGGTTCCGCACGAACGTGCGCGAGTCGTACCGCACCGTGCGCACGTGGATCGCGCGCATCAACGCCTACCTGCAGGAGCGCATCACCGGGATGGCGACGGTGCAGCTGTTCCGGCGCGAGGCCCGCGACTTCGAGGAGTTCGACCGGATCGACCGCAAGTACCGCGACGCCAACGTCCAGTCGATTTTCTACTACGCCGTCTTCTATCCTGCGATCGAGTTGATCAGCGCGCTCGCGGCGGCACTCATCATCTGGGTGGGTGGCGGGTGGGTACTGGAAAACATGCTGACACTCGGATCGCTCGTCGCGTTCCTGCAGTATTCGTCGCGCTTCTTCAGGCCGATCAGCGACATGTCGGAGAAGTTCAACGTGCTGCAGGGCGCGATGGCCTCGTCAGAGCGAATCTTCGCGCTTCTCGACACCTCCGTGAGCATCCAGTCGGGACTCGGGACTCGGGATTCGGGATTCGACACGCGTCAGTCTTCACCCGAATCCCGAATCCCCAATCCCGAATCCCGGAACATCGGTCGCATCGCCTTCGAGAGCGTCACCTTTGCCTATGTCGAAGGCGAGCCTGTGCTTCGCGACGTTTCCTTCGCCGTCGAGCCCGGACAACGCGTGGCGATCGTTGGCGCCACCGGGTCAGGCAAGACGACGATCGTCAGCCTGCTGCTGCGGTTCTACGACGTGCAGAAGGGCCGCATCACCGTTGGCGGCGTGGACATCCGCGACATGGATTTGCGCCGACTGCGTGCGATGTTCGGTCTCGTGTTGCAGGACGTGCACCTCTTCTCCGGCACCATCGGCGGCAACGTCCGGCTTGGCAACGAGGCGATTGACGATGCGACGGTCAGGCGCGCGGTGGATGCCGTGCACGCCGGGACGTTCATCGATCGCCTGCCTGGTGGCCTCGAGACACCGGTGGCCGAGCGTGGCGCGACGCTGTCAGTCGGCCAGAAGCAGCTGCTCTCGTTTGCGCGCGCGCTGGCATTCGATCCACCCGTGCTGGTGCTCGACGAAGCGACGTCGAGCGTCGATACCGAAACCGAGATGCTCATTCGTGATGCCGTCAAGGTCGTGATGCGCGGTCGCACGACGATCGCGATCGCCCATCGTCTGTCGACGATCCAGGACATGGATCGCATCATCGTTCTGCACAAGGGAGAATTGCGCGAATCGGGCACGCACCAGGAGCTCCTCACGCAGCGCGGCATCTACCATCGGCTCTACCAGCTTCAGTTCAAGGACAAGGAGCTCGTCAGCTCACCGTAGCGGCCCGACGCGCCGTAGCGCAGGGCGCGCGAAGAGCCTGCCGCGCCATGGCGCGAAGGCGGGCGGGGGCACCTCCCTTGCAGTGAATCAAGTGTTTTCTCTCGGGGTACGCCAATGCGACCAGGCGTTGGGATGGACGACCAGGCTGCGGCAGACGTTGTTCGCCGCGCGGCTCTCCGGTTCGAGTCGGGACAGGACGGCGCGCGGCCGCTCCTGGAGCTGATTGATGACGCGCGTGTCGTGCTCATCGGGGAGGCGACGCACGGCACGCACGAGTTCTACCAGATTCGGGCGGAACTGACGGCCGCGCTCATCCGGGAGAAAAGGTTCAACGTTGTGGCGGTCGAGGCGGACTGGCCCGAC